>Ga0208325_1000006_pt1 | contig 63491 bp, 69 predicted proteins | sample PL_2010_330m_FD_185486 | JGI IMG/M metagenome (GOLD analysis project Ga0208325, IMG submission 185486) | Freshwater microbial communities from Powell Lake, British Columbia, Canada to study Microbial Dark Matter (Phase II) - PL_2010_330m... | ecosystem: Environmental > Aquatic > Freshwater >...
CTGATAAGGGAGGTGTCAGATGGGCAACACCCTGGAAAATCTGCAGGAGGCTTTTGCCGGAGAAAGTCAGGCTAACCGGCGATACCTTTTCTCTGCTGAAAAGGCGGAAAAGGAGGGTCATCCCCAGATAGCTAGGCTGTTTCGGGCAACGGCTGAGGCGGAGACGGTTCATGCTCGTAACCATCTTGAAGTTATGGGTGGCATTAGGTCAACCAGGGATAATCTGGGGGAAGCCATCAAAGGCGAACACCACGAATTCACCGAAATGTACCCCGGTTTCATTGAGCAGGCGAAAGCCGAGGGTAATAATGGGGCGGAGACCAGCTTCTACTATGCCAATGCGGTTGAGAAAATCCACTACAACCTGTACCAGCAGGCGCTTGATGCCCTTGGGACGGGGCAGAAGTTAAAAGATGAGTCGTACTATGTCTGCCAGGTCTGCGGCTATACTGTCGCCGGGGAAGCTCCCAAGCACTGTCCCATGTGTGGTGCCCCCGGCGATAAGTTCAAGCGGGTAGAGTAGGGATGAGAGGTTCTTTTCCATAGGGGATTAAAAGGGGCGGAGCCCCTTTAATAAATTCCCTCCCTCTCCCCTTCACAAGGGGAGAGGGATAAAGGGTGAGGGGTTGTTAAGTAATTCGGGGAGTAGGCGACTCACCGATGCTTCATCCACCCCTTAACCAGTTCCACCTCCCCCTTTTTGCTGCTTACCTTGCCGTCCAGTCTGGCTTCGTGTAACTGCTCCAGGATTTCTTTGATGCGGGGGCTGGGGGGTATGCCCATTCTTAATAGGTCGTTGCCGGTAAGGGCTGGCTTGACATAACGAAGCTTACTGAGAAATAGCTGGATGTGCCGGCGGGCTACCGGGGAGTCGCTAGCTAACGAATTGACGGTAATGGCTGGTGTGGGGTAGCCGTGAAGGAGGTGGTAAATACTGCTCGGGGTAAGTTCGGGGTCAGCCAGTGACTTAAGTTTGGTTTTGATATTAAGAGAGTCCCTGAGGGTTTGGGCTATCGGCTTAGATAGCTTGAGGTATGAAATTAGTTGCTCGCTTTCTTTGTCACTCAGATGATAAATGAGCAGAGCCAGGTAAAGTCCCATTGGTAGTGGGTTGGGGGAGGTTAGCCGCCGGGCCTGCTCAAATTTTTCCACCAGCCAGCCATTGCCCTTAAGGGCGGGGTGCAACCTCTGAAGGACAGCGAGTTCTTCAGCCCGGCGCAAGACTTTCTCCGGGCGTTCCTCCCCAAATATACATTCCAGCTCATAGCGTATTCGGTCGCCGCTGATAGTATCCAGCCTGGGTATATCCCGTTTAAGTAGTTCAAGGGTGTTTCTTTCCAGCTGGAAGTTGAGCCGTTGCTCGTAGCGGAGCCCTCGCCAAATACGGGTGGCATCATCGGTAAAGCTCTTCTCATGTAAAATGCGGATGAGTTTATGCTCAAGGTCATCCCTGCCCCCATACAGGTCAATCAGTTCGCCGTAGAGGCCGGGGTTGAGGCAAACAGCCATGGCGTTGATGGTGAAGTCGCGACGGAACAGGTCGCTGGTCAGGGAGCCGGGCTTCACGCTGGGCAGGGCTCCGGGCCTGGCGTAGGTCTCGGAGCGGGCGGTGGTCAGGTCAACACTCCATTCATCCCACTGGAGTTTAGCCGTATTGAAGCGGGGGTGGGTGGTGATTTTCCCCTGATTAATCTGGATTAGCTGGTGTGCCAGGTCTATGGCATCGCCTTCCACCACCAGGTCGAGGTCAAAATTAGGTTTTCCCAGGAGCAGGTCACGAACCACACCGCCGACAAGGTACAGGTTCTGTCCTTGCGTAAGCTTACCGGCTGTCTGCATAAAGTTGACCAGCTCGGCGGGTAGCTGTTTTTCGATTTTATTGGCTAGGTTAATAATCTCGGTCATTTTCGTCGGTTACCTGCTAGCCCGAATTATAGCACAGGTTGTTGCTGAGTTCATTGGTGGGTGGTCTGTTGTCTATGTCAGATAGATAATGGTTATGCCGCCGATAATCATGGCGGTAGCCACGAGCCGCAATGCCAGCATCCCTTTACCGGGCTGCCATTCTAAGAACATGGGCGAGACGCGGCTCAGGATAAGGGCGAATATAACCACGAAGATAGGGCGGCTGCCAATAATAGTCGAGACCAGAGATACTGGTCCTCTCTCTATCGCCCAGAGTAATAGTACTATTCCCCCTAGGGCTAAAGTCTCATTGAAAGCGAGCAGACCCATAGCCGAGTTCCTTCGTTTCATGTTACTCAACTGGCTGAGGATGTGGGGACGTATTGAGATTAGCAAGAAGATACCCGACAGGCAGAATCCGCCGACCCAGGACATATTCCAGAATGAGATGTAGGCCAGGGCGTACTTACTGGCTATGTCGGCTAGGGCAAAAAACAGGCTGGAACCGAAAAGGAGGAGGAGTGGTTTGCTCAGCCAGGTGGTAGCGCCAGATGGGCTCTGTTTAACCGATATTATTACTGCCCCGGCGACCACCATAATTATTGCCAGCCACCTTAGGTAACCAAGGCTCTCCCCCAGTAACGGCACCGCCATAATGGCTACGAAAATGGGGTAGGTATAGACTACGGGTATAACCCGTGATACCTCCTCTCTCATCATGGTGTAGAGCATGATGGTGGCGGCGGCGGTGCGGAGTATGCCTGAGGCCACCGCTGCCAGTACCGGCCATAGGGCAGTGCCCTCAGGTAATGGAAAAAGAGTAAATAGTATCCAGCTGTAAATTAGATGAACGATGCCCACCGGCAGCAGGAATGCTCGTAAGCCTGGCATTCGTTTGGTGAGGAGGTGGCTGTCAATTATATTCACTACCCCGAGGATAGCTGCACCCAGTATTGCGGTGTTAATCCAGCTCAACAGTATTGGCACTCACTTCTAGGGAAATAATCAACACCATAGCATACAACTGTGTCGGGTTAAATGCAAAGCTTTCTGTTTGTTGAGATTGTTTATCAACCTCACCCCCTTTAGATTAGCCTCATGTCATTGCGAGGTACAAAGTACCGAAGCAATCTCAAGAGACAACACAGATTTTTATTAGGTAACCCCATCCCCTTTATCCCCTTCCCCTTGATAAGGGGATGGGGAAGGACATAGAAAAGAGGGGCAACGCCCCTCTAAGACTCCCCATATAAGAATATTAGGGGCAACGCCCCTCTAAGACTCCCCATTATTTGCTCTTCAAAATAAAGGAGAGGGGGAGTTTTTTGTTAAAAGGGGCTCCGCCCCCTCTTAGACTCCCCATATAAGAATATTAGGGGCTCCGCCCCTTCAAACTTCCCTTGACAAACGACCTTTGTCTATTGGTTGTTATTTGTTGGGTATTTGCCTATAATGAAGCCTATATATGAAAGTGGTGTCAATTGTCGGCATGGCTGGCTCTGGCAAATCAGAGGTAGCCAGAGTATTTGAGGAAAGTGGCTTTATTCGAATAAGATTCGGCGATATAACTGATGAGGAAGTAAAAAAGAGGGGCTTGGAGTTAACGGAGAAGAATGAGCGCTACATTAGAGAACTCCTCAGACAAGAGAACGGGATGCCGGCTTATGCTAAACTGAATCTACCCCGAATTGATTCGGCGCGGGAACATTCGGATGTGGTAATTGATGGTCTTTATTCCTGGGAGGAATATACCTTTCTGAAAGATTATTATGGAGGAGACTTTTATGTAGTGGCAGTTTGGGCGTCGCCGAAAACAAGGTATGCTCGGCTGAGCAGTAGATTAAACCGGAGGCTGACAGAGGAAGAGGCGTCCAGTCGGGATAGGGCAGAACTAGAGAATATTAATAAGGGCGGACCGATTGCTATGGCGGACTTCACCATTATCAATGAGTCCTCCCTGGAAAGTCTAAGGGAGGAAGCCAAAAAGATTCTGGCTAAGTTAAGATGAAGAAGGCGACCAGACCAGACATTGATGAGTATTTTCTGAAAATAGCCTCAGTGGTAGCCGAGCGCTCAACCTGTCGCCGGCACCACGTAGGGGCAGTGGCGGTAAGGAATAAACACATGCTGGCTACGGGTTACAATGGTGCCCCTTCCGGGGCTAAGGACTGCCTTGAGCTTGGTTGTCTACGGGATGAACTGAATATTCCATCAGGGGAAAGGCAGGAAATATGCCGTGGCATTCATGCTGAGCAAAATGTAATCATTCAAGCCACCCTCCACGGCGTCAGCCTTGAAGGGAGCACCATTTATGCTACCCATACGCCATGTGTACTGTGTGCCAAGATGCTGGTGAATGCCAGAATAAAGCGGTATGTCAGCTTTGGCAAGTATAACGATGATATGTTTGTTGACTTATTTAAGGAGGCTGGTGTAGAGTTTGATATGAAGAAGACGCCGCCTTCCCGAATAAGCTATCTAGAATGATATCCTGACGGTGGTTGATTGGGATTATGTCGATACTGCATGCTAAGGTGATTGTTAATCCGGTGGCGGGAGCCTACGCAACGCGAAGGAAGTGGCCTCGCATTAATAAGCTGCTAAGGCATGTTGGTCTATCGTTTGATTATGAATTTACTGAAGGTGTAGGGCATGCCGTAGAGCTAGCCAGGGTTGCCGCCAGTGATGGTTATCGATATGTGGTGGCGGTAGGCGGTGATGGGACGGTGAACGAGGTGGCTAATGGCATACTTCATTCAGCGGGTTCAGTTAATACCATTCTTGGCGTAGTAAGCACCGGAACCGGGGGTGATTTTGTGCGTTCGGTAGGTATTCCTCGGGATTATACCGGTGCTTGTTCATGCTTGACTAGCTCACGAAGGTTGTTAATTGATGTCGGCGTGGTTGAATACCAGAGTAAGGGACAATCCCGGCAACGCTTTTTTGTAAATGCGGCTGGTGTGGGCTTTGATGCGGCGGTTGTGGAGACTACCGAACGCTTGCCCAAATATTTTGGTGGCACCGTTCCTTATCTGGTAGGGTTGCTCAGGTCTCTGGTTGGCTATAGAAACAAATCTGTCGTCCTGAAGGTGGGAGGTAAGGTTGAGGCTAAGCGTATCTTGAGTGTGGTGGTAGCTAACGGGGGCTATTTGGGGGGAGGGATGCATATAGCACCTGAAGCTGAGCTTGATGATGGTCTACTGGATTTGATAGTTATTGGTGATGTAGGTAAGTTTGAGCTGCTGAAGGCGTTGCCAATGGTATATAAGGGAACCCATATTACCCATCCTAAAGTCAGCATGGGCAAGGCAACGCATATTACCATTGAATCCTCGGAGCGATTTCTGGTGCATGCCGATGGTGAATTGTTGGGGGAAGGTCCGGCATCCTTCTGGCTGACGCCGGCGGCTTTGAGTATCGTGGCGTAAAATCAATCTATGTTTTCTCTTTGATAGGCTCCGTGGTAGCCTTCGGTTTCCTGGGTTAGCTGCAGGAAAACAATTTGCACAATTCTGGCATTCCTCTGCAGGCGAAATCCTTGAGGGTTATAGACCACCATAAGAGACTGGGAACGACCGGAGTAGCCGGCGTCCCATACCGCCGTATCTACCGTGACACCACAACGAAGCAGGCTTGACCTCGGTCTGGCTAGTGCCATAACATCCTTGGGTAGGTGGACAATCTCGTTAAAGGTAACAATATAGGCACCGGGTATCAGGTCAATAAAATCCAGCCCATCAAACACCAACGGAGCTAAATCAGACACCAGCCTCTGGCTGTCGTTAATGGCTATTTTACCGCCTGACTGGGGCAAGGCTATCTGGCGCAGGGTGAGGTCAATGCCATTAGGTTGAAGCTGTTGTTCAAGGTTAATGTAGCCTTCTATCAGAGGTGGCTTTTGCTGTAGTAACCGACGAATATCCGGCTGGGATAAGATGACCGCCATGGTATCAAGCATTTTACCATATGGTTATTGTAAAAGATAAATAAGTGCTCTATAATAACTTAACCAATTTCAGGCTTGATAAATAGAAATTAGTAATCTGGTTGAAGGAGGGAAGGAGAAATTATGACCGTAAAAGTAGTTACCGATAGCAGTGCTGACCTGCCCGCCCAGTTGGTTGAGGAACTGGGGATTACCGTAGTGCCTCTGTATGTGCGCTTTGGGGAAGAGGTCTACCGTGACCGGGTGGACATCAGCGAAGACGAATTTTACCAGAGGTTATTACGTGACCCTATCCATCCCAGCACCACGCAGCCAACTCCGCAGGATTTTGCCAATGCCTACCAGAAGCTTTCTAAAGAGGCTGACGGGATTATTTCCATTCACATCTCCGGTAAATTGAGCGGCACCTGTAGCTCAGCACTACAGGGCAGGGAACTGGTGGAGAAGGGGTGTCCCATTGAGGTGATTGACTCGCAGACGCTGACCATGGGTCTAGGGATGCTGGCTATTGAGGCGGATAACATGGCTAGGTCGGGGAAAAGTCTACCGCAGGTGGTGGAAGAGGTAAAACGGATTATTCCTGGCCTCTATTTGCTTGGTCTCCTTGATACCCTCAAGTACCTGGCTCTGGGAGGGCGTATTGGTAAGGCAAAGGCACTATTAGGCTCAGTATTGAATGTGAAGCCGGTGCTAACACTGAAGGATGGAGAAGTGGTGCCGGCTGGCCAGGCTCGCACCCGGGCTAAAGGCATAGACAAGTTATTTGACTTTGTAAAAAATGCCAAAGATATTCAGGATTTATCCGTTATATATAACACCACTCCTGATGAAGCGGAGAGTCTGGCTGAGCGCATAAGTCCCATATTTCCTAAAGAACGGATTAGGCTGGCTAGACTGGGACCCGTGCTGGGGGTGCACTGCGGGCCAGGTATTTTATTTGTCGCCCTTTGGGAAAAGTGACCAATGTAGAGCCCGATGGTGGGGAAGGCAGCGGAAGAGCCGGTTTTTTTACGGCTACCTCTCTCCACTAGGTTAAAGCCACTTTTGGTGGTACGCTAATACACCGGTTCGCACTTGGGGCAAAAGTTGCTATAATGGTTGTAAAGTGAAAGTCTATTTGATTATTCATTGGGTGCGCTGAAGTCATGGTGGTGATACTACGAAACAAAAATCTGGCAACAAGGTTTCAGATACTGGTGGAGATAGCTCATAGCGGGCCTAACATCCAGCAGCGAGACATTGCCCAGAAGTTAGATATTACCCCACAAGCGGTATCCGAGTACATCAGGCAATTGACCAAGGATGTCCTGCTTACCTCAGATGGTCGCTCAAGGTACAAGGTAACCAATGATGGCATAAACTGGATAATAAAGGTGATGAAAGAGCTAAGAAGCTATGGCAGCTTCATTGAGCAAGCCATTGCCAATATCTCAGTCTGTGCCGCGGTAGCCGACTGCAATCTGGCTCAAGGGCAAACAGTGGGGCTGGAGATGAAGGATGGGCTGCTTTTCGCCACTGACCAGGTGGGTGCAGAAGCCAGGGGAATAGCGGTTTCCGATGTCAGAAAGGGAGAGGATGTTGGCGTTACTAGCATAGAGGGGATAGTAGCGCTGCAAATAGGTGAAGTAACCATCCTCAAAGTACCCGGCATTCAGAAAGGCGGTTCAGGAAAGGTTGACCTGAAACGGCTGGGGGTAGAAGTTAAGGGTAGAGCAGTCATCGCGGCTATGGGCATTGAAGCCTTAGTTGCCTTGAGACAGGTGGACGCCAGCTTCTTTATGTATGGTGCCAAGGAGGCGGCAATTGAGGCCGCTCAAAGCGGTCTACGGCCGCTAGTCGTCTGTGTTGAAGATGAAACCTCCGGTCTGATTAAGAGACTGGAGGAGGAAAATATAGGCTACGAACTAGTTGACCTGTAGAAAGACTCAGGACGATAGTGCCCTGAGGATTATTTACTGGTTTCCCTGGCCAGAGTCCCCACTAACCGTCTCAAAATGACCGCCATTGGCTTTGACAGCCATAGTTTACTTTGCTATAATCAAGTAAACTTTATTATATACAAGTATACTTGTATATGTTAGTAAGCAGGGGAAGAGGTTGATATATGGACTGCTGAAGGTAACGGAAAAAGGGACTACATTAAGGAGGCAAGAGTTGAAACTAGTCACCCGGTGAGGGTGGCACCGTACACACCAATCAAGATTATACCACAGGGACCGCAGTAACGGTAGATATCAGCGTAGATGTGGATATGACCCTCAATATCTATACCGAGAAGGACAGCTTTATTCGCAGCAATAAGGTAAGGGTCCTGGTAGGCGCTGGCACTGGTACGGTGAGAACCGTGATGTGGGTCTCCGGGCTGAGATTATACTGGCGATAGGCTTTACCATAAGACCCGACAGCGCCTACTCTTCAGTTTTTGCTGAAGCCAGCACTCCCTCTTTACAAAGCTTGGTTTTGGGGCTAAAATAGATACGATTTTGGCGGGTGTAACTCAGCGGAAGAGTGCTTGCTTCCCAAGCAAGACGTCGTGGGTTCGAATCCCATCACCCGCTCCACAAAGCTAGGCGACGACTTGCCTAGGTTTAAGAGGTAAAGCTAGGACAAAGCTATTGCTGATTTCACGAAGCTAATCAGAATGAAACCCAAAGCACCCTGTGGCTACTATAACCGGGGTTGGGCATATGCCAAAACAGGCAAGAAATTCGAAGCAATAGCGGAATTTACTGAGTTTATTAGCCTATCAGAAGACCCGGAAATAGTTGAAGAAGCCAGACAGGAAATAGAGAGCCTACATACAAAATGAGTTTATCACACGCTACACGTCACTGCACAAAGTGGCTGATTGTGCAGCTTTCTAGTTTGGGAATAATTGCCATAATAGGTGGAATTTTTGCTCTTAAAAGAAGAATCTGGGGGCTAGCGCTTACCGGGGCCTATCCGTGCCCAATTCGTGTCTAGTCGCCGACATGTACCTTGCCCCAGATGGCGATAGCCCGTGCCAAAGATTCAATATCAATACACTCAGGCGCCTTTCCACCTTCGAAGCAAATCTTCGTATAGTTTTTCAGTATAAGGCCAGCAACACCATCAATAGCGGAACGTACTGCCGCCAATTGGGTGATGACACTCTCGCATTCACGACCATTTTCAACCATCTTCTGAATGCCACGAATCTGTCCCTCAGCCCTTTTAAGACGCTTGAGTAGTGTCTCTTTAGATAACGCTTCTTCAACCATTTTGCCCTCCGTAGCAAATTAGGTTTAATCTACTTATTGACATACCATACCTCCATAGGGTATGATATGTCCTTGGGTAATTCTATCAGCCTAGTCTATTTTACCACATAATATAATCAAGCTATAGTTTCGTGCCAAAAGAGTGTGATAATGGATGAATTTGAGCCAAAGATTATCGGTTTCCTGTGTAATTGGTGTTCCTATGCTGGGGCTGACTTGGCTGGTACTTCACGAACAAAATACCCGCCCAATATGAGAGTAATAAGGGTAATGTGCTCAGGCAGGGTAGACGAAAGATTAATACTGAAAGCATTTACTGCGGGCGCTGATGGTGTACTTGTTTGTGGCTGTCACCCCGGGGACTGCCACTACCAGAAAGGGAATTTGAACGCTAGAAGAAGACTTATCGGGTTAAGCCCTTTCCTGGACACCGTAGGCATTGGCAAGGACAGGCTCAGACTGGAATGGATATCAGCATCCGAGGCTCCAAAGGTAGCTGAGACGGTAAAGAGTTTTACCCAGACCATAAAGGATATCGGTCCTAATCCTATGGCTAGGAAGTAATGTCCAGGAATAGCGGCAGGTTGCAATAGGGGAGTGCTTGGGTATTTTGCCCAGCTACAATACAAAGATTCAAAAAAAGGGAGGTACAGTATGGCTAAAACAGCAATTACAGTGAATGGTTCTGGACCCGGTAATATTTTCCCGGCTTTCATTGTGGGTTCAGCCGCCGCGGCGTGCGGTGATGATGTGGTGCTATTTTTCACCCCTGGCGGCGCACCAGCTCTGGTGAAAGGTGAGATCGAGAAGATGTCAGCTAAGGGTATGCCGGACTTGAAGGAACTAGTTGAGGGTCTCCAGGTTTTGGGAGGCAGAATAATAGCCTGTGAGCTGGCAATAGAAGCTAAGGATATTAAAAAGGAAGACTTCAGAGAAGGGGTAGAAATCATGGGCGTAACCTCGTTCTTGGGCGAAATCAGTGATGCCCAGATAACCTTCTCTTTCTAGAATTATGACATTAAAAAGGAGGCGAACATGGCAGTACGCATTTTGGATGTCCTGGGGCTTAAGTGCCCCCAGCCAGTGCTTAAACTAGCAGCAATGGCTAAAGAGATTCCCCCGGGAGACACCGTAGAGGTGTTGGCTGATTGCGAGTCTTTCCCTAAAGATGTACAGGTATGGTGTTCTAAGTCGGGTAAGACGCTACTTTTCTGTGTGGATGAAGGCGGGGGAAAGCACAAGGCACAAATCCAGTTCTAACCTGGAGGTATTTATGGAGGAAGGATTCACCCCCAAGATAGTTGGGTTCCTTTGTAATTGGTGTTCATATGCTGGTGCTGACCTTGCCGGGGCAGCAAAGTTAGAAATTCCATCATCCCTCTCAGTTATCAGGGTGATGTGTTCAGGTAGAGTGGACCCAGTTCTTGTTGCCACTGCGCTTCTGCATGGAGCAGACGGTGTGCTTATTGCCGGATGTCACCCAGGTGATTGCCACTATAGAGAAGGGAATTACTATGCCCGCCGAAGATTTGCCCTTTTGAAGAAGACACTTGAGACCTTGGGGCTGGATTCGGACAGGCTCATGCTTGCCTGGGTATCGGCATCGGAGGGACAAAGGTTCGGTGAGGTAACTAACGAATTTGCCGAGCAGATTAAGGAAATGGGCCCCAACCCCATGAAGAAAAAGAGTGCGCTATGAATGGTGGAGGTGAGATGAACGACAAAGGACAAAACACCCCGGTGCTGGTTATCGGGGCTGGTATTGCCGGTATTGAGGCAAGCCTGCTGTTAGCCAACTCGGGGAGAAAGGTGTACCTCGTTGAAAAGACTTCGTATACCGGTGGTAATGTAATAAAGTTTGAAGAGGTATTCCCCAACATGGATTGTGCCACCTGTATGATAGCCCCAAAGCAACAGGAGCTATTAGCCAATGAAAACATTGAGCTTCTGACACTTAGCGAAGTTGAAGCTGTACAGGGGTCTGTTGGAGATTTTAGTGTAAAGGTAAGAAAAAAGGCTAGTTATGTTGACTCAGAGAATTGCATTGGATGCGATGCCTGCTTTGACCCCTGTCCGGTAGAGGTAGACAATGAATTTGAAGAAAGACTCTCAAAGAGAAAGGCAATATATATTCCTTGCGCCGGTGCCCTTCCTAATGTCCCTGCCATTGACACAGAGAACTGTCTGCGCTTCAAAGGGCAGGAATGTCAAGCCTGCCAGGAAGCTTGCATATTCGAGGCTATCGACTATACCCAGCAGGATGAGGAGCTCGAGCTTAAAGTTGGAGCAATCATCGTAGCTACTGGTTTTAAATCATTTGACCCCAGTAAAATCACCCGATATGGATATAAAAAATTAGATAATGTCTACTCTGCCATGGAGGTTGAACGAATATGTGCCTCTAATGGACCCACTCAGGGGCAGATTCTTACTAAAAGCGGTGAGCCGCCAAAGTCGGTGGCTATTATTCACTGCGTAGGACGTGAAGAGAAAGGCTATTGCTCCTCAGTATGCTGCATGGCCTCCCTCAAGCTTTCGCACTTCTTTAAGCACAAGTTGCCCGAAGTGAAGATAACTCAATTCTACTCTGAACTCTGTATTCCGGGTAAAGCCTATCAGAAGTTCTACGAAGAGGTAAGAGAAAGCGGGGTTGATTTCATTCGGGCTACAGTAACCGAAGTTTCACAGTCAGGTAAGGAACTAGCTATCAAGTATAAAACTGAAGACGGCAAGGAAAATACCCTAAATGCGGACATGGTTATCCTTAATCCGGCGCTTGAACCTGGAGCCGACTCATCAAAACTGGCAGAGACTCTGGGTATTCCCCAAAGCGAGGATGGATTTTTCAGTGAAAAGGCGCCGGACCTTACTCCTGTAGCTACAGCGCAAGAAGGCATATTTATTGCCGGCTGTGCCCAAGGTCCTAAAGATGTTGCCGAGACGGTGGCTGAGGCAGAAGCGGCAGCAGGAAGAATACTCGCATTATCAAGATAGAGGATATCATATGGCAAAGAAGATAGGTGTATATGTATGCGAATGCGGCGCTAACATAGCCGAGAAGGTGGATATTGACAAAGTAATCGCTGCGGTTTCTCCCCTGAAGGATGTAGAAGTTACTGAGAGACACAAACTTCTATGTTCCGAGGGCGGGAAGGAATTCCTAAAGCAAAGCATCGAAGAGCACGGCTTAACGCATGTGGTAGTTGCTGCTTGTTCACCAAAGCAGCACGAACTCACCTTCATGAATGTATGTGGACAGGCAGGTCTCAATCCGCAACTTTTCCAACTTGCCAATATACGTGAGCAATGTGCCTGGGTTACACCGGATGGAGAAGAAGCCACTGACAAGGCAATAAGACAAATAAGAGCCGCTATCAGTAGGGTGCTCTACCATGCTCCTCTCGAGAAGAAAGAAGTAGAGGTCTCTCCCGACGTGCTAGTAATCGGTGGTGGTATTGCCGGGATTAAAGCCAGCCAGTTACTGGCTGCACCAGATAGAAAGGTCTATCTGGTAGAGAAAACCTCCTCCCTGGGAGGCAAAGTAAAAAACTTTAGCAAGCTGTTCACCAATATGGAATCTGGCTTGGACCTGATAGCACAGGAGCTACAGAGCCTTGTGGAAAATGAGAATATCGAGGTGCTCACTGATAGTGAGGTTGAGCAGATTTTAGGATTCCTTGGAAATTTCGAAGTCAAGGTAGTAAAGAAGGTAGAAGACAAAGAGCTAAACTTCAATGTCGGGGCAGTGATACTGGCTACCGGATTTGAGCTGTTTGACCCCAAGGGGCTTCCTCAATATGGATACGGAAAGTTAGACAATATCTACACAAGTCTAGAATTCGAAGAGATGAATATCCCTGACGGACCTACTGGCGGGAAAATCCTCCTTAAAAACGGTAAACCTCCTGAGTCGGTTGCCATTATCCATTGCGTGGGACGGAAAGAAAAGGACTATTGTTCCAAGGTATGTTGCCTGTATTCACTCAAATTTGACCGGATGCTGAAGTCCCAGCTTCCAGCAGTCAAGGTGTCTCATTTATACTCTGACCTGTGTATTCCAGGGAAATCCTTCCAGAAGTTTTATGAAGATACGAGGAAGATGGAAATAGAGTTTGTTCGCTCGTCAAGAACTGAGGTTACTGGCAACGGAAAAGGTACGACTATCAAATATGAAACCGAGACCGGCTCAAAAGGTGATTTGGCTGCAGATATGGTAATCCTCATCCCGGCGATGGAAAGCAGCAGTGATGCCCAGAAATTTGCTGAAATGCTTAACATCCCTCAAGACGAAAGGGGATTCCTTGCCGAAGAGCACCAATTACTTGGCCCAGTGGCATCCGCTGTGGAGGGAGTATTTGTTATTGGCTGCGCTCAAGGACCCCAAAGTATTTCAGAGTCGATAGTTCAAGCGGAGGCGGCAGCCGGGAAGATACTGTCTGCACTCGTTCCGGGCAGAAAATTAGAACTGGAAGTTAGAACCTCCGAGATATCTGAAAACTTCTGTCTTGGATGTAAAATCTGTATTGATGTTTGCCCGTATGGCGCTATTACCTTTGATGAGATGAGAAGAATCTCAGTGGTAAATGAGGTCTTGTGCCATGGCTGTGGAAGCTGTGCCGCCGCCTGTCCTTCCGGTGCAGCCAAGCTGAGGCATTCTACCTTTCCACAGATTTATCAAGAGCTTAAAGAGGTGTTGCGATAAGCAAAGCTCTATTTTTGAGGTAGTCCTATCGAAACCGGTGCCGGTGAAGAGGTACCGACAGCCCCGGCTGACGATGGAGGACCGTGCGGCTAAGAAAATAAGGGAGATATAAGAGGGAATCTTAATCCTGCAAGGAGTTAATATGGCTTCTACTCAGAGAGGTGCAGTTTTCCCGGCTAATGAGGGAACGCGAGAGGGAATTCTTGACTTTATGAAACAGGCTCTGGGCAAAGGTTGCTTTGATGCCGTCCTCATTCCAGCCAGAGTGCCGGGGAGTGATTCATTTACTTACTTGTTAATTCAGGATGAAGCGCTCCTGAAAAATGCCTATCCCCTATGCCCGGTTATGCCGGTTCAGGGAGCTAAAGCCCTATCCAGTCTTACCGGACGCGGCAAAGGCAAGAAAAGAATAGCTGCTCTGGTACGACCCTGTGAGGCGAGAGCAACAATTGAGCTAGCTAAACTTGGGCAAGTAGACTTAGAGAATATATTTCTTATCAGTCTTGATTGTCCTGGGGCACTGCCACTGGCCGACTGGGTCAAGGACCCAAAGAAAACTGAAGATGTATTCTCGGAAGTCCTCAAGGGAGGGACTAGCGAGAGCTTGCGTCCAGTTTGCCAGATATGTGACAAATTCTCTACAACTGGTGGGGAAGACTTGCATATCGGAATACTAGGGACAGAGAGTGGCAGGATTTTCCTCGTTCCTCGCAGCCCAAAAGGCGAAGACATCCTTGACAAGCTCGGTCTTCCAGCCACAGAGGATATATCAAGCTGGGAACACGTGGTGAATTCCCTGACCGAGAAGAGAAAAGAGAAGCGCAAGCAGTTTCTGGAGGAATTTTCTTCAAGGGCTACTGGCCTGGACAATTTACTTGATATCTTCAGCAAATGTATAAACTGCCACAATTGTATGAGGGTATGCCCCATATGTTACTGCCGACAGTGTTTCTTCGATTCGGATAATATGAAATTCACTTGTGAAGACTATCTCAGGAGAGCAGAAATTACGGGCGGGCTCAGACTCCCCCCCGAGACACTGCTCTTTCATATTGGACGTATGCTGCATATGTCCCTCTCCTGCGTATCATGCGGAGTATGTGAAGATGCTTGCCCCATGTCAATCCCGGTAGCACAGGTCTTCAGCTTGGTAGGTGACAAAAATCAGAAGGAATTTGACTATATTCCTGGTAAGAGCCTGGATGAACCCAGCCCGCTGAGGGTTTATGAGGAGAAGGAATTTGAAGAAGTGGAGCAGTCTTATGTAGAGACCTCCGCCAAACAGGAGGCGCGAGATGCCTAAAATACTGAAGGTAAATAAAGGCGCAGAGGAATGTGTGCGAGAACTTCTCAGGTTTCTCTTAGAGAATGGCAGGGTAGATGGAGTTTTCACTCTCAGCAAGGTGGATGGTGGGGTAGCTTATTCGCTCATTACTGACCCGAATGCGCTCGAAGATATCTTGCCCCTTTTCCCTTTGATGCCGGCAAACGCAGCTAAGTTACTTTCCCGTCTTACATTAGTGGAACCTGCTGATAAACCTATCGCCGTAGTTATAAGACCTTGCGAATTGAGAGCACTCATAGAACTTATAAAGCGAAGCCAGGGAAGTTGGGAAAACCTCTTATTCATAAGTTCAACCTGTAGTGGAGCCTATCCACTTGAAATGGCTGTCAATGGGAATATTGAAGAGAGGCTCCCCCAATATTGGGATGCAGTTAAAAAGGGTGAGATTGCCTCTGATATAAGGCCCGCCTGTGCCGCCTGTAAGCATTTCGTGCCTTACAATGCAGACATGACTGTCGCTTTGATTGGAAACAAGGATGTGGATAAACAGTGTGTAATACATCTGAATACTGACAAAGGAGAGCAGTTTGCGGCTGGTATAGGTGGAGAGCTTGCCGAAGGAGAAGTTGAGTCAGAAGTAATTGAAGGTCTTCGGAGCAAAAGGGAAGCCCAAAAGAAAAAACTATTTGATGAACTCGGAATTGAAGATTTTGATATACAGAAAGTTTTTGAGAAGTGCATAGGTTGTCATGGGTGCAGCAAAATCTGCCCTGCTTGCTACTGCCATGTATGCTTCTTCGACTCTGGGGGCGATGAGCATGAGTCAAATTATTATGAAGCAGAACTAGATAAAATGGGATATGTGCGAGTTCTTCCTGCCCCGATATTTTACCAGCTAGTAAGGTTATTCCACGTAAGCATGTCCTGCGTAGGATGCGGCTTATGTGCCGATGTGTGCCCGGTTGATATCCCACTGTGGGCTGTCTCTTTGAAAACAGGAGAGGCAGTTCAGAATGCGTTTGATTATCTACCAGGGAGGGATATAGAGGAGGAGATCCCCCTTACTACATTCAAACCGGAAGAATTTGCTGGAGTTGCAGAATAAAGGTGATAGTATAAAACAATACTCTGGGTCAAGTTAGAATGAAACTAACCAATTCTTTTGCCCTGTATCTGCACTGCGGCAGGGTATGTCCTCCCCAAAAGCAATCGGTAGAGCCTCCCATTACACATTAGTCCAGAATGTGCAGTCGAGGCAACAGTTGCTTATTTAGTGTGATTGAGGATAAAAAAACAGGATCGAGAAACTAGCTCTCGATCCTGTTTAATTTAAGAATCAGCCTTAGCTCTTTCCTATTCTGAACATCTTAGTGCCACATGTGGGGCATACACCTTGGGTTGCTGGCCTCCCGTTCTTCATAGTTATAGCTTTAGCATCCTTCATTTCTCTCTTAGCACGGCACTTCACGCAATATGCTTGCATCTCTTCACCTCCTTTCTTGCTATGTAGGGTAATCTATATGCTCGTAAAATGTCAATAGCCTAATAGTCAGTCACACAACATTGATTAGGGGATAACTGGACTACCTCGCCGCTCTCAAATCGAAATTGACCCTCACCCCCACCACCGCTGTGCCTTACGTGTCCCCCCTCAGACGGTTCTATCTCCACGGTTAAAATACATAACTCCGACTCCGGTCTCACCGGCGGCTGCAACTCTGTCGGGACAGCACAGGCCGTAACCAAAGCCATAGCTATAGCTATAGATAGCACCAGTGATGTTAGCATTAACCTTTTCATGGTAAACACCCCATTGACTATGTCCAACCATATTGTTGGCTGTTTCCTGGGCTTTGTCAAGGGCTTCAGGTTTGTCGGGCATTATATACGGATTTTTAGCTGTTCCTTATTCAGTATGGTAGAATATGTTAAAACAAAGTAAGCAAGGCTGGTGAGCAAAATGAACACAAAATTAGTAACAGGACTACGCGGCATCCTTTGCGTTTTGGTTATAGCTACTTTGATTATCAGTGTGGGGTGTCAGGGGGAGGGGGGACAGCTCCCGGCACCGTCATCTTCCAGTGAACTCTCGTCAACGCTTGTACCCAATATGGCTCTGGATGTGTATGTTTATGCCAAGCAGGATAGCCCGACTATGATACCAGCAGAGATGGTTGATGCGCCTTATGATGTAGGGGTTGAATCGTTGGCTGTCTGGGGTGTATTCGCAGAGGATAAGTTCGCCTTTGGCGTAGGTCTTACTCTGACCAGTGCCAGTGATGCCTCTAGATTGTATGATGAAATAGACCTGGGGGAAGAAGGCTGGAAGACGCTCGATGGCAACACTATATTTTTTGTGTATGGTTCAGGCACTGCCGCTGAATCTCTGACAACAGCTATCTCAAATCGAGTTTTCAAATACTATGACGACAGTGAGTCCCTCGAAGCTGTAGCAAGTCTGCCTAGCCAAGATACAACCAAGCTTGCTGCCATTGCTCTCGCCAAACCTAGTGAAGAGCTTATAGGTTTCCTAACCAAGGATACCGACTTTGAAGACTTGGGACCGATTAATACGATGCTGGAGCTGGCGAACCTTAAGGTGGTAGCCGCCGGACTATATTCACCGCACCAGATAGATTTGGCCCAGGCGGCAGCGGTGATGGAGAGCGACGGCGATATCTCCAACCTTGACATAGGTCTGCTTGTTTTAGTTAAGTCGGGACTTCCCGGATTCTTAGTCGAGCCAGCTGTGGAGAAGTTCCTGTCGGAGTCTGATTTTACTGAAACAAATCTTGGTGAACTTACTATATATAAGGGCTTATGGGATAGTGGTGGAGGAGCAATTCCTGTTCTGGTCAGGATTGAGGGTAACTGCATATTCGCTGCCGTAGCCGGGCAGGAATCCTATGCGGAAACCTTGATAACAAGCACCAATAAGTAGTCGGTAAGAACTTGAATCAACAGGTTCAGGTAACAAAAAGCCGTCCCTGAAAGCGCTGACTTTGTCAATATCAATAGGTAAATTGAGCAGAACCGGCGCTTTTAGTCACTTGACAAAAACTAGCCGCTAGTTTATATTGTTGAAAATAGAAAAAGTAAAGGCTGGGAACGAGACTAGTAAGCCCCCAGCGAGGCTCAGAGAGCCGGGGAAGGTGAGAGCCGGCGCTAGCGCAGGGGTTGAATGGATTCGGGAGTTGCTGACTGAAAGGGATTTTCCCAAGTAGGTTTTGACGGAGAGGGCACCGTTACTAAAGCCCAGGGTATCGCTTCAAAATAGTGAAGCCGTACCTGAAAGAGATGGTTGCCTAAATTAGCTGGCAATCAAGTAGAGTGGCACCGCGAAGGATTGACCTCTTGCCTCTATGGCGAGAGGTTTTTTTAATTGTTAGATGGGAGTTATGCTCCAATGTATTATCCAACATTAGAGGAAGTTAAGAAACATAAGCGGGATGGTAATCTGGTACCGGTTTACCGGGAGATTGTCGCTGACCTGGAGACGCCGGTGTCTGCCTTCTTGAAGGTTAACCGTGGTGGCTATTCTTTTCTTCTGGAAAGCGTCGAGGGCGGTCAGCAGCTGGCTCGTTACAGCTTCATCGGCACCGAGCCGTACCGGATACTGACCACCAGGGCAAAGGATAAGACCGACCCACTTCATCTTATTGCCGAGGAACTGAATAAGTATAAGGTAGTGTCGGTTAGTGACCTTCCCCGGTTCTGTGGCGGTGCCGTGGGCTACCTGTCTTACGAAACAGTAACTCGCTTCGAGGAGTTACCATCACCTGATGCCGACCCTTTAAGCTTACCGGAATCGCTATTTATGTTGGTGGATACCATGCTTGTCTTTGACCATGTCACGCATAAAATTAAGGTCTTGAGCCATGTTCATCTCGATGGAGACATAGCAGCCGCCTATCAAAAAGCGGTGGGCAAGATTGATGACCTGGTAGATAGGTTAAGCCAACCGCTCACGCCGAGCCAGCGCCAGAAGGCATCCACCCGTCCTATGAATAGCTACAAGCTCTCGTCAAACTTCTCTAAGGAAGAGTTCGAAGCCAGTGTTCTTAAGATAAAGCGGTATATTACCGATGGCGAAGCTATTCAGGTGGTGCTATCCCAGCGCCTAACCCAACCGACCGACGTCGCTCCTTTCGAAATCTATCGAGCCCTGCGCACTATCAATCCCTCCCCTTATATGTTCTTTCTCGATTTTACCGACTTTCATATTATCGGGGCTTCCCCTGAGATTCTGGTCAGAGTAGAGGATGGTATGGTAATGACCCGTCCTCTGGCGGGAACCAGGCCGCGGGGAAAAAGCCCGGCGGAGGATGCCAGGCTGGAGCAGGAACTCCGTAGTGACGAGAAGGAGCGAGCGGAGCATATTATGCTGGTGGACTTGGGGCGCAATGACATCGGGCGCGTTAGCGAGCCAGGCAGTGTTGAGGTTAGTGACCTGATGGATGTGGAGCGTTACTCCCATGTTATGCACCTGGTGACTCATGTGCAGGGTAAGCTGCGGCGTGACCTGACTGCCTTCGATGCGCTGCGGGCTTGCTTCCCGGCCGGAACTGTATCCGGTGCGCCTAAAATCAGGGCGATGGAAATAATCGCTGAGCTTGAGCCAGAGAAAAGGGGGCCCTACGCCGGGGCTGCCGGCTACTTCTCTTTCGCGGGCAATATGGACATGGCCATAGCCATAAGAACTATGGTGGTAAAGAATGGCATTGCTTATACTCAGGCAGGGTGTGGCATCGTTTACGATAGCGTGCCTGAGCGTGAGCATAAAGAGACTATGAATAAAGCCCGGGCGCTGCTTAAAGCTATTAGCCAGGCTGAGAGCGCCGGCTTAATACCTAGGGGAAGCCATGCTGTTACTGATTGATAATTACGACAGTTTCACCTATAACCTGTTTCAGTATTTGAGCGAGCTGGGTGAGGAAGTAGTGGTGGTACGCAATGATAAGACCACCCTTGAGGAAATTGATAAGATGAAGCCTCAACGGATAGTTATTTCCCCCGGCCCGTCCACACCGCTACAGGCTGGCATCTCCAATGATGTCATCCGATATTTTGGTTCCAGGTTGCCGATACTCGGCGTCTGTCTGGGGCACCAGTGTATCGGTTACAGCTATGGCGGCTTAATCGGGCAGGCTGAGAAGATAATGCATGGCAAGTCGTCGTTGATATACCATAACCGCCAGGGGGTGCTGACTGGGCTACCCAACCCCTTCTCCGCCATTCGCTACCATTCACTGGTAGTGCAGCGTGAAAGACTCCCCGACTGCCTTGAAGTGACGGCGTGGACAGATGACGATACTATTATGGGACTGCGGCACCGCCAGTACCCGGTAGAGGGCATCCAGTTTCACCCCGAATCGTTTATGACTGAGGTGGGGAAGGAATTACTTAAGAATTTCCTCCAGATGTCTTATACTAGGGGCAAAAGCTCGGAGGTGGAGAAATGGTAATAGCTGATTGGATTCAAGCAAATTCAGTATGGATTGCCTTTGTCATCACCATTCTGGTACTGGTGTCTTACATTGTTGTAGCAATCAAGACTTTTAAAAAACGTCGTCGTATCATTACGCCACTTACCATTATTTTAACTGTCTGGGGTCTCCTATTTTTTTACTATGTCGCGTTTGTGGGTAGTCGTATAGAGCCAACTGGTTGGGGGGAAATAATACTTTTAGGTGGGCTAGTGTCAATTACGGCAGCCTATGCTTATTCTACTGGGAAAATGGCTGAGGAGATGAAGGAGCAACGTTTGGGTGAAGCACGGCCTTATTTACTAATGAGGTTAGAAGACCTAGTAAAGTTAGAAGGTGATTTCGATAAATTAATTAATGCTGAAAAATATGAATTACCTGGTAACTTTAAGATAAAAATAAGGAATGAAGGTACAGGTCCGGCAATAAATATAATAGCAGCTTTTTGGCGCTCTGATAATGTTTACCCTTTTCAGCCTAAAGGCTACTTGGCACCGCAAGAAGAATGGCAGACTACTATAAGCACACTTAGAATAGATGTCGAAGAAATAGAGATGTGGTTGCCAAAATTGGGTGAAATTGTTAAGCGTGATTATCCAGGTACTATTGCTATTGAGTATCGTGATATTCATGGGCGTACTTGGGTCACGTATCTTCAGCTTCAAAAATATTTCATTGAAGAAAACTACATTCATATTGGGGAGGGGGAACAAAATATAGTGGAGTTAAAGAGCAATGATTAGGGAGGCTATCGCCTTAATAGTATCGGGGCGTTCACTGACTATGGAGGAAGCCGCCTCGGTTATGGAGGAGATAATGAGGGGTGAGACTACCCCGGCTCAGATTGGTGCCTTCGTTACCGCACTCAGGCTCAAGGGGGAAACGGTTGATGAAATCGTCGGGTTGGCCAAGACGATGAGGGCTAAGTCTATACCGGTGACCATTGCCGAGCCGGTAGTAGATACCTGCGGCACTGGTGGTGATGGTTTGCGTACCTTTAATATCTCTACGGCGGCTGCTTTTGTCGCTGCCGGAGCCGGGCTCAAGGTGGCCAAACACGGCAACCGCGCCATGAGCAGCCAGTGTGGCAGTGCCGATGTTTTGGAAGCCTTAGGCGTCAGGATTGACCTTAATGCCGAGCTGGTGCAGAGATGCCTTAAGGAAGTGGGGATAGGCTTCATGTTCGCTCCATCATTCCATCCGGCTATGAAATATGCCGCGGCTCCCCGGCGTGAGATTGGCATTCGTACCGTGTTCAATATCCTCGGTCCGCTTATTAGTCCAGCTGGCGCCAAGGCTCAAGTGCTGGGTGTAGCCGATGAGTTACTGGTGGAGAAGCTGGCGATAGTACTGCAAAGGCTGGGCAGTCATCATGCCCTGCTCGTCCACGGTGAGGATGGCTTAGATGAAATCACCATTACCGGGAAAACCCGGGTGTGTGAACTCGAAGACGATGGTATTAACCGCTATTCCCTCAGTCCTGAAGACTTTGGTTTACCTCGGGCTAGTCTGAACAGCTTGAGGGGTGGCACGGTTAAGGAAAATGCTGCCATGTTGCGTAGCATCCTGGCTGGTGCTCCCGGCCCTCAGCGTGATGTGGTACTGGTGAATACTGCCGCTGTGCTTCTGGTTGGAGACAGGGTGGAAACACTTGAGCAGGGGGTAGCCTTAGCCAGGGAAGTAATAGACAGCGGTCAGGCCCTGGCGAAGCTAGAACAGCTAATCGGGTTTAGTCAAAGTTTGACATAGGGAGTATTTAATGATTCTGGACAAGATAGTATCCGATAATCTACCAGAACTGGAAACCAGAAAACGCGACTTACCGCTGGAGGAGCTGAAAAGGGTGGTGTTGGCGCAGCCTCCGCCTCTTGACTTTGCCTCGGCTCTGCGCGGCGATGGTATTCAACTCATTGCTGAGGTTAAGAAAGCGTCGCCATCCCGGGGTGTTATCTGTCATAGCTTCAACCCGGTGGAAATAGCCCAGACCTACGCCAGTAACGGCGCTTCGACTATATCGGTACTGACTGAGACCATGTACTTCCAGGGTAGCCTCAACCATCTGAAAGACATCAGAGATGCGCTGGGGAATAACAGACTGCCCCTGCTCAGGAAGGACTTCATTTATGACCCCTATCAGGCCTATGAATCGCGGGCTTACGGTGCTGATAGCCTGCTGCTCATCGTGGCTATGTTGACACCCGAGAAGCTGGCGGCGCTACTGGGACTAAGTCATGAATTGGAAATGGACTGTCTGGTGGAGGTGCATAATGAAGCCGAGCTGGAAATCGCCGTGAGGAGTGGAGCTAAGATTATCGGCATCAATAATCGGGATCTGAAGACCTTTAATGTTGACCTTACCACTACCAAGCGTCTGCGGGCGCTTATCCCGCCAGATAGAATCGTGGTCAGCGAAAGTGGCATAAAGGACCGTAACGATATGAAAAAGCTGAAAAGGTGGGGTGTTGACGCTGTTCTCATTGGTGAGTCGCTAATGTCGGCGCCAGACATCGCCGCCAGGATGAAGGAGCTACTTTGACCAAGGTAAAGATTTGCGGGCTAACTGAGACAGAGCCGGCTCTGGTGGCTGGTAAAGCTGGTGCCGATTTTTTGGGACTGGTCTTTGCCCCCAGCCGGCGTCAGGTCTCTCCCGAAAAAGCCTTGCCGATAGTTGAGGCGGTTCATAGTTTGAGACCTCGCCCGGCAGTAGTTGGCGTTTTTGTCAATTTGACGGCTCAGGAAGTTAACCGAATTGCCGACTACTGCCAATTGGACTGGGTTCAGCTCAGTGGCGACGAAAGCTGGCAGTACTGTCGGGAAATCGAGCGCCCCGTAATCAAGGTTATCCATATAGCCGCCGATAAGAAAATTGAGCAAATCCTGACTGAGATAGAGACGGGCTACCGGTTACGCTTACCACATGACCTTGTCTGCCTTCTTGACTCCAGGGTCAGGGACGCTTATGGTGGCACGGGGCAAACATTTGACTGGCAACTAGCCGGGGAGGTATCAGCCAGGTTCCCGGTGATTATTGCTGGCGGGCTTACCCCGGCGAATGTTGAGCAACTGGTCAAGGAGGCTAATCCTTGGGGGGTTGATGTCTCCACTGGTGTAGAGGTCAATGGCCAAAAGGATGCCTCAAAAATCAGGGACTTCATCGAGTCGGTGAGGAATGCCGAGGAGGTCAATCAATCTTTAGAGACCTAGAAGGAGGTGGCTATTGCTGCCGGATAATAGAGGATACTTTGGAAATTATGGAGGGCGGTTTGTTCCTGAGACTCTGGTGCCAGCCCTGGAGGAATTGACCGCAGCCTATGAGAAGATGAAGGCTGACGCCACCTTCTGGACTGAGTTTGAATCACTGTCTGGCGACTATTCGGGAAGACCAACGCCACTCTACCTGGCGGAAAGGCTAAGCCGGCATTGCGGAGGTGCCCGGATTTTGCTTAAAAGGGAAGACCTGGCTCATACCGGGGCTCATAAGATTAATAATGCCTTGGGACAGGGACTTCTTGCCCGGAGAATGGGTAAACGCAGGGTCATCGCCGAAACCGGCGCCGGACAGCATGGGGTGGCTACTGCCGCCGTATGCGCTATGCTGGGGCTGGAGTGCATCATCTACATGGGTGAAGAGGATATGCGCCGCCAGTCACTAAATGTCTTCCGGATGAAGCTAATGGGCGCCGAAGTAAGGTCGGTCTCTGGCGGCAGCCGGACGCTAAAGGACGCTATCAACGAGGCAATCAGAGACTGGGTAACCAATGTTACAGATACCTATTATCTTCTGGGTTCAGTAGTAGGTCCCTATCCTTACCCCTCAATGGTGCGTGACTTCCAGACGGTAATCGGCAAGGAAACGAGGCAGCAGATTATGGCTGAATTGGGTCGTCTGCCCGACTATATAATCGCCTGTGTCGGCGGGGGTAGCAACGCCATTGGCATTTTCTATCCCTTTTTGCCCGACAGGGATGTCAGGCTTGTCGGCGTAGAGGCAGCGGGGAGGGGGCTTAAGACCGGGGAGCATGCGGCTTCACTGGTGGCGGGAAGGGTAGGGGTGCTCCACGGAGCAAAATCCTATGTCCTCCAGGATAATGCCGGTCAGATTCGTGAGACCCATAGTATCTCTGCTGGACTTGACTATCCGGGTGTAGGCCCCGAACACAGTTACCTCAAAGACATCGGTCGTGTTACCTATGTCGCCGTAAGCGATGAGGAAGCGCTTGAGGGCTTTCAATTGCTATGCAAAACCGAGGGCATTACTCCGGCACTGGAACCGGCTCATGCCATATTCCACGCCGCCAAGATGGCAAGCTCGTTGAATAAGGAGCAGATTATCGTGGTCAACCTCTCTGGACGCGGCGATAAGGACATAGACATAGTTGCTGAAGCACTGGGGGTGAAGTCTTGAGTCGCATTGGTACTGTTTTTAGCCGGCCGGAGCACAAGGCTCTTATCGCCTATATTACGGTAGGTTATCCCAGTCTTGAAGCCACCTTGAGCGCGGTCCCCCTTCTTGCCGGCAGTGGGTGCGACATAGTGGAGCTGGGGATACCCTTCTCCGACCCTTTGGCTGACGGCGCCACCATACAGAAGGCGAGCTTCTCTGCTTTACAGAATGGGGTTACTCCTCAGCTTTGCCTTGAGGTCGCCAAGCAGTTGCGTCAGGAGGTCGATATTCCGCTGGTGTTTATGACTTACTTGAATCCGGTCTTTAGTTATGGACTTAAAGAATTCTGCGCAGCCTGCGCTAAGTGCGGTGTTGATGGCTTAATCATCCCGGACTTACTTCCAGAGGAGGGCTCGGAACTGGAAGCCGTCACCCAGAAGCAAGGCCTTGACCTCATTTACCTCCTGGCTCCCTCCAGTACTGAAGAGCGCATCAGGCTGGTAGCTCAGAGGTCTCGGGGGTTTATATACTTGGTTTCGGTAACCGGGGTTACCGGGGTTAGAGACAGACTACCGGCGGATTTAGAGGCGTTTGTATCCAGAGTGAGGAAAGTAGCCACCCAACCGCTCTGTGTTGGTTTCGGAATATCCGTCCCGGAGCAGGCAAGGCAGGTGGCCCGGATAGCCGACGGTGTGATTGTGGGCAGTCGGATAATTCAGCTTATGGAAGCTGAGAATAACCTCAAATCGGTTGGCAATTTTATCAAAGAGTTAAGGCGTGCTCTGGATGAACCAGATAGGATTTAGATTTACCAACCAAAAACTTTCCTTTAGAGTCGATTCCAAATTGAAACCTGTGCACTTAACACTCCGCTGACTTGGAGTAATGCCAAGCAGTTACCCATTGTGACCTTCCAGCCTCACAAAAATGTGGCCTTTTGGCTCACGATATTTTTTCTTCTAAGTGAATGTACCATCGAAGCCAGGTTGTTTCTTTGTCTGTGGCTTCTAGGCTGAAGTTCATTTTGCTGTCAAGCCTGGCTGTCCTTGAGTGACCCCGGCAAACTAGTACGGCGTAGCCTAAAATACGGAACGGGCTACCAGGGGGTCTCCTTCTTTTCCTTCAAGGTACTAATGAGGTCATCGAGGGTAATTGCCGCCAGGGTCAAGGTTTGAGTGGTCCCCTTGGCACTCAATCGTATTGCCAGTTTAGCCATGACTTCATTACTGGGGGCTTCCAGTATATTGACGAAGTCGTACTGACCCAAGAGGGCATATTGAGTCAGGATTTTAACCCCCGTATACTCTACCTCTTTATTGATTTCCTTGAGTCTTTCCGGGTCTTCTTGAATAGCGTTCCTCCCTTGGTCAGTGAGAGTGGTGAGCATAAGATAGACAGACATAGCTACCTCCTAGTATTCAGAATCTTTTACCCTATTATGGCATTCCTTGCCCGTTTGTCAATACGGCAATAAGACTATCCCCGCCCTTTCTGTGTTTAAGACAGGGTAGGTTATGATATAATGTGGCGAAAATGATAAAACTACTGTCCGGGAATGAAGCTCTGGACTTTGGTGCCTACCATACTGATGTCAGAGCGGTTGATGCCTATCCCGGCACGCCAGGCAAGGGAGAATTATGGATAAGATGTCGGAGAAGGCAAAGGCTACTTCTGATAATGTGGCAAGGCTGAAGGATGGAGAGGAGCGGGAGCCAATCGCTTCCTTCCTAAAAATGAGGCTGCTGGAGCTTACCCCGGGCTATGCCAGGATAGCCATGAAGCTGGTACCCGAATACCAAAACTTTAACGGTCTAATCTTCGGCGGTATTATTATGGCAATGGCCGACCAGGCATTTGCCTATGCCTCCAATTCTTTAGCCCACCCCAGTATAGCCTCCCAGTTCAACATCCACTTCATCAGCGGCGCCGGGGTAAATGACGAACTTACCGCGGAGTGTCGGGTAGTAAAGAGTGGCAAGCGGGTTGGTGTCTCCGAGATAATAGTGACCAACCAAGACAACAAGCTTATCGCTAAAGCCACCGGCACGACTATTCCCGTGACTAAATAGCTGAGCATGCCTTCTTGGTATATATCAATTCCAGATGGTAAGTAGCATCTGGTAGTGAGGAAGTCCCTCGGTATTGACAGGGCAATCTCCATTATGATAAACTACGCCACTATTAAGCTAGGAGGCAGATAAGTTTCAGTGGTGATGTCCATAACTGTGATTCACCAGTTGGAGGGAACTAAATTCGTCTTTACCAAGCGCATTTAGGTGCGCTTGGGGGATTTGGTACGCACATTTAGCTCAATAAATATATTTAACCAAAGGAATCTAATCAAATTACCTCCCCAAGCGGGGGGTAATATTTTTTATATAGATATAGCGTTCTCTAATTATAGTTGAGGGTCAATCAGGTGGGAAAGTGGTTAATATAGCGCCAATCGAATACTGTGATACCCTGCCTAAATTTGTTGTGCGCAACTCCGAAAACAGGGGCTGCCAGACGGCAATGTGCATGAAAAAATTCGGCGTCTGGGAGAGGTATAGCTGGAAGGACTGCTGTGAAAAGGTAAAATACCTGTCATTGGGTCTGGTGAGCCTTGGCCTGGAACCGAGGGATGTGGTTTGTATCATTGGGGATAATGAACCGGAATGGTTTTGGGGCGAGTTCGCCACGCAGGCGGCCGGAGGCATCGCTACCGGGATTTTCGTTGACTCTATTCCCTCTGAGGTGCAGTACATAGCCGACCACTCTGGCGTCAAATTTGCTATAGTAAATGACCAGGAGCAGACGGACAAGTTTCTGGAAATCAAGGACAAGCTACCTTTACTAAAGAAGGTCATCTACTGGGACCCCAAAGGCCTGAAAAATTACGACGACCCCATCCTTATCAGCTTTACCGAGGTTATAAAGCTGGGCAAAGAATATGAAAACACACACCCCGGCGTGTTTGAGCAGAATATAGAGAAGAGCGAGGGGGATGATATTGCCTTTATTTACTACACATCAGGAACTACCGGACTACCTAAGGGGGCTCAGCTTACCCATCAAGCCCTGATAAATACGGCTCGGCAGTTCGTCAGTCGTTTTCCATTGGATGAGAACGATGATTTGATTTCCAACTTTCCAGCGGCCTGGGTAGGAGATACTTTTTTCGCTACTATTCCCCATCTACTGACCGGTGCCAGTTTGAATTTTCCTGAGGAGCCGGAGACCATTACTGAAGATACCCGAGAAACTGGTCCCAACCTGGTAATATATGGTCCGCGGCAATGGGAAGGCGTGGTCAGTGAAATTCAGGTCAAGATGATTGATGCTAATCCCTTAAAACGCTTCGTCTATAAACTATTCCTGCCGGTAGGTCACAAAATTGCTGATATGAACTTCCGGGGAGAAAAACCAAGTCTATCCTGGCGGGTTCTTCACCGGATTGCCTATTTAGTTTTATTCAGACCTCTCAAGGACCGGCTAGGACTGAATAGAGTCAAGTTTGCCGTTACCGGAAGTTCCGTATTGAGTCTGGATACCTTCCGGTTAATACATGCCATGGGTGTTGAGCTTAGACAGAACTATGGCAGTACTGAAGCTGGCCTTATTTCCTCCCACAGTAAGGGGGAAATAAAATTTGAAAGTGTGGGGCGCCCGACATGTGGTACCGAGGTGAGGGTGACTGACAAGGGAGAACTCCTGGTTAGGAGTGATTCTATGTTTAGCGGATACTACAAGGACCCCTCAAAAACCGCCGAAACTCTGATAAATGGCTGGTGTCACACTGGGGATGCGGTCACTATTAATGAGGACGGACACCTGATATTCATGGACCGATTGGAGCATATGGGTGAACTAAGTTCGGGTATCAAATATGCCCCTCAGTACGTTGAGGGCAGACTAAGGTTCAGCCCGTATATAAAGGATGCTATGGTCGTTGGAGGTAAGGATAAAGACTTTGTCTCAGCGATAATAAACATAGACTTTGCCATGGTAGCCAAATGGGCAGAACGCAACCGATTGCCCTACACTACCTTTGTTGACCTGTCTCAGAAAAAGGAGGTTGCTGATTTAGTGCAGAAGGACTTGATTCGAGTAAACAGCTACCTACCTGAGCCAGCCAGGGTAAGGAAATTTGTCCTGCTACACAAAGAGTTTGACCCTGACGAGGCTGAACTTACCCGGACCAGAAAATTAAGAAGGTCATTTATGGAGGACCGGTATCAAGAGTTAATCAACACCATACATACTGGTGGGGAAGAGATAAAGGTTAAGGCACCGGTAACCTATAGAGATGGCAGGAAGGGTATAGTAACCACCAGTGTTAAAGTAAGGACTGTAGTGGGCGGAATTATAGATAATGGCTGAACTTCTTCAATTCGTGATTACCGGGATAACTGTGGGCATGGTTTATGCCCTCGTTGCTCTGGGCTTCGTTTTAATCTGGAAATCGAGCGGCGTCGCCAACCTTGCCCTAGGACAACTGGTACTGATTTCTTCATGGTTCACCTATGGCATGCTGGTTCAGGCGGATCTCCCCATCTGGCTCGGCCTTCCGCTCGTTGTCCTCTTCGCTCTGGCTCTGGGCTGGATGATTGAGAGGCTTGCCCTGCGCCCACTCATTGCTCAGCCTATCCTGTCTTTAATCACGGTTACACTGGGGGTGGCCTTTTTTATTCAAGGTGCCGTGAGCTTCATCTGGCCAAAAAGTGTGGCGGCTTTACCTCGGCTTTTCCCTCAAGAGCCCGTCCACATTGGTACAGCGGTCGTATCCCAGGAATACCTGTGGGGAGCAGCTATATCCCTAGCCCTATTCGGTCTTTTATCCCTGTACTTTAAGTACAACAAGATGGGTATTGTCATGAGGGCAGTTGCTGATGACCAGCTGGCAGTTCAGGCCTGTGGCGTTCCGGTAACAAAAATCTTTTCAATATCATGGATGTTCGCCAGCGTACTGGCGGCAATCGGTGGCATTCTTATGTCTAGCATTGGTGGCATTACCTTTGGTTTAGTTGAGACCGGGCTCAAGTCTTTCTCGGTGGTAATACTCGGCGGTCTTAATTCCTTTCTCGGTGCCATAATTGCTGGTCCCATAATTGGCCTGGCTGAAAACCTTGGCGGCGGCTATCTAACCCCGTTAACCTGGCCGGGGGTCAGGGAGGTTATCCCGTTTATTATTATCATAGTCGTTATGTTCCTGAAGCCCTATGGGCTATTCGGAGAAGAGCGTATAGAGAGGATTTAGTCAGTTGGATTTACCAAGCGGTACCCGCAATTATACCTATGCCCAGGATATGGCCATCTTTCGGACTAAAACCCAGTGGGCATTACTGGCTGCTCTCATGGTTTTTCTGTTCACCGCGCCACTGTACTGGGGGAATTACTGGTTGGGTGTTGCCAACCTTATCGGCATTACTATAATTGCTGTAACCGGGCTAAATATCCTGACCGGATACTGCGGACAGTTATCTATTGGTCACGCCGGCTTCATTGCCGTAGGCGCATATACCGCCGCCGTGCTAACTAACCGATTTGAGCTTCCCTTCCTGATAGGACTAATCTCGGCTGGGCTTACCGCCGGGGTGGTAGGGATGATTTTTGGTATCCCCTCCCTTCGTGTTAAGGGATTCTACCTGGCGATTAGCACCATTGCCGCCCAATTTATCATTCTCTGGGTTATCAATCACTGGTCTAGCCTAACCGGGGGTTTTACTGGTATAAGTGTGCCGCCAGCTTCCATCGGTGGTATCTCCTTCGTCAGCCAGGGCAGTCAGTTCTATCTAATTATGATAATTACGGTACTGGTAATCTTCTTTGCTAAGAATCTGGCCAGAACCAGGCCGGGTAGAGCCTTTGTTGCCATCAGGGATAATGACCTCGCTGCCCAGGTTATGGGGATTAATCTCTTTCGGTATAAACTTATCGCCTTCTTTATTGGTTGTTTTCTGGCTGGAATCGCCGGGTCATTACTCGCCCACTGGGTTGGCTTTATGAGTGGTGAGCATTTCACCTTAATGGACTCAATATTATATATCGGCATGATAATCATCGGAGGTGCCGGCACTACCCTCGGGCCTATTTTCGGCGTCATTTTTATCAGGATGCTGCAACAGGGGATAACATTCATTTCACCCGTTATGGAACAGACCTTCGCCCTCCCCGCCGGATTTACCACCGGCATCGGGCCGATGGTATTTGGCCTGGCAATTGTTCTGTTCCTGATACTGGAGCCCCGGGGGCTGGCCCACCGATGGGCGTTATTTAAAGCTTCTTATAGGCTCTGGCCTTTCTCATACTAGTTTTTAATTAAGGAGGGGAGTACAATGTGGGCTATCTAAAGACCTTGTCGATTAAACTTAAGTATTAGGAGGAATAAAAAATGAATTTAAAAAAGCCGTTAAAAATGGCAGTGGTCGTAGGTATGGCCTTAATCATAGCCATAGTGCCCTTGGTGAGTGGCGGTTGTGCTGGTGATGGCGGTAAGGTAAAGGTAGGCTTCAGTATTTGCTACACCGGTCCTGCCGCTGAAAAGGGACGCCCGATGGGTGATGGCAAGCTGGACTGCATTAAGTATATCAATGAGGAGATGGGTGGCGTTGCCGGACACCAGATTGAGGTGATATGGCGCGACAATGGATATGACGCTGCTAAAGCACCTACCATAGTTAACGAACTGATGGCTAAGGATTGCCTGCTCTTTACCACCTGCTCATCAGGGATGATGACGGCGTCTATGGAGATTGCCAACCGCGCCGAGTTCCCTGGCTTTGCTGTGTTTAGCGCTCCGGCACTCACTCATCCGCCACAGCATATCTATGGTCAGATGCCCGATTATGGTGATGACTGGGCAGCCTTTGCCGAATACTATTTAGAGAATATCTGGCAGGGGACAGGAAAGCCCAAGATGGCGATGCATCTACTTAATAACTCCACCGGTTATGGTGCCCGGGATGCGTCTAAGGCTCTGGCTGACGAACTGGGTATTGAGATTGTGGCTACTGAGGAGCATACCCCTACCACCATATCTGAAATAGAAAGTCTCACCCGGGTTAAGGCATTAGAGCCTGATATCCTTTATATCTCCAGCACACCACAGCCGACTTCTATCATTGTCAAGAATGCAGTTGAACTTGGCCTGTATCCCGGTATCACCATTGGTTGTGGCCACGCCAGCTTCACCAGCGCCCTCGTTGAGCTGGCTGGTGATGATGTTACCGAGGGTGTATACGGTGTCTTTCCAACGGTGAATTGGGGTGATAATGTGCCGGCTATGGACAAGATGACCGAGTACTGCCAGAAATATCATCCTGATGACTACGGTAACATGGACTATATCACCTGTTGGGCAGAGGGATTAATCGTGGCTGAGATTCTGCGGCTAGCCATTGAGAATGTCGGAGTTGATAATCTCACCCCACAGGCGGTAGAGGAATATGGCTTCAAGAAGCTGAACAACTTTGATGCTGGTGGACTGCATGGCCCGGTAACCTACTCTCCCGGTGACAACCGACTTTCCAAATCGGTCAGGGTGTTCCAGGTACAAAGCGGTGAAATCACGCCAGTGAGCGACTGGGTAGAAGCACCACTGATAAAGTACGAAGATTTTGACTGGTTCGGCAGATAACTATTTTTGTAAGAGCCCTTGCCTCAGGTAGGGGCTCTTACTGCTAGAAGGTTTGATATGCTTAAACTGAATAACATTGAGGTTACCTATCTCAATGTTATACGGGTACTTCATGGCGTTTCTCTGAATGTAGAAGATGGCTCAATTGTTGCCCTTCTCGGGGCTAATGGCGCCGGTAAGAGCACCACTCTTAAGGCAATATCGGGACTACTACATGTGGAGGAGGGAGAAGTAACCGATGGTAGTATTGAGTGGCGTGGTGAAAGAATAGATAAAAAAAGTGCCGAGGAAATAGGCAAGCTGGGCATTATTCAGGCGCTGGAGGGGCGCCGGGTCTTTGAGCACCTCAGTACCGAGGAAAATCTGCTGGTTGGGGCTTTCCACCGTAGCGACCGTCGTGCCGTAAAACAAGACCTGGAGATGGTTTACGAATACTTTCCACGACTTAAGGAGCTTCGGCGTAATACCGCTGGCTACCTCTCTGGAGGTGAGCAGCAAATGCTGGTCATCGGCCGGGCCATGATGGCTACCCCTAAGCTCATGATGCTGGACGAGCCGTCACTGGGTCTGTCACCAATGTTAGTTGAGGAAATATACAATATTATCCAGCGGTTCAACACCGAACAGAAAACATCAGTCCTCCTCGTGGAGCAGAATGTCAGAATTGCCTTAAGCATTGCTCACTACGGCTATGTTATGGAAAATGGTCGGATTGTTCTTGATGGTAGTGCCGATTTCCTGAAGAATAACGAGGATGTGAAGGAATTTTACATGGGGCTATCGGCTATGGGGACCAAGAAGAGCTACCGAGAAGTAAAACACTATAAGAGGCGAAAGCGATGGCTGTAAAAGATAAACAGGATGAATTCTTTGATGAATTGGAGGTAATGCCTGCTGAGACAAGAGAAAAATACCTAAACCAGAGATTGTCTCAGGCTGTAGACCATGCTTACCGCAATGCTCCTGCTGCTAAGGAAATATTTGACAAGACTAAAGTCAAGCCCACCCAGATACGCACTATAAGAGACCTGGAAAGCATACCCATCATCAGGAAGACTGACCTGATAGATTGGCAACGGGCAAATCCACCCTATGGAGGCTTCCTCGCCGTTCCACCTGAAGATGTTGACCGTGTATTTATTTCACCCGGCCCGATATATGAGCCGCTTCACACCGGGAATATTAAATGGTTTGCCAAGTCATTCTATGCCGCCGGATTTCGCAGGGGAGACGTGGTTATTAACACGTTCACTTACCATATGTCCCCGGCCGGTATCCTGTTTCACGAAGCCCTGAAGGATTGTGGGGCTACCGTTGTCGTCACCGGCACGGGCAATACGGACATCCAGGTTCAAACTATGTATGATTTGAAGGTTACTGGTTTCGTGGGAACGCCTAGCTTTCTCATGACCCTCATTAAAAAGGCGGAGGAATTAGGGCATGATTTTCGTCGGAATTTCTCTCTTAAGCGTGCTTGGTTTACCGGAGAGATGCTCCCGGCTTCGCTACGGAAAACTCTAGAGGAAGACTACCAGATTGCTACCGCACAAGCTTATGCGGTTACCGAGCCAGGTGGTGCCATCGCCTATGAGTGTCGCCAGAAATCGGGACTCCACCTTATGGACGAATATGTGGTAGAAATAGTCGACCCCGAGACAGGAAAACAGCTAGGACCTGGGGAAATAGGCGAAATAGTGGTAACACCAGTTCACAATGAAGCCTGGGGCCTTATCCGCTTTGGCACCGGTGATATGTCCTCATACACCACTGAACCCTGTCCCTGTGGCCGGACAGCTAACCGGCTGGTCGCCATCGTGGGTAGAACCAGCGATGCAGTCAAGGTGAGAGGGATGTTTGTCGTGGCTAAGCAAGCCGAACAGGTAGTAACTAGCTTTGAGCCAGTTTCCAGATTCCAGATAGTGGTTGGGCGTAGCGGACAGCGGGATGAAATGACCCTCAAGATTGAGTTAAAGGACGAAGCCATAGACAAAGGAAAATTAGCTGAAGATTTGAATAGAAGATTCCAGGAATTGTGCCGGGTTAAGATAGATAGTATTGAATTTGTGGAGAAGGGAACTATACCTGAAGAGCATCAAAAAATAGTTGATGAAAGAACCTGGAAGTGAGATGGTTACCTCGGCAGCTATTCCTTCTCTCCCAGGTAGGCTGAAATAACCTGCGGGTTGGTTCTTATTTCATCCGGGGTGCCCTCAGCAATTTTCCGTCCAAAATCGAGGACTACAATCCTGTCGGCTAAATCCATGACTACTCCCATATCATGCTCAACGAGGACGATACAGCTAACTCCATCCCTCAGAACCGGCGTTTCGGGATAGGTATCTCCCTGTCCTTCAAATATATCAATGATGAACCTGGCAATGTCCTCTTTCTCTTCTAAGTTCATTCCCGCCATAGGTTCATCGAGGAGTAGAACCTTTGGTTCCAGAGCCAGAGCTCTACCCAGTTCGACCCTCTTGCGCATTCCGTAGGGGAGGGCACCGACCACCTTCTTTCTAATTGGCTCTATTTCCAGGAAATCGATGATGTTCTCCACCGTTTTACGGTGTTCAATTTCCTCCCGGTGAGCCCAGCCGAAATACTGCGCACTACTCAGGAAGTTCTGTTTCATAAGGACGTGTCTAGCCGCCATAATATTATCCAGAGTGCTCAGCCCGGTAAATAGCTCAATATTCTGGAATGTTCTGGCTAGACCTAGCTGAGCTGCCTTATCGGGACGGATTCGGGTGATTCTCTTGCCTTCATAATATATCTCACCCTCTTGCGGCTTATAGAAGCCGTTGATACAGTTTAGGAGGCAGGTCTTACCAGCGCCATTTGGCCCTATAATCGCCAGAATCTCGTTTTCCCTAATATCAAGGCTAACTTCGCTAAGCGACTTGACACCGCCAAAAGAGAGGAAAAGATTCTCAATTCGTATCTTTACCTGGTAACCGCTTCTCTCCTCGGGCAACTTGTGTTCTCCTGATTGGACACAATCATTCTCTGGCTTTGCTCTCACTGTCCCTTCTTGGTCTCCTCAGCAAGCAAATTTTCCTTATATTGAATTAGGCGGCGGCATTCTGGACCGGTACATTCCAGCTGCCGTCCTAATTGATTACTTTTCTTCTTGAGTAGACTAAGTATTTCCTTACCAGGTTCACCATACTCGCTGTAGCCAGTACACTTTGTCGACAAATCCTTGTAGATTATCAGGGTTACTTCGTCATCCACCGCATCACAGTAAATAGTAGTTGCTGTTACTTCCCAATCAACCATGTTTGTCTTAGTCTGCTCCTTATCTAACCTACCATATTATCATCGCTCAACCTGAAATTCAACGACGCTTCATCAAGAGTTATAAGCTAGCAAACAACATGGCGCTCTCTCCACAAGTCGTCTTAGCTCAACATGTTTCCTCTAAGACCTCAGCTACCCTCCCGGCCACGCTTTCCCAGCTTCGGTTCTCAACCGCATATTTCCGACCATTCTTACCCATCTGCTCTCTAAGTTCCTTACTGTGAAGGAGTCTCAAAATCGCTTGAGCCAGCTCTGGAGGAGATTCCGGCTCCACTAGGATTCCAGCATTATTGTCTTCTAATATCTCCAGACCGCTTACCCGGCTTGCTACCACTGGTTTTTCACAAGCCATATATTCGTGTATCTTCAAGGGTGAAAGCCCAACTTTCTCACCGCGATGGGCTACAAACGGAGCTACACAGACAACGCTAGCATTGATATATAGAGGGACTTGGTGATAAGGAACCATCCCGGTAAAAATTGCCTTATCAGATACACCAACCTGCCGGCCAAGTTCAACTAACTCTTGCCTCATCATACCGTCGCCAACAATTAAAAAGCTGGTCGATGGACATTCTTTCACTACATAGGGGATGCTTTTTATCAGGTGGTCAACGCCGTGCCAGGCAACAAGGTCACCGACAAAAATTACCAGATGACCAGCCTTGGTAAGTTTTAATTGCTTTCTTGCCTGCTTGGTATTCATTGGCTTAAACAACTCTGTGTTTGCCCCATTCGGAATCACGACAATTTTATCCCTAGGCACCCCGTAATCTTTTTGAAGAGTTTCTTTCAGCTTTGAGGTAACGACAATAATCTTATCCGCCCTCGGCATATTGAATCTCTCTATCCGGTCAATAATCTTCAATGAGAAGTTATCGGTGAATCCAGTGATTCTGGCATTAGCGCTCTCTATTCCGTCCACTTCTTTCACCAGAGGGAGCCTAAATAACCTGGCTAAGAGGTAGTCACTGTTAAATAAACTGTGCCTCCGGTAAATAATGTCAAAATTTCTCCTCTTGCCTATTATGAGGACAAAAGCGGAAAGAAAAAGAGAGACATCACGTCCAAAAGACCACAGGATACCGATTTCACCCCTAAAGCGCCGGACTACTCTTAATGAAAGTAGCTTACCTCTTATGCCCTTGGCTACTGAGGGTGGGTTGCTGCAAACGATTTCCTCTGCCTTTTTGGGATAATCTGCGTTAAGGAGGGCTACATTGTGGCCCAGCTTGGATAGATTGCTTATAAGCTCATATTTATGAGTTGATACAGTAATTAACCGCCCGATTTTCAAGCGGTCATAAAATAGTATATTCACCCCACCCCCCAAATAGCTACAGTAAATCAGCTTTAAACTTTTATGGCAGTTACCAGCTCCACTTTCTGCTCCGGGCTCAGTCCACTCTTTCCCATAATTACCTCGTTTGTAGGCTGTCCCATTATGGCTTATAAATGCCACTCATTTTTTGAGATGAAAAAATCACCAATGTTTTTGGCACAGTTTGTCATAATCGGGTTCAATATTCTCAGAAAACTCGACAAACCCTATTTCCCGGGCAATGTCAAGTATGGAGCAAATTTGCTCCTTGGTGAAGAATTCCTTATATACGCCAAGTTTCTTTTTGCCTTTTGAATCAAATTGAGACCACTCTCTTGCCTCACGACCCTTTTTCTTTATTTGCAAAAGAGAATCTAAAGGAGGTTCCAGGCCCCATTCAGAATAGAGTCTTTTCAAAACTGTGTAACTGTCAAGAACGAGTTCTTCATAGGACAAGATGCTCCACTTCTCAGGTTGCCAGTAGTGAAAGGGAATAAAATTGTCGAGGCCCCAGGTAAGTGCCCTGATTTCTTCTTCAGTATGTATGTTCTTGAGTAGGGCTTGGAATTTTGGGAAGTGTTTTTCGACCAGTTCTACATCATAGTGTGGTATATGCTCAATTGGTGGGAACTGGGGATGTTTCATCTGAGAGTATACAACCTCACAAGGATGCCTTATTATAAGCACAGGTTTATATTTAAAGTTAAAATTTTCAACTAGCCACGGTAGAAGTCTGTTTGCTCTTGCAAATTTTATCACCCACATTTTTGTTTTTGGTATTTTAAGAAAAGGTGTATCCCTCGTATTGACACCATTTGCAATTTTCCCAGAAAAGACTGCTTTAAAGTATTCCCTAACATCCGGTCTCTTTTCATCAGGAGGGATAAAATTTCTCCAGGTAAAACCCAATTGCTTCACTTCTCTAAATGCAAGATGCAATGGCTCAACAATTGAAGTAAATCCCGAAGGAGCAGAGACGATATCCATTAACCAGGTGGTGCCTGATCTTGGACTTCCTGTTATAACCAGGGCGTTCTCGGCAGAGAATTCTTGTGCTCCCAGTTTAATATATGTTCTTACACCTACATTCCTTAAGTTAACATATGTTCTTACACCCGCATTCCTTAAGACGTGGTGATAACCCTTTTTCAAGTAATTATTGGCGAGTTCCATTATGCCGTACCTCTTAAAGTCTCACAAAGTCCAAACAGTCCTATGCTAGCTCTTTAAACTCCTCCAAATATCTCCCGGTTAGTGTCTCCCAGCTAACGTTATCTATGGCGTATTGTCGGGCGTTTTGGGAGTGGTTTGAGTTATCTCCTGTTAAGTAGTCAATTATCTTCCTGGCTGCCTTCTTTTCGTCTTTATAATCAACGATAATGCCACAGTTGGCCTCCTCAATGATTTTAAAATGCGGGATATCTGACGCGATGCTAGGTAAGCCAGATGCCATTGCCTCAGCCAGGGTTAATATCGGCTCTCCCCCTTCATACTTTGATGATACTGCAAAATAATCGGAACCGGCATAGAGGTCAGGGGCATCCTGTTCATGGTCCACATAGCCCAGGAATCTGACGTTGTTTAATCCCTGTTGCTGAGCAAGTTTTTGTGCCCCTGATAAGAGTTCCCCCACTCCAGCAATAACCACGGTTATATCTTTAATCTCCTTCTCAACCAGTGAAAATACCCGAATCAATCTATACGGCTCTTTCTGCTCGGTCAATCTGCCCAGACTTAAGACTATAATGTCATTCTCAGAAAGGTTGAATTTCCCCCGCAGCCTTTTCTTATCATCAGCCGGTTTAAATCTCTCAACATTTACTCCATTGGGTATGTAGGTTATTTTTTCGCGGTCTATGCCCCTCGCTTCCAACTCAGTGGCTGCCTGATTACTGACGGCGGTAAATTTAACATTGCCAGGACTGAGCTTGTGCCAGCTGTTTTGCTCAAACTGGGATGAGATTTTGTAGAGAAGATGATAGTACCACGAGTATATCCGGCGAACACTCATCCCGTAGTAAGTGCCATGTATGGTAATCAGGCTTTTCTTGAAGGGGCTACTTCTGATAAAGAAGGGGTTATTAAGCCAGACCATGTCATAATCCTCAGCCCTTTGTTTAAAATACCTGACGACCTGATACCAATAGTAGAGTAAACCCAGTATGCCAAACTTCTGAATCATCCAAGTATTGCCCAGCGTTATATCGGGGCCGGTTGGCGAGCAGATGGTGCAGTCAACCCCCATTGCCTGGAGTCGAGTGACGACATTATAGACAACGTTGCCAATACCTGATGAATACCGAGGGGGATATTCCTGGGTACAAACTAATAGCTTCATCTAAATTCCTGCCCCATTATACCACTCGCTTTTTGATTTTCAATAAATAGGCGGTGCCAGATTTCGAATATAAGAATACTCCATAGCTTTTGAGCATTGAGGAAATTCATATTGTAACTACCTCTGGACTTCTGGAACCTGGTTAGTAGATTTGAAATATACTCCTGGTTATAGTAATCATGTTTTGACTGGTGAAGTAATTGGTCTAAGGTATCCCTTAACGAGTGCCTGAACCAGTAATCGGCGGGCACATTAAAGCCGTGTTTTCTTCGGTTTATTATCCGGTCAGGCACTAATCCGGCCATTGCTTTCCTGAAGATATACTTGCCCGTCAGTCCTTTCAATTTCAGCCGTGTTGGAATGGTAAAGGCAAACTCGGCGATGTTGTGGTCCAGGATAGGCACCCTTTCTTCTACAGCATGCGCCATCGTCATCTTATCGGCTTTAATAAAGAAGTCGTTGGGAAGCCAGGTTTTTATGCCGAAGCAAAGCAATTTATTTAATAGCTTAGCGTCATCAGGGAAGTAATTATTCAGATTGCTGTCCGGCTTGAAATTACCTAGTTTCCTTAGTTCGTCTTCATTAAACAGGGATATCACACTTAAATACTGTTCAGCCTCGCTATTGGCAGCGAGCAGATTTAAGGCACGTCTCACATTGCTACTCTCGGGGAAGTAGTTGCCGATAAAGGGAAAAAGGTGATGGTTGAGGAAGCCGGGGAGTAACTTGGAAAGATTATGCCCCACCATCATAATCTTATAATTATCATATCCGGCAAATAGCTCATCGCCACCCTCTCCCGCCAGGACTACGGTTACTTCCTTTTTGGCGAACCTGGAGAGGACATAGGTGGGCAGGGTAGCGGCATCACCTATCGGTTCATCCATGTGCCAGACCATTTCCGGCAGCAGGTTCAGGTCTTTTTCGCCAACATTAAATTCATGATGTTCAGTTCCGAAGTATCGGGACACAAATCTAGCATACTCCAGTTCATCTTCACCCTCAGCGCCAAAGCCGACCGAGAATGTCTTTATGTGGTCGGTCAATTCGCTCATTAAAGCTACGACGCAGGTCGAGTCCAGACCACCGCTCAGGTAGACGCCCAAGGGGACATCGCTCATTAAGCGCTGTTTCACTGAGCTTCTAAGTAACTCTCGCAGTTTTTCAATATAATACTCCTCAGGTTCATCAGTAATATTCTCTACCAAGTCCCAGTATTTAGAGGTCTGAATTTTCCCATCTTTAAGGAGCAAGATATGTCCGGGTAGCAGCTTATAAATGTTCTCCATCAATGTTCTCTGGCTGGGAACATACCTATAGGTAAAGAACTCGTTTAATGCGGTTAAGTTTATATTTCTGGTAATGCCTTCATATTCCAGGATTGCTTTCAGTTCCGAGGCGAAGACAAACTTATTACCTTTGATGTAATAATACAGGGGCTTTATTCCCAACCTATCCCTGGCTAGGAAGAGTCGCTTTTGGTTAAGGTCCCAGATGGCGAAGGCAAATATACCCTCGAGGTGGTCAACACAGCCAGTATCGTATTCTTCGTAGGCATGTACGATGACCTCGGTATCACTATTGGTATAGAAGCGATGACCCCTCTGAATCAGGCTTGCTTTCAATTCCAGGTAGTTGTATATGGCACCATCAAATACTATCTGAATGGAACCGTCTTGGTTGTGGATAGGCTGTTTCCCGGTAAGCAGGTCAATTACCTTCAGCCTTTGATGACCTAATGATACATGCTCGTCTAAATAACAGCCCGATTCATCAGGACCCCTATGTTTAACCGCAGCCATCATTTTGCTAAGCAATTTCTCATCCTGCCAGTTAAAGCCAACAATGCCACACATATCTACCTTCCCACCAGCTATTTGATAAAGCCACTGACTGAGCCACAATCATAGACTTTATGAAATCCTTGCTCGGTAAGCTCTTGCCGAGGGTCATAATTCAGCTTGTAGTAACTCCCTGAGCCGGTTCCAAAGGGATGGTTCACAATTTCATCCCTGATGAGAAGCATGCGGGAGGAACACTGACCGAAATCCCTGTTTAGCAGACAGGATTGTATCCATTCCAGCTTATTTTTCAACTCAATAGACAACTCCGGCGTGAGCTGGATCCTGGTGTAAAAGCCGTCGACGCCTATAGTCCCCTCATAATTAGCCGAGACAGTCTGCACCGCCTGCGATTCAGAAGTGGTAAGGGCAAAACGAACAATCTGATTCTTAGAAAAAGTCCGATTGGTCTGGTTAGAGGGAAAACCTATAATAGACAGGAAGGTCAGGACGAAAACTAAAACTATCACCAAGCTAGCCGTTAAATATCTCTTGTTAAACAGCCCAAGTAAGAGAGAAAAAGTTACCGCCAGTGGGATAGATAATAAAATCTCTGCCATATACCACCACCTGTGTTCAATAACGGAACGCCCGATTAGCATGGGAAAGTAGCCGATGCCCAAAATCAATATCCCAGCTACGGCTATAAAAAAAGTATAATGATTACCAAATCTCCTGGAGAGCATATAAAAGACACCGATAAAAGACACGGCGAAAAATAGAAGCATACCCAAACTATTAAATAAGAATTCAAATGGGGCGCTGGAAAGCGTCTCAGTTGCTGGCGGTGCCGTCTCTGGAGGCGCAGTCTCTGGAGGCGCAGTCTCTGGAGGTGCAGTCTCTGGTGGTGCAGTCTCCGGCGGTGCAGGCTCTGGAGGCGCAGGCTCCGGCGGCGCAGTCTCTGGTGGTGTAGGCTCTGGAGGCGTAGGCTCTGGTGGTGTAATTCCTGATGGTGCCGAGCCCGGGGCATAGGTAAGCCCTGCGCTGGGCTCAAAACCACGCTCTACAAACCTGGCTAAACCCTGCATATGTCCGGTACCAAAAGTCCACCAGCCGAGCATAGCAACAATAAAAAGGAGAGCTACAGCTAAAAGGGGAAGAGTAGCCAATCTCTGTTTAAAGAACTTATTGTAAAATACGAAGCTTAGCCAGAAAGCAAAAAGCAATATAGCCAGCCAGAGCGTAGCTATGGCATGAGTCAGGAGCAGAGCCACCATGAGCAGCCCGCAAAAGGGGATGACCACGGTTGCCCGGTCTTTGTGGAGCTTGAGGACCAGATAGATGATGATGACTACCAAAGTAGCCCCTAGCGCATTGGGGATAGTCCAATAGCCGAAGAAAATATACCAGTTGGCTACTCCCATCAATAAGGCAGCTAGCATACCAATCTTGGCATTAAACAGGAGCCTGCCGATGAGGAAGATAAAAAGTGCGTTACAGACCGTCTGCAACAAAGAAATAGAAAACATGGCAGCTAACTTGTAACTCAGTCCGGTTATTAGTGAGGTTGCCCCGATGGTAAGGTGCATAATCGGTAACTGCTGGTAAACACCGCCTTCAATGTGTCCTGCATTTATCCACCCCACTGTAGTTAGCCGATGTATCCAGGTGTCCATTCCGACTATGTCGGGGAAGAGAAGAAGGACTGACCATTGCAAGCTTAAGGCAATAAGGATTATTTGCAACAAAGTAAACGGTGTCCGTGAGTTTTTAGACGGTAGAAACAATATCTTAGCTGCCAAAATGGCACTCATAGCGGCTATTAAGATGAAGTATTCCAGGGGTCTTACGTACGGCTCAGGTCTGAAAGTAAAAGACCACAAGCTATAGGTAAAAAGGGCAAAGAATACGATGTCTAAGAGCAATAGGATAGATGGCGTAGCTTCAAAATTTAGGATGGAAGGAATATCTGATAACCTCCGGCGCTGTTTCAAGACCAAGTAAGTAGCACAAGCGACAAAGGCGAGGATAGCAGTGATGGTGTAGGTAGGGCTTCCTATATGTATTTGGAGATAGGCGATTAAAACGAGGGAGAAAATAGCGCCGATTAAAGCTAGAACGCTATCTAGATTGTCTCTGATGAAGGGTAACACTTTACTTCTAGAGTTCACCATGTCTCCTGGTTATCTTCCGTGTATAGGTTTAGGCTGCCTCTAACCGGTATTAGCTGGAATTATGAACCATGCGTGGGTTAGTGTCAACAATTAGCGCTAGGAGCCATCTACCTGTGTTTTACTTGAAAGGGGGTAGTAGGTGTCAGAGGGATGGCTCTGGGTTTGTGGTAAAACCACGCCTTCTTCTTGATTCTCTTTTGAGCTCGTCCTAGCCTTTTATCACCCCTATGGGTCTACTCCGGGCGACGATTCGGGAGATGCCCACATTATGCGCCACATTGACCACAGTGCTTACATCCTTATAAGCCTGGGAGGCTTCCTCAGCCAGGCCTTTTAGGCTGCCGGCCCTGATGGTTATGCCTCGAGATTCAAGGTCCCTGCGTACCTCGTCACCCCTAAGCTCACGCTTGGCGGCAGCGCGGCTCTTGACTCTACCGGCGCCGTGACAGGTGGAACCGAAGCTCTCTTTCATTGCCTGCTCTGTCCCCACCAGTATATAGGAGAATCGCCCCATGTCCCCGGGGATGAATACCGGCTGGCCAATGCGAGCGTATTTGCGGGGGATATCGGGATGGCCGGCAGGGAAAGCCCGGGTTGCCCCTTTACGATGAACACAAAGCATCTCCTTCTTACCGTCCACTTCGTGCTCTTCTATCTTGGCAATATTGTGGGTAACATCATAGATAAGCTCCAGCCCAGCCTCTTCTTGGCTCATCCCCATCACCTCGCTGAAGGACTCTCTTACCCAGTGGGCGATGCACTGGCGGTTGGTCCAGGCGTAGTTGGCGGCACATCTCATTGCTGTCAGGTAGTCCTGCCCCTCCCGAGAATCAAGGGGTGCGCAGGCTAGTTGGCGGTCAGGTAATTCAATTTTATACTTCTTCATGGCGGTAACCATCTGCTCTATGTAGTCACCGGCAGTCTGATGACCCAACCCTCGGGAGCCGGTATGGACAAGTAGCACAACCTGTCCTATCTGGTCGATACCCATATCCTTGGCGATAGCCTTCTCCTGTATTTGGTCAACCACGGCTACCTCGAGAAAGTGATTCCCTGAGCCTAATGTACCTAGCTGAGGTATACCGCGCTCTTTGGCTTTACTACTGACACAGGCAGGGTCAGCCCCGGCCATCTCGCCGCCTTCTTCGGTAGTCTCCAGGTCATCGGGTCGGCCGTATCCTTTCTCTATTGCCCAGCGCGAGCCTTTGACCAATACCTCGTCGATTTCCCCGTGACGCAGCCTAATCTTGCCCTTTGAGCCAAGCCCCGAAGGAACGTTTCTATACAGAGCGTCGGTAAGCTCCCTTATCTTGGGGCGAACCTCAGCCTCCAGCAAATTTGTCCGCAGCACCCGGACGCCACAGTTAATGTCAAAGCCGACGCCTCCCGGTGATATTACTCCATCGCTCATTCTCATCGCTGCTACGCCTCCGATGGGGAAACCATAGCCCCAGTGAATGTCGGGCATAGCCAGAGAATAGCCTACAATCCCAGGCAGGAAGGCAACATTAGCCACCTGCTCTAGTGACTGCTCCTTTAGTATGTCATTGAGCATTTCCTGATTGGCAAACACTAACCCGTCAACTCGCATCCCGGGCTTATAGCTTTTTGGTATTCGCCACCGGTAATCGTCTACTTTTTCCAACGGCCCTGTCCACGGACTCATATTCCTCACCTCCTAGACATCAAAGATAACCTGAACCCGGTTTCTCTCTCTGTCTACCTTGAGCATATAATAGGTAGCTGACTTCACCCCTAGCTTCAGCTGGTGCCGGGAGGGATTATATGTTTCTCCCCAGCAGGTAGCCTTAAGATTGTGCTCCGTAAATTCAGTGATGTCAAATCTTTTGAATAGAAGATACTCCACTTCAAAGATATAAATGAGGTGATTAAGCCAATTAAACAGCAGGCCCTCAACGTCTTCGGCGCTTACTGCCACCGGGCGTGATTCGCTTCCTCTCACCTTATTAAGTTCGGCAATAATTGAGAAAAGGCCATAAGCCGCATTGGCAAACGCCTCAGCCAAGCTACTGCCGTGAGCCACTAGCCCGGTATCAGCGGTGTGTTCTATTAGTTGAAACCGTTTCATTCAAGTTCACCCGAGTCCGACTTTTTTCTTGACGATAGTCAAAGTTTTCTCGGCGAGTGGTCGGGCTCTGGATGCTCCTTCGGCAAGCAAGGAGTCGATGTATGTTGGGTCGGCGGTAAATTCTCGATAGCGAGACTGCAAGGGGCGTAGGCTGTCAATGATTACCTCTGCCAGTTCTTGCTTGAAATCGGCATAACCTTTACCTTCAAACCGGGCTTCTATATCGGGTCTACTGAGACCGGTAAAGAGTTCATAAATGACCAGCAGGTTGTAGATTCCGGGGCGGTTCTCATCAAAACGAACCTCGCGTAAGGAGTCGGTAGTGGCTCGCATAATCTTGGCCCGGATATCATCTGGTGAATCAAGCAGGTTGATGGCATGACCTGAAGTTGTTTCACTCTTGCTCATTTTGTTGGTGGGGTCGTCAAGCCCCATGATACGTGACCCGGTCTCGGGGATTAGCGGTTCCGGTAGCTTGAAAGTCTCACCATAGATTGAGTTGAATCGCTGGGCAACGTCCCGGGTAAGCTCTACATGTTGTTTTTGGTCTTCACCCACGGGCACGAGGTCGGTATCATAGAGCAGAATATCGGCTGCCATAAGTGCCGGGTAATCGAAAAGGCCGACGCTAACCTGCTCCTGCTGTTCCTGCAATTTCTGTTTAAACTGAGTCATCCTCTGCATCCATCCCATAGGGGTAAAACAGTTAAGAATCCAGGTCAGTTCAGCGTGAGCGCCAACGTGGGATTGGATAAAGACTTTGGATAGTTTAGGGTCTATGCCGGCAGCAAATAGCAGACCGGCTACCTCACGTATCTTTGACTTTAAAACATTGGGTTCCTGGGGAAGGGTGATAGCGTGTAGGTCGACAATGCAAAAGATGCTGTCGAATTCAGTCTGTGAGGCTACCCAATACTTAATTGCCGCCAGGTAGTTCCCAATATGAATGTTGCCTGTTGGCTGAATGCCAGAGAATACTCGCTTCTTCATTATTATTCCTTTCTTAATATATCTCTCTTATTTTATACCAAAATGGCAACCAATGTCTCTAGGTTCTGCCAAGATTAAGCAGCATTATTCCCTCTTTGTTCTTTTTGGCTACAGTGTGACCAAAGTCGCATGCACTTGGCTCATTGTTCAATTAACAATGTTGCAGTAAAACAGCATCGGGCTCGGGAGGCAAAGAAGAGGTTGGCCGGGTTGCGTAAGTGGGGTGATTAGTCACTGCTCTTTAACTGCTTCCACCTTTCTTCGCCCAAGCATTGGCGGGCAGAAGCACACCACTCGATACACGAAGGTATTTTCTCCCGGTAGACATTCTCACCACACTTAGGGCACTTCACTCTGATTTCGTCAGAGAAGATATCAACCTCAGCACCACAGTTGGGGCATTTGTATAGTGCCACCCGCAGGTTTTTGTCATCCAGGCCGGGACACCGGGTATATATTTCTATCACCTCCACTATTGGCTGGTGTTTTGTGCCTAACTTTCCATATTTATGATACCATTGTGCATCATTATTTACCATTATCTCGGTCATAAGTGAAAGCTCTGGGCATCCTCCCGGTATGAGGATAAGTCTTGGCTAATATATAATGCTGGCAGCGCTTGACAAATAACTTAGATGGTGGTAATCTATGCTTAGATGCGCATATAAACAATAAGGGTTCACATGCGAGAACTGACAAAAGCGTTTAAAGCCTTATCCGACGAGACCAGGCTCAGGATTCTGAACCTGCTCTTGGAGAGGGAGTGTTGTGTCTGTGAAGTGATGCAGGCATTGAATATCTCCCAGACTCGAGCCTCTCGCAACCTGAGTGCCCTTTACGATGCCGGTTTCCTCAAGCTAAGCAAGGATGGACTGTGGTCGCTGTATTCGATTGATAGGGACGGGATGGAAGAATATTATTCCGACCTCGTTGACGCGGTGAGAAAGGCGCTAGAGGGTAACAGGGTAGTCGAGGCGGACAGGGAGCGATTGAAGAAAGCAGAGCGGGTGGGGCCAGGTTGTGTAAGACAGGTGAGAAAATAGTCAAGTTATTTTTTTGCCGATTGTATATGCGTTAATGCGCACTGAGGGGTATAGCAGATATGTCGATTGTTGTGGAACTTCTTCAGGGTGGGCTTGGTGCTCTATTAGAATACTTGTCAGCTCATGTACTTACCTGTCTGATTCCAGCCTTTTTCATAGCCGGGGCTATTGCCGTATTCATCTCGCAAGCGGCGGTGCTGAAGTACTTTGGTCCTCAGGCAAAGAAATTATTGTCCTATAGCGTCGCCTCGGTATCAGGGGCAATTCTGGCTGTCTGTTCGTGTACCGTACTGCCTCTATTTGGCGGTATCTATAGGAGGGGTGCGGGATTGGGGCCGGCTATTGCCTTTCTCTACTCCGGTCCAGCCATCAATGTCCTTGCCGTCGTGTATTCAGCTAGACTTCTGGGCTATGACCTTGGAGCGGCACGTGCTTTGGGTGCTATTGTATTTGCTGCTGGTATCGGCTTAATCATGGCTTTTATTTATCGTGGGGAAGAATTGCAAAAGAACAAACAGGCTTTTGCTGTGCTCGCTGATTCAGGAAGTAAGAGCCTGTGGCAACAGGCGGTATTTTTTGCAACCCTGGTTGGTATACTGGTCTTCGCCGCTTCAAGTAACTGGATTGTCACCGGCATCTTGCTGGCGGTGCTGGCGGTAATCCTGTGGCGCTGGTTCACCAGGGGTGAATTGGCGCAATGGATGAAAGAGACACTGCGCTTCGTACGCCTAATCATTCCTTGGCTCTTGGTTGGCGTGTTTGTCGCTGGAATCATCAGGGTGGTTGTTCCTGAGTCGGCAGTAACGGCCTATGTGGGGGGTAATAGCCTTCTGGCAAATTTCATCGCCTCTTTTCTGGGTTCGTTAATGTACTTTGCTACTCTCACTGAGGTTCCCATTGTCAGGGCATTTGTGGATTTGGGTATGGGTAGGGGTCCAGCACTGGCCTTGCTTCTAGCTGGTCCAGCCCTTTCCCTGCCTAACATGCTGGTCATCCGCAGCATTATGGGGACTAAAAAGACATTGACATACATTTCACTGGTAGTAGTCATGGCTACTATATCAGGATATATCTTCGGACTAATAACCCAATAGAACAAAATACTTTAATAGGAGGTAAACATGATAAGGGTAAAAGTCTTTGGCTCCACCCCGCCCTGCGCCAAATGTAAAGAGGTAGAGAAGCGAGCCATTAAAGTGGCTGAAAAATATCCCGGCAAAGTGGAAGTGGCTAAATTTGACGCTCTATCTGAGGAGGGAAGCAAATACGGCATAATATTTATTCCTACAGTGGTGATAAATGACAGGGTTGTAGCTGCCGGGGAAGTCATGTCCGAAGGCGAGTTAGAAAAAGCGATTAAAAAAGAAATGGAGGGACAATCATGACGGTAAAAGTGGAGGTGTTCAGCGGAGACCCACCCTGCCCGGGGTGCGTTGCCATTCTAGCCCTTGCTGATGAGTTCGCCAGGAAATATAAGGGTAAGCTGGAAGTAGTCAAGCTCATTGGAGAGGAAGCAACAGCCAAATTTGAGGAATATAAGCTTGGTTGTGTTCCGGCGGTTGTTATTAACGAGAAGATAAGAATTGAAGGGATATGTCCCAGTCGAACCACTTTAGCCAACGCATTGAGGGAGGGCGGACTATGAACAAAGTAAAGATAGAAGCGTTTTTGTCCATACCTACTTGCTCCGGCGGTGTCAGCCTCTCCAAATTGCTCAAAGAAATCGAAGAGGAATTCGGCGACAAGGTAGAGGTAATCACTTATAAAGGGCGTAATGAGTTATTTGAGAAGTACAATCTGACCGCAGCCCCGGCGGTAGTTGTTGGGGAGATGGTTAGGATAATGGGAGTTTGCCCCAGTAAGGAATCGCTAGTTTCCGCCCTACGGGAAGCGGGATTGGAATAATTGTAGGGTAAAGGCACGGAGCTTTGCCATCTTTTCATCTAATGCTGTGATGCGTGGTATGGGGTGGGGGCTTGGGTAGAGGCAATGATTCACCCTTCCTTACGAATAGTAGAGGAAACACGATATCGCTTAAACAACAGGGAATCCAAACGGCAAGGAATAAGAACAAGAAGATAAAACCGAGCAGAGGAATCCAGTAGGCTGTCCCGAAGGCGGTGAAATAGAATAGTGATGCCCAGGTGCTTAGCAGGACATGCCCATAATGGGGGAATTTGGTTACCTGTTTCCAATGACCAAGGGCAATACCAGCGAATGCTGCAGAATTTATAAGCTGCCATTTTGCAATTCCAATCACCGGCATTTTTTCAGTCTCGATAAAGGGGACGTGAAATTCCATTTCGATGTTAAGTAAGGCTCCTCCAATATAAGGAATCACGGCATCGCTTAACGTAGCTATGCCGATTGACCCGGTGTAGCCAATTAAAATCAGTAGCCAGATTTTACCTCTACTATACTTTTTATACATAGCTGTAGTCACCATAGCGCTCAAAATTATGTGGATTGGGTGTAAGGTATAAAAAGCAGTTTGGGAAATTGAGGCGGGGACATTGGCCAAGACTATTATGACCATGATAATAATCCCGGTAACAGCTCCGGCACCGGTGAAGGGGGTGTGTCCCCCGAGTTCAATGGCTATTCGCCTGAACATTGTTTCAGTCACCTAATCGAAAGTCATTTTCAGTAACATACTTAAAAATAAACCCGGCTTCAGCAGTGTCTTAAATAACTCAGGCTGAGGCTACCTTCTGGCACTTCTGGCAGTAGCCTATGAACTCAAGAAGATGGCCCTCGATTTTAAAACCGGTCTTCCTGGATAACCTTTGCTCCAGTTGCCAGAGGTCACATGCGGTAAAGTCAACCACCGTGTTACAGCCAGAGCAAATCAGATGGTGATGGTGTCCTGAGGCTCTCCTGATTAGATAGCTTCGGGAGCTACCTTCGGTGTTGACCTCACAGATGACTCCGAGCTCGGCAAGTATCTCAAGCGTGCGATAGACGGTGACCAGCCCAATGCCGGGCTGTTCTTGTTGCCCCCGCTCGTATATAGCGGCCGGGGTAAGGTGCTCATGACTAGTGGCGATTACATTTAGCACTGCACGCCGCTGTGGGGTGAGCTTATAACCCCGCTGTCTTAGCTTAGCTATTATTTCCTTCTCTATGAGCTTCATCTGGATTGGTAAATGAAAATATTTTTCAATTAACATTATAGCCGCATTGCTCATTTTTGTCAATACCCCCCCCAATTTAAAGTTAATAACCCGATTACATAGAATTTTGACCGAAAACACGAGAATTTGGGATTATATACCATTTGGCGAAGCCAGAGACGGGAGATTATACGATTTATCTCAATTAGGTTAACGGTTTATATATCCCTCAAGACCTATTAGCCTATATCTTCGTGATTGACTGTAGACGCTGTCATTTGTTAGTCTAAAAGCCCGAAAAGTAAGGGATAATGGTCATAGCTGGAGACTGGGGACGGCAGTCAAATAGTAAATATAGTGCGTGAGTTTTTGATTTAAGTCCGTTCCGGTTACATTATAAAGTGTGTTAATATTCCTCCCCTTTTAGTTTCACCCAATTCCGGTTATACTGCCAGATTGAATATTGATAAATAGAGGAGAAGACATATGTATTCTAGCTTTCAGCTAGAGGAAAAATCGAAAAACATTTCTCTTCACTTTTCCCAGGTGGCAGAGCGCTATCGTGACTTAAGAACAACTGACCCGGAACCGATTATTTACATTACGCAGGAGCTTGATTGGGTATCACACTTACCTCGTATTGACGTTGCCGATATCGGTTGTGGAGATGGTCGATATAGTTTACTCTTTGCCAGGTATTTGGACGGGAAGGTTCGGCTTAGATGTATCGATAATAATGAGAATATGCTGGAAACGCTGGCAACCTATTTGAAGGCGAATGGCATAAGCAGATTTGTCAGCGTGAAATCCGATGCTGAAAGTTTACCTTTTGGTGATAACTCTTTTGATTGCATAATGACGTTTAACGCGGTGCACCACTTTAAGCTGAGAGATTTTTTGGTTGAGAGTGCCAGGATTCTTAGGGATGGGAGTCTACTTTTCATTTATACTAGAACGCTAGGGCAAAACAGCCGGAATATCTGGGGCAGGTATTTTCCTCAGTTCTGTCAGAAAGAGACTCGCCTTTATCACCGCCACGAACTCGAGCACGCGGTGAGTGCGGTGCCTGCCTTAAAACTACGCACCGTGAGGGAATTTAAATATGAGCGGGTTACTTCGCTGGAGCGTCTGATAGAACAGGCTGAGAACCGCCATTATTCTACATTTTGGTTTTACTCTGAGGAGGAGCTTGTTACCGCGCTAGATGAGTTTCAGCAGAATATTAGGAAGCAATTCTCTGACCCAAACCAAGTGCGGTGGTTCGATGAGAACCTTCTCTTGGTTATTGAGAAAAAGGGCTAGGCTAGTTCTGAGCCCCGGAGTTGGTTATCCTCCCGATTCCTCTTCTTTGCCCCAGTTTTGCATCATTTCTTTCAAGCGCTGAGCCAGTTTGGGGTTGGAGCGCAGGCGCTCAATAAAGATAGGGCAGCTTTCCAGTAGCGAGTTCTGGGCGGCAGTTGCCATGCTTGACAGAAGGTTCTGCATACCGAGGTCAGCCGGCTGCGAAATATTCATCCCCGGTGCTGATGCCTCTAGCTGTCGGCGGATGTCCTCAGCAGTGAACTTCATCGGCATTACACAGGATTTATACCACGGGCACTCCTTGCACTGGACTACTGCATAGGCTTCATCTAAAACATCACCCATATCCGGCCTCCTTATTTAACAATCTTACTCAGCCTCTTTTCTATTTCCGCCTTGTTGGGAAAGGCACCAATTACCTTCTCCTGAATTATGCCATCCTTATCAATGAAGAAGGTGGTCGGGATGCCAATGACATTGTATCTCTGAGCTACAATCCCCTCAGTATCAAGTAGCACGGGTAGGGAAAGGTTATAGTTCTGCAAGAAATTACTTACTTTAGATGAACTCTCACCCCTGTTAATCGCCAGCAGTATAAGTCCCTTGCCCGACCATTCATCATATATTTCCTGCAGATAGGGCATTTCAGAGACACACGGTCCGCACCAGGTTGCCCAGAAGTTGAGCAACACCGGCTTACCCTTGAGGTCGTTTAGGGAGATAGATTGTCCATCAAGATTTTGAAGCTGGAAGTCGGGTGCTGGCTGACCTACTCGGGCCTCCGATGGCTCAGAGCAGGCAGAGCAGACGGTTACTACCAGCCCCAGGGTCAGTATTATGGGCAGTATTACCTTTAGTATTTTATTCATTATCAAACCCCAGATAATTTTACCTCTAAATTATGTCTGAAGCCAAATCAGCTTGTTAGTCAGAATAAGTATGCCCACGGCTATGAGCAGCACCCCGCTGACGATGTAGATTACGCTGGAGTAGCGGTGAATACGCTTTAGTAATGGGGTCATAGAATCAAAAGCGGCGCCTACCGCCAGAAAGGGAAGTCCCAGTCCCAGTGAGTAGATAGCCAGCAGGTAAGCGCCATGCCAGGTTGTTTCTGAACCCAGGGCAAGGGATAGGATACCCCCCAGTATGGGACCAATGCAGGGTGTCCAAGCCACGGAAAAGATACTCCCGGTGAGGAAGGAACGGAGGTAACCGATGGTAACGCCCTGAGATGGGGCTAGACGCCTTTCAAAGTTTAGCCACGGCACCTTCAGAGCCACCAGCAGAAACAGCCCGAAGACTATCAGCAGACTGCCGGCTATCTGACGAATTAATGCTAAATGGGAGCTGAGGGCAAATCCAACCAGTCCAGCACCGGCACCAAGGAGGGTGAAAACTACGGAAAAGCCGATGACGAAACTGAGGGAATGAAGAAATATGGGCATGCGAAACCTTTTGGCTTTAGGCTCAAATAGTTCCGGCCCATATAAGCTGGCAAGGTATACCGGCACCAGGGGTAGTACGCAGGGTGATAGGAAGGATAATAACCCGGCACCGAAGGCAACTAAAAGTGATATATTTTCCATCTTTTACTTTGGTGGTAATCTCCAATGCTAATTGATTTGACCTGAAATATCAAGTTCAGCAGTAATTGCTGACACCCTGAATACCGATTGTTGCCGTATATCAATTTGAGGCTGGAATATTGTAAAATAGAAGTGATGAAACCTTTAAGCTATACTCAGATTAATATATACCAGTCCTGCCCCTTATGCTACAAACTTCAATACATTGACGGCTTGAAACCGAAGGATAAGTGGTATTTTAGCTTTGGCACCACTTTGCACCTTTGCGCTGAGTACTTTTTTAAGGTAAGGGTGCCTCCACCACCATCGCTGGATGAGCTATTACAGTTTTATGAAGAGAGCTGGCTTTCTGAGGGGTATGAATCGGCTGAAGAAGAAGCCAAGTATAGGGATTATGGTCGGGAGATACTGTCTAAGTTCTGGGAGATTCACCATGCCGATTTCAGGGTGCCGGTGGCTGTGGAGCGGAGGTTTTATATGGACATTGAGGGGGTAAAGCTGAGAGGTCTTATTGATAGGGTAGATAAACTAGATAGTGGTGGGCTATCCATAGTTGACTATAAGACGAATCAGGGGCTGTTTACCCGAGACGACTTAGAGGCAAATCTTCAGTTGACGCTGTACCAGTTGGCGGCTGAGCAGACCTGGCAGCTTCCGGTAGAGAGGCTTACCCTGTATCACCTCAGGTCAAATACCCCTTGTAGTTGTGATGCCAGGAGTACGGTGCAGCTTGAGGAAGCCCGGCACCTGGTATTGGAGGTAGCTGAGAATATTGCCGCCCAGAGATTCCCGGCTATTGAGAACCAGTATTGCCCCTGTGACTTTGCCGAGCACTGCCCGTACTATAGACAGGAGATTATACCTGAGCTAAAGGAGACTGATATTCTGCGGGGAATGGCTGTGGATGAGGCGGTTGAGCAGTATGTAGCGTTGCAGAGCCAGATAAAAGAGCTCCAATTACAGCTTGAAGATATAAGGCAAATGATTATTGATTCCTGCCAGGCTGAGGGGTTAAATCGGGTTTATGGCCGGGAGCATGCCATTACCTATAAGCTGGTGGAGAAGTTGGGCTTTAGCCAGGATGAGGTCAGGGCGTTGCTTGAGCCAGAGGGGCTGTGGAACCAGGTGCTTAGCCTTGACCAAGCCAAGCTTAAGGAGCTTATAACTGATGAGACGGTAGCTGGAGATATTAGGCATAAGCTGGAAGCCTTAAGACAGGTTATTTCCAGTTTACCTAGGTTATGGGTCAGAAAGTTTATTGAAGACAAGTAGACTTGCATTTTCTCTGGCATTGTTTTATGCTAGAGAGGAAATTTAATAGGAAGCTTAGAGGTGCCTGAGACGATTCAGGCGTAACCGGAAAGCAAGTCGGTGAAATTCCGACGCAGCTCCGCTTGCTGTGACTGATAGTTGAACTCTATCAGAAGCCAGAACGCCGGACCTCTGTGTATCCTATAACTTCCGCGGAGAAAGGGGAGTAGGATAAATGACCAGAGCATGGTGATGACTCCCCTTGCTAGATTGAGCAGAGGGGGTTTTTATTTTATTCAAAATTATTGAAACTGGGGGCATTTAGTGAAATTGATGCCAATTGGTACTATCTTAAGTCTTAAGTACGGAACAAAGACGTGAAAATTGAGGTGTTAAGGATTTTCTGAGTATGACCTTGAATCAGCTTAAACCATCTTTCAAGGAGCAACCTGTGCCTATCCATTTCCCTCACTGGCGCGGCCGCATGTATGCTATCTTGGGACTTTTGGTCGCATTTGGAGCCATAGTGGTATTTACCACGGCTGTCGGCAGTGTTCAAATTCCGTTCTCCACTATTTGTCATGTTCTGTTTTCTAAGTTGCCCTTAGTCGAGGCAACCCCTACCTGGCCCGGTATCGTGGAGACCATAATACTGGAAGTACGCTTGCCCAGGGTTATTCTGGCTGGACTGGTAGGGGGTGCTCTAGCCTTGGCCGGGGCTACTTACCAGGGGCTCTTCCGTAATCCGCTGGCCGACCCCTACCTTATCGGTGTGGCTCAAGGGGCGTCGCTGGGAGCCGTTGTTGGCTTTTTACTCCCATCCACCTGGCATGGTATGGGTTTCGGGATTATTCCCGTACTCGCCTTTATCGGGGCACTGGTTAGCACCACTATTGTCTATAGTTTAGCCCGGGTAGGCAAAACCTTACCCGTAACCACCCTTATTCTAGCCGGCGTGGCTTTGGGAGCGCTTTTGGCGTCAATCGTTTCCTACCTCATTATTTCCAGTGGGGAGAAGATGCACGGAATTATATTTTGGCTAATGGGTAGTTTTTCCTTGAGCCAGTGGTCAGAGGTGGGGGTGGTTCTTCCCTATATGGTGGTGGGGGTAGTCGTCATCTTGCTTTATGCTCGCTCGCTTAATGTAATGCAGCTTGATGAGGAGCAGGCTCAGCAGCTGGGAGTCAATGTGGAAAAGCTCAAGCTCGTTCTACTTGCCGCCGCTACCCTGATTACGGCGGCGGCTGTTTCTTTCGTAGGCACTATTGGATTTGTCGGTATCATCATCCCTCATGCCGTGCGTATGATATGGGGGCCAGACCACCGTTTCCTGCTGCCTTTGTCCCTCCTCTCCGGCGCCATTTTTCTAATTCTGACTGATGTAATAGCGCGCACCATTCTGGCGCCTACGGAGATACCGATAGGGGTAATCACTGCCATCGTTGGAGCCCCCTTCTTCCTTTACTTATTACGGCGTAGAAAGAGGGTACTTTTCTGAGGCTAGTTTGAAATGATTAAGATAGAAATGCAGAATGTCTGTCTTGGCTATGGTCGTAAGGTAGTGCTGAATGATATGACCTTTCAGGTGATGCCAGGTGAGATGGTAGGGCTTATCGGTCCCAACGGCTGTGGCAAGTCAACCATTATCAAGGCGTTAAGTCGTGTTATCTCTCCCCACTCAGGGAAGATATTTCTGGATGGGAAAGACATATCCCGGATACCAAGGAGGGATTTAGCCCGTTTGCTGGGCGTAGTCCCTCAGGTTCCGCTCCTGCCTAGCACCTTCACTGCCTTTGAGATAGTGCTTATGGGCAGGAATCCCCACCTCGGTCTTTTTCAGTATGAAGGTCCAGAAGAACTGGCTATTACTTGGCAAGCTATGGAACGGACAGCGACCCAACCTCTCGCCGAGCGGAGGGTAGGCGAGCTTTCCGGTGGGGAGGTGCAGTGCATAATAATTGCTCGTGCTCTGGCTCAGGAGACAAAGGCGATTCTTTTAGATGAGCCGACAGCGAATCTGGATATCGGACGTCAGGTTGAAATCCTTGACCTGATTAAGGGCTTGTGCCGGGAGAGTAATTTGACGGTTCTGGCTGCCCTGCACGACCTAAACCTTGCCTCGCAATACTGTGATCGGTTAGTCCTGATAAATAAAGGGCGGATTCATGCTGAAGGGACACCGAGGGAGGTCATCATTACTCAGAACATCAAGGAGGTCTATGGGACTGATGGCTGTGTCTATACCCATCCCATAAATGGACTCCCCACCGTCCTGCTCAGGTCAGGCAACGGCAAACCTGCCCAGACCGGAGACGGGGTAGAAGGGGGTGTAGGCTAACGGTTGTGGATATTTTACTGATGTTGTCCATTGTCCTGGCTATTGATACAGTTTTGGCTCTGTCATTCACCTTGAATTGTTTAAGCGGAAAATTCTGAGGAAGGGTCATTTATGGAGGCAGCTAAGGGTATCACAAGGCAAGTGCTGGGAGAATTCTACGGAATCAAGGGAGAAATTGTTACTCATCAGGTTTGGGGAATACCGGCTAATGCTCTGGTTCTTTACCTGCCGGAAGCCAGGAGCGCCTTAAGCGGACGGCAGGGGTTCAAAAAGATAAAGGTGGTTTGTAATTGTCATATACCCGTGCTTCTTTGGCAGCTACTGCGCGACCGATATGGTGACTGGAAGACCTACTTCAGAGAAGTCCTGAGAGAAATTCTCATTGAACTTGACCTACCCCCGGATAAGGTGGCCGTTTTATCTACCGGGGTGAATATGGAGGACCTAGCCTGGGTGGAGGAGGTCTATGAAGAGCTCTGGGTGCTGGCTTTCGTTACCGCTGGGGTTAAAACAAACGCTATGAGGATAGGGAAAGACGGGGCAAGTGACATTGAGCGGGATGGACAATTTGAAAAGGTGGGAACCATAAACACAATTTTGCTTACCAGTGCCTCGCTTAATTCGGCTGCCTTAGCCTCTTCATTTATCACCATAACGGAAGCAAAAGTTATTGCCTTGCAGGAGTTGGATATAAGAAGCTCATATAATCCTGACTGGCAGGCAACAGGCACCGGCACTGACCAGATTGTGGTGGTATCGGGGAAAGGAAGTAAATGCACTTATGTCGGGGGACATGCTAAGGTAGGTGAGCTAATGGCTCGAGCCGTTAATCGAGCTACCATTGATGCCGTTAAGAAAAGGCTCTAGGTTGCTGGTTGAATTATTTAAGATGAGGTTTTAAGCGCTAGCTGGAATGCATCATAAAGGATAATAATCATGAAACATAGCGTTATCAAGGAAGGGGATTTCTTAGTATGTCTTGGTGGAGGCCGTTTCGGGACCAAAGTAGCCAGGCTGGGCAAGGAATGCAAAGCCAGGACAATGGTGATAGATATCAATGCCGATTGTGCGGCCAGGGAAATAGTCGATGTTGTATTGACGGGACAAGGAATTATAGAAGTGGGACAGGTATCGCTCATCGTTGGCGATGCCATAGAAATATTGTTCAGCATCTTAAAAGAAGAGGTCCCGCAATGGATTGCTCCCGCTGCCTCGGGGCATTCACTGGGTAGATTGGTCAAGCATTGGTTAACGGCACAGGGGTTTAAAGTGGCTAGTGGTGGCGGTTTGCTGGGGGAGGTCCTAGCTGGTTTACCTCGCCGATTGGTCCTGAGCGCAGATGAGAAGTCCGGGGTTCTAAAGGTGAGTTATATGGTGGAAGGTATGAGATGCCAGGCAGGCTGCGTTCAGCCCGGGATATGCCCGGTGACCAAACGCAAGAAACCGGCTCCCATGTATAAACTTCTTGAATTCTCAGCTTCTGAAGCAGTCGATTGCTATAAGATTTTTTTGAGTCGTCAATTTGATGGGGCGGGAGGAGTACCGGGGGCAGAGGTGGAAAAGGCATTAAAGTATCTGGCAGGTCTCACACCACCCTATTCGTTAGCCATTGGCACTTCGTGCCACTGCCATGGTATATTGAACCTCTTTAAAGTGGAGGTGGATTAGGTGATAGGCTGGGTGGGGCTATCTGCCCCGGCGGATATTTTACTGATATTGGCCATTGCCCTGGCTATTGATTTAGTTTTGGGTGAACCACCTCGTGTCATACACCCTGTCGTATGGATGGGAAAGGTGGCTTCATTCCTGGAAAAGGGCGGCATTGGTCGCTCCCCCATAGCTCAGCTTCTCTACGGGCTGGGAATAACCCTGGTCACCATGGGGCTCTTTGTAGCTCCTGCCTATTTTATACTTTTCTATCTAAAGGGTATCAGCTATGCGGCGTATGTGATTGTCGGAGCCGTGTTCCTCAAGTTCACCTTTTCCTTGAAGGAACTGCGGCGGGTGGCATTAGAAATCAAGAGGCTTCTGCTGAAGGAAGAGCTGGACAAAGCCCGCTTTGAGCTACGCTCATTAGTCAGCCGTAACACTCAGGATTTACCCAAGCCGCTGCTGGTATCGGCTACTGTGGAGTCGGTGGCCGAGAGTACCTGCGACAGCTTGGTTGCCCCTCTATTCTTCTTTTTACTTTTTGGTGTCCCCGGCGCCATTGCCTATCGCGTAGTCAACACTCTGGATGCTATGATGGGCTATCATGGGAAATACGAGTATTTAGGCAAGTTTGTCACCAAGCTGGATGATGTGCTTAATTTTATACCGGCGAGATTATCAGCGTTGCTCCTGGTTTTAGCCGCTTTTTTGTCCCGGAGGGATGCTCGGAGCTCATGGCAGACGGCACTTAGTAATCATTCCCGAACTGAGAGTCCCAATGCCGGCTGGCCGATGGCGGCAGTGGCTGGCGCCCTCAATGTGCAACTGGAAAAGAAGGCGCATTATAAATTAGGTAAGGTGAGTGTCCCGCTGATACCAGATACCATTGATGCTTCGTTAAGGCTAATGCAAATAGCTGTGCTGGGCTGGGCTTTAATATGTTTCATAGTGGGGGTAGTTTATTTTGTCCATACCACCTAATCCTGAGATAGAAGGTCTAAAAATCTGTTCTCACGGCGGGCCAAATTGGGCTGAGTTGAGGTCTCTGGGTCTTAATCCTGAGGAGGTTATCGACTTTAGCGTCTGCTCTAATCCCTTCTCACCCCCGCCCGGGGTAAAGAAGATTTTCAATAGCATTGCCATCGACCGTTATCCTGATTCCGAGACAATTGAACTTAGACAGTGCCTCTCGGAAAAGTTAGGGGTGGCTCCGGATAACATTCTGGCGGGAAGCGGGGCTACCGAGCTTATTCGTCTCATCGCTTTGGCTTACTTTAGACGCGGGGATTCAGTGTTAATTCTTGAGCCTACCTTTGGCGAATATGAGGTTGCTTGCCGAATCGTGGGGGCGGAGGTTTTTAAGCAGTGGGGGCGGGTGGAGGAGGACTTTACGCTGAGGATAGAAGAGACGGTTGACCTTATCCGGCAACGCTGTCCCAAGGGGATTTTTATTTGCAATCCCAATAATCCTACCGGTCAATACTTCTCCCGCAAGGAGGTCGAGGCTGTCTTAGATGCTGGTGCCGATAGCCTGCTCATTCTGGACGAGGCTTATGTGGCTTTTACCGACGAAAGCTGGTCGTCTGTAGATTTGCTTAACCGGGACAACATAATTATTGTGTGTTCTATGACCAAGGACTACGCCCTGGCTGGTCTGCGCCTTGGTTATGCTGTCACCAATCGGGATATTATTGATAGGCTGCGCCGGGTTTGTCCACCGTGGAATGTTAATGTAGTGGCTCAGAAGGCGGGCGTGGCGGCTCTAAGGGAACCGAGTTATCTTGAGCGGTGTAAGCAGAAGATTAAACAGGCAAAGCAGTTCCTGGTAGATGAGTTTTGCCGGGTTGGTTTCACGGTGATTCCATCAAAGACGAATTTTTTCTTGGTCAGAGTAGGCGATGGTAAAAAACTTCGCACTACTTTACTTAGGCATGGAATGATGGTGCGCGATTGCGCTTCTTTTGGGTTACCTGAGTATGTCCGTATTGCGCCTCGCACTATGCCCGAGTGCCAGAGTCTCATCGCCACCATCCAGGCATTGAAGCGTGATGGTGAACTGGATGCCAATATTTAAATAGGCTCAGGAGGCGGAGATGTCAGAATCATTATCCAAAATAATTGAAATGATAAAGCCTCTGGATAAAGGGGCAATGGCTGAAGCTCAAGCCAGGCAGGACCAATTGACCAAACCTCCGGGTAGCCTGGGTAGGCTGGAGGAACTGTCCGTTCAACTTGCTGGCATTCAGGGGAGGTCAATACCTCAAATCAGGCACAAGGTTATTATTACTATGGCGGGAGACCATGGAGTAGTAGCTGAGAAGGTAGGTAACTGGCCCCAGGAGGTAACCGCTCAGATGGTTTACAATTTCCTTAATGGCGGGGCGGGAATAAATGTTATTGCCCGTCAGGTAGGAGCCAGGGTTGTGGTGGTTGATATGGGGGTGGCTACTGAACTGGGACCTAATCCTCAGCTTTTATCCCGGAAGATTGCCCCGGGCACTCAGAATATAACCCAGGGTCAGGCTATGACCCGAGAGCAGGCAGTGAAGGCAATAGAGACGGGGATAGAAATAGTGGCGATGGAGGTGGCTAAGGGTCTGGACATTGTGGGCACTGGTGATATGGGGATAGGTAATACTACTGCCAGCAGTGCGATTTGTGCGGTTATGATAGGAAAACCAGTGTCTGAGGTAACCGGCAGAGGCACCGGTATAACCGATGAACAGCTTATACATAAGATAGAAGTGATAGAGAGAGCCCTGGCGGTGAACCACCCTGACCCCAGGCAGCCGCTGGATGTGCTGGCGAAGGTAGGCGGCTTTGAGATTGGGGGGCTGGTTGGGGTGATGTTAGGGGCAGCCGCTCACCGCATTCCAGTAGTTATTGATGGCTTTATCTCCGGGGCGGCCGCCCTCATTGCTACGGCGCTGTCACCAAAATTAAAGGATTTCCTCATCGCCGGTCATGTTTCGGTTGAGACTGGTCACAAGTGGCTACTTAGGCATCTGGGGCTTAAGCCATTGTTGGATTTTGATATGCGTTTAGGTGAGGGCACTGGTGCTGCCCTGGGAATATTTCTGACTGAGGCTTCAGCCAGGGTTCTGGCGGAGATGGCTACCTTCGCTGAAGCCGGGGTATCTCAGGAGGAAGAGACAGGCAATTGAGTTTCTTAGCTGTTCTGAGGTTTCTAACCATTATACCCTTGCCCTGGCACCGTGAGGTTAGCCAGGAGGAGATAGGACGCGCTGTAGGTTATTTCCCTGTGGTCGGGGTTATTATTGGTCTTATCCTGGCTGGTTTGAATTGGCTGCTATCCCTGTTTTTACCGTCAATGGTGGTCAATGCCTTACTGCTGGTTAGCCTGGTGGTGATTACCGGGGCGCTGCACCTGGATGGCTTCGTTGATACCTGCGATGGGATAGGTGGTCATAAAGCCCCTGAGGCTCGGTGGCAGATAATGTCTGACAGCCGGGTCGGCGGCTTTGGCATTATTGGCGCTGTTTTACTGCTGCTGGTTAAATATGTTTCACTAAATAGTGTGCCCGAGACATTGCTGATGGCGACTCTGGTGATTATGCCGGTGGTAAGTCGCTGGGCAGTGGTTTATGCTATTTTCGCTTATCCCTATGCCAAGCCATCAGGTTTAGGTAAGGTGCTTAAGCAGGAGACAGGTTGGCCGAGGTTTACCCTGGCTACAATCGTAACTCTAGGGGTAGCTATAGGTTTAGCCCGATGGGCAAACATTACTTACTTTTATCTGGTGGGCTTAGTTATAATGGTAGGCGTCTGGGTTATAGTTATGGCTATGGCAGCTTACCTGAAACGCAAGTTTTCTGGTCTTACTGGGGATACCTATGGGGCTATAAACGAGGTAGCCGAGGTCGGTGTTCTTATTCTTGTCCTGTTGCTGGCTCACAACCAGTGGTTGGGATTAGCCTGGTTGGGAGGAATAGTTGTCTAAGTTTTTACTGGTGAGACACGGTGAAACTGAGCTAAACAGTGCCGAGAGGTACTGGGGAAGTAACGATGTCAAGTTGAGTGCCGCTGGACTCAGGCAGGCGGAGAAGTTGCGAGACCGCCTAGCTGCCGAAAAGATTGATGCTATTTATTCCAGCGACCTGAGTCGGGCTTCAGTAACCGCCGAGACCATTGCCTCAGGGCGACAGTTGGAGGTGGTAACCTGTGCCGAGTTATGCGAGATTAACTTCGGTAAGCTTGAGGGTTTGACATTTAAAGAGATAAGTCAGCTTTATCCAGAAGTGACTAAATTGTGGCTTAATTGGAGTCTCACGCTAAAGTTTCCCGGCGGCGAAAGCGTTGACGAGCTTAATACCCGGGTGAGTAAATTCCTGGGCAAGCTGAAGAAACATGCTTGGAAGGAAACGATACTTATCGTAGCTCATAGCGCACCGCTGCGGCTACTGGTGTGCCATTTATTGGGGATAGAGCTACAGCATTGGCGGCAGTTTCGTCTTGATTTGGCTTCACTTAGTATCCTGGATACCTATCCTCAGGGAGCCATACTGAGCCGGTTAAACGATGTTTCTCATTTGGCATAGGGGGTTGTTATGCATCAGGTTTTTGTCTCGTGGAGTGGGGGGAAGGATTGTTGTTTTGCCTGTTACCGGGCGCAAATCAGTGGACTAAAGG
>Ga0208325_1000007_pt1 | contig 56591 bp, 54 predicted proteins | sample PL_2010_330m_FD_185486 | JGI IMG/M metagenome (GOLD analysis project Ga0208325, IMG submission 185486) | Freshwater microbial communities from Powell Lake, British Columbia, Canada to study Microbial Dark Matter (Phase II) - PL_2010_330m... | ecosystem: Environmental > Aquatic > Freshwater >...
CATTGATATTGTCTTCGGGTTTGTTTCTTTTACTCTAGCTATTATCTTTGATAAAGAATTCTAAACTGGGTAAACTGTATGTTTGGGGTCATGCCATATTAAATACAGGACTTGACGGTCTCTATATCCCCATAATCTACAAGGCTGTTTCATATCCAACTGATGGAGGGTATCAATCTCTGGGAGTATCTGGAGCAATCTTCGCTGGGCCTCTGGAGAGAGCTTGCTAGCTTCCATGTCATGGCAACTATCTCTACGCAGAACTTCGTCCCAAGTCATAGTTTCATAATCCTGCAAACGGTTAAGTAATTCTTTGAAAAACTCTTGAATTGTGACCTTCCCCCATCCCCACTTTTCGTGGTCATAGTCAATGTAATTGTTATGGACACGCCATGAAAAATTGGTATCTTCGTAAGTGATTGGGTCTTCTAATTTTCTGGGGGTTCTGTCAGCCTTGGGGTTGACACCCCTTTTCTTTTTAGGCTGCCCCTTGCCCATTAGACTGGCTCGCAATCGGGTGACAAAGAGCTATAATATTCGGACATAGAGGCTAAAGTTATTTCATTTTCGCAGTTCTGACCAATAGGAATTCCTTCACGGGCTTCATTCCAAGGTTTTTCCATATGTGTTAAGTCACTAATCCATTGAGCAGGCTTATCGCCATAAGCCTGCAATACAGCATCTATAGTCTCTTTTTCTTCTAGTTTTAAATTGTCTGTATTTCCCTTCTCCAAACCAGAAATCTGGAACATCCCCTTGTGCTCATCATATAGTTCACGCACAACAGGGCCACTTGCCCAAGCCTCAATCTTTTCTGCAAACATAGGCTTTTCATCCCAAACAACAGACCATGCTTGGCTATAATAAACGAGCTTTTGTAACTTCATTGTGGTCATAGGACCTTGTTTCTCTAATATATATTTAGCAACATCAAATACATTTGCCATATCTACCCCCTCTGTTAAACTCCTACCATAATTTTAACACTATATCCGCCTTTGTCAACACCCACGCTATACATTTTAGCACATATGTTCCATTATTGCAAGTTACCTGTGTCCAAGATATACTCATCTTCTTTTATATATCTTGCTTCGTTAGTTGCTGGAAAAAGCAGGTCTTATTGCCGGTATGACACACCGGACCTGTAGGGTGTGCCTTAACCAGAATGGTATCGCTATCACAGTCCTTCCATACCGAGCGCACCTTGATGCGGTTGCCCGAGGTGGCTCCTTTGTGCCATAGCTCCTGACGGCTACGACTGTAAAACCAGACTTCACCACTGGATAAAGTTCGGCGCAGTGCCTCCTCATTCATATAGCCCAGCATCAGCACCTCACCGGTATCGGCGTCTTGCGCTATAGCCGGTATAAGCCCTTTTTCATTAAACTTTAGACTGCTTATCAACCTAACCCCCTTAGGTTTTTAATTTGGTGACCCCACCCCCTTTATCCCCTTCCCCTTTCAAGAGAGGGAGATATAGCTTCCAAAGGGGTTCCGCACTTCAATCTACCCCCAACAAGTTAACATCTTCTTACATTTGACTGATGGCGGCTATGGCTTGTTTCAGTTTGATGTCCCCGGTATAAAGCGCCTTACCCACTATAGCCCCCTCTACACCGAGTTGGTTCAACACTTTAAGCTGACCTAGCGACGAGATACCACCGGCGGCGATGATAGGTAACTTGATGGTATTAACCAGCTCAAAAATAGTGGTAAAATCTGGCTCGGTGAGAGTGCCATCACGACTAATATCGGTGTAGATAAAACGCCTTACCCCCAGCCTTGCCACAGATTGGGCAAATTTTATCACCTCCAGCTCTGTCTGCTGCTGCCAGCCATGTATGGCAATATGTCCATCCCTGGCATCGACACCAACAATAATACGGTCGCTATAGCTTCGGCAAGCCTCTTCCACCAGCTTGGGGTCTTCCACGGCGGCTGTGCCCAGGATAATACGCTCGATACCAGCTTTAAGCATCTGCTCTACCGTTTCCAGGCGGCGGATGCCACCACCCAGCTGGGTAGGAATTAATAGGGAACTGGCTATCTCTTTAATAATGTCCAGATTATAGAGTCCACCGCCAGCGGCACCATCCAGGTCAACAATATGCAGTCTGGCTGCCCCCAGCGATTGCCACTCAAGAGCTACCTCTACCGGGTCATCAGAGAATATCGTTTCCTGGTTATAGTCACCCTGATAAAGACGAACACACTTACCATATCTAAGGTCAATGGCAGGAATTATCTCTATTGTAGTCTTACTCCCTTCGCGCTTACCAATTTCAAGGTATCATTAGGTAATCTATCATATCACTATTATTACGGTGTTAACAATATTCCCTCCTCCCCCTTGTTTCTTGACATGGCTGGGGCAGACTGCTAGACTGTGGTGGCTATAAGTCGAGTCTTTGGCTATCCTGTCCCCAATTTTTGGTTAGGGGTTTTATTGAGAGAGAAGGTATCATCACCTAGCCCTTCGTCGTCAGAACCCTTCACCAAGGGTCTGGTTCAGCTTTTCACCGGCAATGGTAAGGGCAAGACCTCAACCGCACTAGGAACCGTAATCCGAGCCCTGGGTCACAGGCGAAGAGTATACATTGTTTACTCAGGGATTGATTATTAGCTTAAACGGAGGAGGAGATTTATGAGTATCACCCTAAGCGTAATCAAGGCTGATGTTGGTGGCTATGTGGGGCATTCTGAGTCTCACCCAGATGTTTTAGCCAAGGCCGGCGAGTGCCTGGCCAGAGCTAAAAAGGACGGGTTACTGGTCGACTATCATGTGACCAAGTGCGGTGATGACCTGCAACTGATTATGACTCACCAACACGGCGAAGACAATGAAAAAATTCATAAGCTAGCCTGGGATACCTTTGTTGACTGCACCCAGGTGGCTAAAAAATTAAAGCTTCATGGCGCTGGACAGGACTTACTAGCCGATGCTTTCTCAGGCAATGTCCGGGGGATGGGTCCCGGGGTAGCTGAAATGGAATTTGAGGAGCGTGAGGCTGAGACCATTATTATCTTTATGGCGGATAAGACCTCATCTGGGGCATGGAATATGCCGCTATATAAGATGTTTGCTGACCCATTTAATACCATCGGGCTGGTTATCGCCTCCAATATGCACGCCGGCTTCGACTTCGAGGTGCATGATGTAAAAGAACATAAGAAGATAACCTTCCATGCTCCTGAGGAGATTTATGATATGCTGGTGTTCATCGGCGCCCCGTCACGCTACATGATAAAGGCAGTCTATCATAAGGAAAGCAAGGAGATAGCAGCGGTATCCTCTACCCAGCGTCTGGCGTTGATTGCCGGCCGATATGTGGGTAAGGATGACCCGGTGTGTATTGTTCGCTCCCAGGGGAAGTTTCCGGCGGTAGGCGAGGTGCTGGAACCATTCGCTTCTCCCATTCTAGTGGAGGGGTGGATGCGGGGTTCCCACATGGGTCCCCTTATGCCGGTATCTATCCCCGATAGCACGCCGACCCGATTTGACGGGCCACCCCGGGTGGTGGCGGTTGGCTTTCAACTTGCCGAAGGTATGCTGGTAGGTCCTCGTGATATGTTTACCGACAAGTCATTTAACCTGGCCCGCCACCAGGCAAATGAGATGGCTGACCTGATGCGCCGCCATGGTCCCTTTGAACCGCACCGCCTGCCCCTAGAGGAGATGGAATATACCACCATGCCTGAAGTGGCTAAAAAACTAGAGGGAAGGTTCACTGACTTATAAACACCGCGGCAAGGCGGCATTTTTCAGCGGAAGTAAAGCTAGGATACAACAGGAGTACCTTTTAGAGTTAAGGACATGTCCAAGCTCCTCCTGGCAACAAATAATCAAGCCAAGGTACGCGAGTACAGAAGCCTGCTCCAGAACCTCCCCTGTGAGCTAGTTGCCCCAGCGGAACTGGGCATTACTACTGTAGTTAATGAGGTGGGGGAGAGCCTGGAGGAGAATGCCAGACTAAAGGCAACAGCTTTAGCTGCCGAGAGCCAGCTACTAGCTCTGGCTGACGATTCCGGACTTGAGGTTGATGCTTTAGGTGGTGAACCAGGTAGACTATCGGCTCGCTATGCTGGTGAAAACGCTTCAGATAGGGATAGAGTTAACTACTTACTGGCACGGCTCAAGAGCGTGCCGTGGCCCAAGCGGTCGGCTCGTTTCCGGTGTGTTATTGCTATAGCTGCGCCCGATGGGAAGATAGAGTTTTGCTCCGGTGAGTGTCCGGGATTTATCACCTTTGAGCCCAGAGGTAAGCAGGGCTTTGGCTATGACCCCATCTTCTACCTCCCCGAGCTAGATAAGACGATGGCTGAACTGCCTCTGGAAATAAAAAACCAGGTTAGTCACCGGGGGCAGGCAGCCAGAAAAGTACCCCAGCTGCTGGAGAGGTTTACCGGCAGTAAATATGCTGGGTAAAAGGAAAAAATATATGACTGGACTCTCTGATTCCTTCCAGCGTCCGATAAATTATCTGCGGATATCGGTAACTGACCGCTGCAATCTGCGCTGCATCTACTGCCTGCCCGCCGAGGGTATTTGCTTGATGTCCCACAGTGCCATCCTTACCTACGAAGAAATCCATACTGTAGCTAAGGCAGCCGCCGAGATGGGGATAAATAAGATAAGAATTACTGGCGGCGAGCCGCTGGTGAGGTCTGGGTTACCTAAACTAATACAGATGCTAGCCCAAATAGACGCCATAGACGATATTTCGCTGACCACAAATGGAGTCCTGCTTAGTCGCTATGCCGCCGAGCTAAAATCAGCCGGCCTGCGGCGCGTCAATGTAAGCCTGGATACCCTCAAGCAGGACAAGTTTGAGTTCATTACCCGCCGTCCTAATAGCCTCGGTGATGTGCTAGACGGTATTGAGGTCGCCAGGTCGGTAGGACTTAACCCGGTTAAGCTTAATATGGTGGTCATGTCGGGTATTAATGATGATGAACTCCTGGATTTTGCTACTAAAACCATCAATGATGGGTGGCATGTGCGCTTTATTGAGCTTATGCCCTCGGCTGGAGTAAGCACTATGGACTCACAATTCGTCCCGGTCAGTGATATGAGAAAGCGCCTTGAACTGTTGGGAGAATTAGAGCCCTGCCTGCCCGGTGTAGGTAATGGACCCGCCAAGTATTTTCGCTTGCCTCATGCCCGCGGCACCATCGGCTTTATTACTCCGGTTAGTGAGCATTTCTGTTTCCATTGCAATCGGCTGCGGCTTACCGCTGATGGTAAACTCCGCCCCTGTTTACTGGCTGACTATGAGATAGACCTCAAGCTGCCCCTGCGTAGCGGTATATCTTCCGCCGGGCTAAAACGACTGATTGAAGATGCGGTTACCAATAAGCCACTGCGCCACCACCTGGCTGAGGGTTATACACCTAAAAACCGACCGTTTTCTCGAGTGGGGGGTTAAAAGTTCGTTTATCAGGGGGTAGATTGAAGGGGCAAAGCCCCTTCAAAAACAATGTTCCCCCTCTCCTTTGAAGGAGAGGGGGATTCAGGGGGTGAGGTTTTAAGATGATTGAAATAAAGTTGGTGCGACCTACAGTCGTTCGGTGAATATGGGTGGGTGAGGAGTTAATTATGAAAAAGCTAACCAGTAACGATGCCTTGAGCCGACTCCGAATGGTGGATGTTACCGAGAAGCCTGATACCCAGCGTGAGGCAGTAGCCAAGGGCATGGTCAAGATGCAAGCCGCTACCCTTGACCAGTTAACGACGGGTAAGTTACCAAAAGGGGATGTTCTGGCGGCAGCCCATCTAGCCGGCATTATGGCCGCCAAGCAAACGCCCCGTATAATACCCCTGTGCCACCCGGTTCTCATCGGAGATATTAAGATTGAGTTCAATCTGGATGAAGAAAATAGCACCGTGGAGATTACCACTACGGTTAAGAGTGTGGGGAAGACGGGGGTGGAGATGGAGGCTCTTACCGCTACCGCAGTGGCTGCCTTGACTATCTACGATATGTGTAAAACAATAGACCAGAGCCTGAGAATAGAGGGTATTCGACTAATTAAAAAAAGTGGTGGCAAAAGCGGGGTAGTTGCTCTTGAGTAAAGTTTATTATTGGTATATACTACTCCACTACGGGTAATATGCCTTTGGGGGTGCACCATGAAGTTATCATGCGTTCAGGAAAATCTAAATCGGGGACTTAGTATAGTGGGGAGGGCGGTAGCTACCAGAACCACCCTGCCCATAACCAATAATGTCCTCTTATCCACCGACCAGTCCCGACTTAAACTTGTTGCCACCAATCTGGAAATGGCGATTAGTTGCTGGATTGGTGCCAAGGTAGAGGAAGAAGGAGCCATTACTGTTCCCGCCCGACTTCTCATTGAGTTTATTAACTCCCTGCCCAACGATAGGGTTGATATTAACCTTTCCCCTCGAACCAAGACCCTGGAGCTAAAGTGTGCCCGATTTGAGGCGCGCATCAGCGGGGTTGACGCCAAGGACTTCCCGCCTATACCCAAAGTCGACGAGGGCATTACCACCGAGGTTGAGGTAGAAGCCCTTCGTCAGGGAATGACGCAGGTTGTATTTGCCGCCGCCACCGAGGAGTCCCGCCCGGTGCTCACCGGTGTTGATACCGAGTTTGATGGTAACTTACTGACACTGGCCGCAGCCGATGGCTTTAGATTAGCCGTATACAAGTTACCCATTGCCACTCCGGTTAGCCAGAAGACCGAGGTCATTATTCCCGCCCGGACTCTGGCGGAACTGAATCGGCTTATAGCTGACCAGGAAGAGGCGATTAAGATAACGGTAAATCCCAATAAGAGCCAGGTTCTATTCTGTCTGAAGAATATTGAACTGGTATCCCAGCTTGTCCAGGGCACCTTCCCCCAATATTCTCAGCTTATTCCCCAGAGCTACAATACCCGGGTGGTAGTCAATGTTGACGAATTCTTGAGGGCAACCAAGACCGCTGCTATCTTTGCCCGTGACGGCAGCGGCATTGTCCGCTTGGTCGTTGCCCCGGGTGTGGAGCTAACCCCGGGCAAGGTAACCATCTCCGCCCGCTCTGAGGAGATAGGCGACGACGTTGGTGAGATTGATGCTATTGTTGAGGGCGAAGAAGCCAAGATTGCCTTTAATGGTAAGTATCTAACCGATGTTCTCAGCGTGCTCGGTGAGACCCAGGTAGCCCTGGAGACCACCAACCCGTCAAGCCCCGGTGTTATCCGCCCGGTAGGCGTGGACAACTACCTCCACGTAATCATGCCGATGTTTGTCCAGTGGTGAAGTAATTAGAAAAGACTAGCAAGGAAGGGGGAGCGTAAATGCTTCCCCTTTTTGGTTGGGGGGGGGAAGGCCATAGACTGCTAAAAGGTAATGCTCAACCCCAAATTGCTTTGATGACGTCGGCACCAAGAAATACTTAGGAAATCATTATAAGATGTTGAGCTTTGGTAACTATTGACAGATGATATATTCAGGACTAGTATTTGCTTGAAGTTATACATTAAATTCTAGCGGTTTTATATTTATTGGAGTAAACGGGATGGAAAAGAAAAATAATGTAAGTAAGCCGATACCCGATCAAATAGTTGAAGAGGCTTTGGGTATAATCCAAGAACAAAAAATTTTCGATAAAGAGACAATTGAAGGCCTTGAAGAACTATGGAGAAGCGGTGATTTGAGAAGAGCTGAAAGGATCATAAGAGTAATCAAGCCAAAGCCGGAGACATAGCCATGAATATTCTTGAATTAGAAATTCATAATATCCGGGGTATTCCATATTTATTATTAAAGCCAGATAGTAGAAATCTAGTAATATGGGGATTAAATGGTTCAGGAAAGAGCGCAGTAGTAGACGCGATTGATTTTTTACTAACGGGGAACATTTCACGTTTGATTGGTGAAGGAACAGGTGAAATATCTCTGAGAAAACATGGTCCCCATATTGACCACAAAGCGGAAGAAGCCACGGTACGTGCAAAAATTAAGTTGCAATCAATTAAGGAACCGATTGAAATAAAACGATGTATTGATATTCCTACGGAAATTGAAATTGATTGTGAGGGCAAATACAAGGAGTATGTTGAATTCATCTTATGGAATGCTAAAAAGGGGCAGCATGCTTTAACGAGGCGTGAAATTCTCAAGTATATTCATGCAGAACCGAGGAGCCGTGCGGAAAGAATTCAGGATATATTAAATATAAGCGATATTGAAGATATAAGGAGGGCGCTTGTAACGGTTAGAAATAAGGCAGTAGATGAACATAGTATATCGCAGAGTTCCGTTGGGACAGCAGAAGGCGCAATTAACGCTACTGTGGGTCAGAAAACATATTCTGAAGTAGCAGTAGAGGAATTTGTGAACAAAAATAGAGTAATACTAGGTGGAAAACCCATTTCAGAAATTAAGGCAGAGAATATACAAAAAGGCCTTAGAAAACCGGCAGATTTCACAAGTATAAAAGGAATAAATGCCAATTTAGTAGAAAAAGATATAGAAAACATTAAAAGTGCTCTTTCAAATGAGAACATAGACGAGGTTGCTAAGAATGACAAAGCATTGAGAGAGATAGTTGCGAATATTAGAGCAGACCCTGAATCATATAAAACGTTTTCTAGGTTAAAGCTTGCTGAAATGGGAATAAAACTGATTGACGAAAGTGGGAGCTGCCCATTATGTGATAATGATTGGAAACCAGGAGAATTAGCAGGTTACCTGCAAGACAAAATTCGCAAAGGAAAAGAATTTGCAGAAAGTAGCAAAGCCGTAAGTCAATTTTCATCAGCCATTTCGGGTCAAATAAATAATATAATTGCAAGCGTTAAGACATTAGTAACAACTGCAGAGAAAATGGGGATGGAGAAGGAGAAATCTGTTCTGCAATCATGGATTGAAGAACAGGAGGAGTTGCTGGGACTTTTAAGTTCTCCATTAGAAAAGTATCCTAATGATAAATATAGCGCAGATTCGGTTAGAATAATGGTTGCGCCCAAAGGTATAGGAAAAACCTTGGCCCATATAAGCGAGGTTATAAAAGAGAAAGTTCCAGAGGCTACTCCAGAGCTTAACGCCTGGGATGCATTAACACGTTTAGGGGAAAATCTAAAAGCATTGGAAAAGGCAAAAGGGAATTTTGAAGAATCAGCATTGTATCTAAAAAGAGCAAATAGCCTACATGACAATTTCATAAGTTCGAGGGACCGGATCCTGGGGAAACTATATGATGACATCAGAGATAGATTTGTAGAACTTTACAGGCAATTACACAAAGATGATGAGGGTGAATTTAAAGCAACAATAAAACCGGTCGGTGCCGGTTTAGACTTAGAGGTTGATTTCTTCAGGAGAGGCAATCATCCACCGCATGCATTGCACAGCGAAGGCCATCAGGATAGTATGGGAATTTGCTTGTACCTGGCATTAGCTGAAAAGTTAAATAAAGGGTTGATCAACCTAATAATATTAGACGATGTCGTAATGTCCATTGATATAGAGCATCGTAGGCAAATGTGCAATATGTTGGCGAAATCTTTTCCGGACAGACAATTCATAATAACAACACACGACAGAACCTGGGCGAACCAATTAAAGAGCGAAGGAATAGTCAGATCGAAAGAATTAGTAGAATTCCATAATTGGAGTATAGAAGGGGGGCCACAGGTAAATTACGGCGTTATTCTATGGGATCAAATTGTAGAAAGTCTGGATAAAAATGATGTACCTACTGCAGCTGGTCAGCTAAGAAGGGGATTAGAATGTTTCTTTAGCGAAGTTTGTGATTCATTAGAAGCATTTGTTCGGTATAACTCAAGCCATAGATGGGAACTCGGAGATTGGTGCACTGCAGCGATCAGAAAATACCGTGAGCTTATTAAAAAGGCGAAAGATGCAGCAAATTCATGGGACGACCATGATACTATAGAGAAGTTGAATGAGAGGGAGAAAATATCTAGCGCCATATTCGCTAAGAGTCAAGCGGAACAATGGTCCGTGAATGCAAACGTACATTATAATAATTGGACGAATTTTGTAAGGGAAGACTTTGTACCGGTGGTAGAAGTGTTCAAGGATATGTGCAGTCTATTCGTCTGCGAAGGATGCGGAAGCATGCTACGCGTCACATCAGCGAATCATGAGCGTGTTAATGTCTGCTGTAGATGTGGTAAGGAAAGTTGGAATCTAACCAAAAATGAGGGGAATAAAAAGTAAATTAAGTATGGAAGCGTTTCCGAGGTAGAATGCTGAGAGACTCCTTACCGGAAGGGTATTCGTAAGTACAAGAAATCAGACATCCCGATGTTCGTGCCGTTAAAAAACAGCGGCTTTCATAACTTAATCTCCAAATCAAAACGACCCGTATATTTCCTTGCGGTGTCCAATGCGCAAAATCGTTACGGTTTTTTGACTACCATCAATGCTGTAAACTATCCGGTAGTCTCCCTGCCTAACCCGCCACAAGCCGGCACTCTTAATTTTTTCGACGCCTTTTGGCCTCGGTGTATTTGCTAAACCCTTTACCGAATCTAAAACTGCATCGAAATCACCTTTGGGCAGTTTATCTAAGGAACTTTTAGCCTTCCGCCTTAGTTCTATCTTATACATTACTCGGATTGGCTATCCCTGTCTTTACGCGATTCAAGATAGGCTTCCAATGACATTGAGCCTTCAGTGTCAGCCAAAGCTGCCAGACCTTCCGATGCGTCAATTTCATCCTCTAGCTTAGCAATTATAGCCTCGGTTAGCCATTCCTTCATAGTCTTACCCTGCAAAGCCGCGAAAGCCTTGAAGCGGTTGCGTAATTCTGGTTCTACATCTAGAAAATATCTTGACCTGTTAGCTGTGCTCGGCATTAAATTCCTCCATATTGGCTATATATATTATAATCATACCTAACATAGCCTATGATGTCAATGCCCTAATACAATATTCTAGCCTCTTCCCCACTCGGATAATCGTAAGTACAAGAAATCAGACATCCCGATGTTCGTGTCGTGGTAGAATATAAGCCATGACCAAGCGGCGAATTGATAGCTTACTCGTAGAGCGGGGGCTGGTGGAGAGCCGGGCCAAGGCACAAGCCTTAATTATGGCGGGGGAGGTGGTGGTGGAAGGGAAAGCCGGTATCAAGCCGGGAACATTGGTAAGCGACGAGGCGGCAATTACTATACATGAGCCGCCTCCTTTTGTTAGCCGTGGTGGCATTAAGCTTGACTATGCCCTTGACCAGTTCCAGATTGATGTTACCACCAAGGTGGTAGCTGATATTGGGGCATCAACCGGCGGTTTCACCGACTGCCTGCTCCAGCGAGGGGCATCCCGGGTTTATGCTATTGATGTCGGCTATGGTCAGCTGGACTACCGCCTGAGGCAGGATTCACGAGTGGTGGTAATGGAACGGGTGAACGCCCGCTACCCCATCCCCCTGCCGGAAAAGGTGGATTTGGCTACCCTAGATTTGGCCTTTATCTCGGTAGAGAAGGTGCTCCCGTCGGTGGCTAATCTGCTAAAAGACAATGGCGATATCATTGTGCTCATCAAGCCCCAGTTTGAAGCCAGGAGGGAGGAGGTGGGTAAGGGGGGAGTGATTAAACAGCCCGCAGTGCATGCCCGGGTTCTGGGACGGTTTATTGCCTGGCTCACAGAGCATGGCTTCAGGCTGAAGGGGCTGGTAGCGTCACCAATCCCCGGCGCTTCCGGGAACAAGGAGTTCTTTGTCCTATTGAGATTGAAATAAGAATGGTCAGGAAAGTGGTTCTGGAAGTAGATGGCTTAAACATTGCTGGTCAGCTTTACCTGCCCGGTGACCAAACCCCATACCCCACGGTGTGCGTCTGCCACGGCATCCCGGCTGAGCACCGTGACCCCAGAGATAGAGGCTACCGTTTGCTGGCGGAAAAAATCTGTCGCCAGGGTTTTGCCGTATTTATTTTCAACTTCAGGGGGACTGGAGCTAGTGGCGGAAATCTTGACATCTTGGGCTGGACTAGGGACTTAAAGGCAGCCATTGATTACTTATGCCCTTTGCCTGAGGTAGATAGGTCACGTCTGTCGCTGCTTGGCTTTAGCGGTGGGGCGGCGGTCGCAATATATGTGGCCGCCCAGGAAAGTCGGGTATCATCTGTTGTCGCCTGTGCCAGCCCAGCCGAATTTACTTTCCTTACCCAGGGTGACGAGCCCTCGTCTCTCATTGACCACTTTCGCCGCATTGGCGCCATCAGGGATAAGGATTTTCCCCCGTCGGCTGAAGAGTGGTTTAACGGCTTCAGGCTGGCTAGCCCGATTAAATATGTGGCTGGAATTGCCCCCAGACCACTGCTACTGGTGCACGGCAGTAAGGATGAGGTAGTAGAGGTAAGTCATGCCCTCAGGTTATACCAGAAAGCCGGGGAGCCCAAGCAGATATCTATAGTTGACGGAGCTGGACACCGGCTGCGACAGAATAATAGAGCGATTACTATCGTTATCGACTGGCTGAAATCCCACGCCCAAATTAGCGGTTAAAACAAGTTACTATAAATTGACCTATAAATAGAAAATAGTTTATAATTAATATATAAGGTTAGTCGAGCAAAATTAAGAGGCAGGCAAACTTGCACGAGTCTTGCGGCATTTTTGGTGTTTATGCTCCTAATGAGGATGTAGCTCGGCTTACCTTTTTTGCTTTGTTCGCCCTCCAGCACCGTGGTCAAGAGAGTGCTGGCATTGCTACCACTGACGGCAAAAAGCTCCGGGTTTATGCCAAGATGGGGCTGGTCTCCCAGGTATTTAGCGAGGACGCGTTATCTCAGCTCACCGGGGACATTGCCATCGGTCACACCCGCTATTCTACTAGAGGTTCCAGCCGAGTAACTAATACTCAGCCTATCGTAGTCGGCAGAGGTTCACATAGCCTGGCCATAGCCCACAACGGGAATATCGTTAATGCTGAGCACCTGCGTGAAGAACTCACTGACCAGGGCTATACCTTCCGCACCTCCACCGATACCGAGGTTATCGCTAATCTTGTCCTTTCCTCCCATGAGAAAGACTGGGTAGACAAGATAAGATATGCCATGCACCGGCTTCAAGGGGCATATTCACTAACCATTTTGACTAACCACAAGTTGTTTGGAGTTCGTGACCCCTTTGGTGTGCGCCCTCTATGCCTGGGAGCTATTAACGGTGGCTATGTTATAGCTTCGGAGAGTTGCGCCCTCGACCATATTGGCGCCACCTTTATGAGGGAGATTGAGCCCGGTGAGATAGTTTCTATTACTGAGAATGGCATTGATAGTTACCAAGAAGAGACCGAGAGAAGGGCACTATGTATCTTTGAGTATATCTACTTTGCCCGCCCTGATTCGGTGATTAATGGTCGGCTGCTCTACCTGGCACGGCAGGCTATGGGAGCCGGACTGGCACAGGAGCACCCGGTAGCTGCTGATTTGGTTATGGGTGTGCCTGATTCAGCTACCGCCGCTGGCATCGGTTATTCCCGCCAGTCAGATATACCCCTATGTGAAGGGTTGCTTAAGAACCGCTATGTGGGACGCACCTTTATTGAACCTGACCAGAGAATCAGAGACCTGGGCGTTAAACTAAAATTTAACCCATTGCCCTATATACTGGATGGCAAGCGGGTGGTGGTGGTTGATGACAGCATTGTCCGCGGTACAACTACCCCCAAAGTAGTGGGGTTACTAAGGAGGGCAGGAGCTAAAGAGGTGCATATGCGTATCTGTGCCCCACCCCTCCGCTACCCCTGTTTCTTCGGTGTTGATATGGCTACCCGCTGGGAGCTGATTGCCGCCAAAAAAACTATACCCGAAGTTAGGGATTTTATTGGGGCCGATTCACTAGGCTATCTGAGTATTGACGGACTGATTAAAGCGGTGGCTCTGCCTAAGGATATTTTTTGTATGGCCTGTTTCACCGGTGATTACCCCATACCGGTGCAGCTCGAGATGGACAAGCTGACACTGGAGACCATGCCGACTGGTGGAAGAACCCCTTTGAAGCAGCGATAAGCTCAGCCTTCCTTTCATTTGCAGGTGAAGCCTGGCTCTGGTAATCTAAAAGGGAAGGACATTTTTATTTTCATAGGAGGCAAGTCAGATTAAGGAAACCTATGCTAAAGCTGGTGTTAATATTGATGCCGCCACTAAAGTCAAGGAGTTGATTGGAAAGCATGCCCGGTCAACCCTCCGCCCCGAGGTCTTGAGTGGTGTCGGGTTCTTTGGAGGGCTTTTTGAATTTAAGGGGTTTAAGCAGCCGGTCCTGGTATCCAGTGTTGACGGGGTAGGCACCAAGCTGAAGCTGGCTTCGGCTCTAGCCAAGCACGATACTATCGGTATTGACATAGTCAATCACTGTGTTAACGACATATTAACCTGTGGTGCTGAGCCACTCTTCTTCCTCGATTACATAGCTATGGGCAGGCTGGTGCCAGAACAGGTGGAGGCTATTGCTCAAGGGTTAGCCAAAGCCTGCCGTGAGGTTGGCTGTGCCCTTATCGGCGGGGAAACCGCCGAGATGCCCGGGCTATATACTGGTAAGGACTATGACCTGGCAGGCTTCATAATCGGTGTAGTGGAGAAAGAGAAGATTATCATGGGCAAGACAATAGTGGCTGGTGATGCCATTATCGGCTTACCCTCCAGTGGACTACATACCAACGGCTATTCTCTAGTGCGCAAGATTTTTGGTGAAACTAAATCGGCGTTAGTTACATATTACCCTGAACTAGGCCGAACCCTGGGTGAGACACTTCTGGAACCCCACCGTTGCTACTATCACCAGTTGAAACCGTTACTGCCCATAATCAAGGGTCTGGCGCATATTACTGGCGGTGGCTTAGAGGGTAATGTGCCCCGGGTTCTGCCCCAGGGCGTAACCGCACGATTTAATAGCCAGACATGGACGGTACCCCCTATTTTTCAACTTATTCAGCAGCAGGGCAATGTTGCCCGAAACGAGATGTACCGCGTGTTTAATATGGGTATCGGTATGGCAGTCATTTGTGCGCCCGACGATGTTGACCAGCTCACCAACGCACTACCTGAGGCTAAAGTTATTGGTAAAGTGATAGAGCAGGCGGGAGAGGCAAGAGTGGTTATAGACTAAAGGAATTGTTTTTAAATAATAAGAAGCTAAAAAATGGTAAAAAAATGGGGGGAACAATTCGAAGCTAATTGAGCGTGAGATTTGTTTTTAGAGTTATGTTAAGTGGTTTAGGTTCAACAGTGATTTTGAGGGTTGTAAGGAGGGACACAAATGGATGAGGGCATTAAATTATTTGGGTTCTTAATACTTACGATGCTGGGTCTTACAGTGCCTGTTGTGGCAATTTTACTTTCAGTCTTTCAAAAGGGAATAGCGAATTTGGCCTCTCAATACGAGAGTGAAAGGTCTCAGGCCGAGAAGAACATCCAGGACAAAATTAAGCAGATGGCGGAAGCAGGTGAAGCAGGTAATATAGATGTAACAGCAGTGCAAAGAAGTCTAGATGAACTCAAATCCATTGAGAAAGCAGCTAAGTCAAAACTATCCTACCTGAATCCCAAAAAGCTAGTCGCCAGACTATTTATATCAATTATAATTGCGCTTTGCGGGGTGTTTGTGGCCCTCGTGTTTGCGGGAGGAATCTATAAACTTGTCGTAGTGATAAGTGTAGCAGCGTTTGTATATGCCATATATGTTATGTGGCGGACAATGGGCATAATGTTTGAAGCAAAAGCTGCCATTGATGCTGACGAGCGACGTGATACCGAACAGATTACAGGTTTGCTATCAGGAATATTGGCGAAAGTCGGGGCGACAACAGCACAGTATTTTTTAGAGAGAGTTAGCACATACTTAGATGGCACGGCTATCAAAGATGAATCATTTGCCAAGACTTTGAAAGCCAATGAAAAGCTGCCCCTCAAGATATCATTTGTAAATTTTGAAAAGCGTATGGCCAAGAGAGTGGAGGTGGGTTTTATTTTTCCTCAAGAGTTCATAATCGAGAAGAGTGATGGCTACCAGATTTATCGAGACGAAAAGGTGCAGATAGTACGGTACAATGTAGAGGAGGTTCAGGGTGATACGCATTATCTTTTTGCTTCGGAGTTGACTATTACGCCACTGCAAAAAGGTGATTGGCAAGTAAGAACCTGGATAAAAGCCGAGAATATTGAGTCTATATATAGAGCGATTACTATAAAAGTAGTTTGATACTGGTCAGAAGTAAGAAGTTTTACAGTGAAATTATAATTAATAAGTGGGAGTTTTAGAGGGGCGCAGCCCCTCTAAAGAAACTATCTTCCCCTTCCCCTTAATAAGGGGAAGGGGACAAAGGGGATAGGGTTACCAAATAAAATCCTACAGGGGGTGAGGTTAGATAGTAAAAAACCTAGTAACTGGAGGGTTTATGCGAGCCATTATCAGTGTGTCGGGCAAGGCTGGGGTAACCGACTTTGCTCAAGAGCTAAGCCAGTTGGGGTTTGAAATATTCAGCACCGGCGGTACCAAAAAGGCGCTGGCAGAAGCTAAAGTGCCGGTAAAAAGTATCTCAGAAATTACCGGCTTTCCCGAGATTCTTGATGGTAGAGTAAAGACCCTGCACCCGGTTATTTACGGTGGCATCCTGGCTAGACGTGACCTGCCGGAGCATATGGCGCAGCTATCCGAGAATAACATTGGCGCTATTGACCTGGTGGCAGTCAATCTCTACCCTTTCGTCCAGACGGTAGCCAGAGAAAAGGTTGCCCTTGATGAGGCACTGGAAAATATTGATATTGGTGGACCAACCCTGATTCGGGCGGCAGCCAAGAATTTCCCCAGCGTCATCGTGGTGGTTGACCCCGCCGACTACCCTGCCGTTCTGGAGAAATTGAAAGGGGGAGGTATAGACCAGGCCGAGCGTAAGCGGCTGGCGCAGAAGGCTTTTCAGCATGTAGCTATTTATGATACGGCTATTTCACAGTACTTAAGACAGGATGCCGAGGGTTTCCCTGAGGAGATGACCATAGCCTTGAAAAAGCGCTACGGACTCCGTTACGGCGAGAACCCTCATCAGTCGGCAGCTTTCTATGCCGAGCAGAGGGTAGGGGCAAAACCGGACGCCGGTATCACCTGGGCAAAACAGCTAGGGGGTAAGGAGCTTTCCTTCAATAACATCCTGGATGCCGACGCTGCCTGGGGGGTGGTCACCGACTTCTCAGCACCTACGGTAGCTATTATCAAGCATACCAATCCTTGTGGACTGGCCAGCCATAACGATATCGCTGAAGCCTATCGGCGGGCTTTTAGCGGCGACCCGGTAGCTGCCTTCGGTGGCATTGTCGCCTCCAATAGAGCCGTTGACCTGCCGGCGGCTGAGGAAATTAGTAAAACCTTTTTTGAAATTATCATCGCCCCTGAATATGAGGCTGAGGCTCTGGGATTACTAAAGCGTAAGGAAAATCTTCGTATTCTTACCGCAGAACTACCACCGAATTATGGCAAAACTCAAGCCGGCTACCTTGATTTCCGCAGGGTGAAGGGCGGTTTCCTTGTCCAGAGTTCAGATTCTCTGCCTGAGGATAGTGTTAACCTTAAGACAGTAACCAGGCGTGAGCCAACCAAGGCTGAAGTAGAAGACCTGCTTTTTGCCTGGCGAGTGGTCAAGCATGTGAAGTCAAACGCTATTGTGCTGGCTAAGGACAAAACCCTACTGGGAATGGGAGCCGGACAACCCAGCCGGATTGTCAGTGCCCAGATAGCCAAGGAAAAGGCTGGCGAGAAGACGGTGGGCAGCGTCCTGGCTTCAGATGCTATGTTCCCCTTTCCCGATGTGGTGGCGGCGGCGGCGGCTGGTGGGATAACGGCTATTATTCAGCCGGGCGGTTCCATAAGGGATGAGGACTCAATTAAGGCAGCCGATGAGCACAATATAGCTATGGTTTTCACCGGTATGAGGCATTTCCGACATTAAAAGAAAATGGGAAAGGATGATTAACTTAAACTAGACAGATAAAGGCTATGACCATAACCAATCCGAGTATTACCAATTTAGAGGAAATAGTAGACTCCCTGCCCGCCGACGAAAAGGAGCGGTTCCGTCGGATATATGCGGTTACTACCACTGTCGGCGAACTGCGCACCCCCCAGCCTATGCAGCCCTGGGTTAGACAGCAGTTCGGCTCGGTAGAAGCCGTCACCAAACAAAAGATTGTCAAGGTAACCAATCTGGTAACCGCCGAGGGGTCATTATTTAACCGGTTACGAGACTCCCGCCCCATTGAGGTTAATGAGACAGAGAGTATTGATACCCGGCTTCTCGAGGCTAGCCAAAAGGATTCGTTCCGTTACCCTGAGGAGAATACCCCCGAAGACCTCTTTGGGCGGGTGGTCGGCAAGTATTGCGTTACCGCCAGCAACATTGCCAAGTACGACGGATTACACGGCATGGTGATTTTTAACGAATTTAATCCCCTTCAGTTTTCCAGAGAGCAGGTTATTGACTATATTGATGTTGGCTGGGAGTGGGCCAAGAGGGCACAGGCTAAACAGCCTCAAGCCAAGTATTTCTTCTTCACCTGGAATAATCTATGGCGGGCTGGCGCCTCTATAGTTCATGGACATGCCCAGATGATGCTGACCGAGGGAAGGCACTATGCTAAAATTGAGGGACTGCGACGGGCTGCCCTGAGCTACCGGCAAGATTATGGCTCAAACTATTTTACCGACCTGTTTCGGGTTCACCACTCGGTAGGCTGTGCCCTGGACAAGGGAGGAGTCAAAATCATTGCCAGTCTGACCCCATTCCGGGATAATGAGGTTATACTTATAGCCGACGAGCTAAATCTTTCCCTTAAGGAGAGAATCTACGAGGTGCTGGCTTGTCTTAGGGACGGTATAGGTGTAACCAGTTTTAATCTTGGCTTGGTAACACCACCACTGGCTGAAACTGAGGAGAGCTGGGAGGGCTTCCCGGTAATGGTGCGGGTATTAGATAGAGGTAACCTCAATAGTCGGGCTTCAGATGTAGGTGGTGTAGAGATTTATGCTGCCAGTGTTGTCGCTAGCGACCCATTAGAGTTAGCCCGGCAACTGCGTCAACACTTAGACTAAAATAGTGAGGGAAGGCTATGGCTAATGCAGTTTTAGTGATAGACATGATAAAGGGTTTCCTGGAAAAGGGTTACCCTGCCTACTGTGGGCGCAAAGCCCGCAGCATCATCCCCAACATTCAGGGTCTTCTGGAGCAGGAACTCGCCCAGGGTTCAAAGGTATTCTTCATTTGCGACCACCATGCTCCCGATGACCTAGAGTTCAAAATGTTCCCCCCCCACTGCATTGAGGGTACCGTCGAAACCGAGAGCGTCCCTGAATTAGCCGACTACCCCGGTGAGATGATACCCAAAAGGCGTTTCAGCAGCTTTTTTGATACCCCACTGGAGGAAAAACTGCGCCAGCTCAAGCCAGAAAAGTTGATTGTTTGTGGTATATGCACCGATATTTGTGTGTTGCAAACTGTAGCCGACGCTAAGGCTCGTGACTATGAGGTGGAGGTGCCCGTTGACTGCGTTGCCTCCTTTAACGAAGGGGCACACCGCCTGGCTCTGGAATATATGGAGAAGACACTGGGAGCAAAGCTAACCAGCTTTAAGGTTAGTCAGGTTAAGCCAGCTAAATTCGAACCTACCGAAGATGTTTTATCCGGAGAGACAGCTGATATCTACTTTGCCCGCGCTATAGATATATTGCGTCACGAGGCGCTTAACCCGGTAGCTACTCTGGAGGTATTCGCCAGCCGGGCGGGGATACTCTGTGGCATAGAAGAGGTCAAAGCTCTGCTGTCCCGGGTTTTACCTGAGGACAACCGTGAGGTATGGGCTCTGGCTGAGGGTGAAGCAATGACTAAGAAGGAAGTGGTGCTGCGCATAACTGCTCCCTATCAGAGCTACGGGGTGTATGAAACAGCTATAGATGGTATTCTAGCTGCCGGTAGTGGTTGGGCCACCGCCGCCAGCGAGTGTGCGGAAGCCGCCAGAGGGATACCCATCATCAGCTTCGGTGCCCGCCATGTTCACCCCTCAGTAGTGGGCGTAATGGAATATTCGGCTATTGTTGGCGGTTGCGACAGCTGCTCCAGTATAGTTGGCGCCAAGCTGGCTGGGATTGAACCCAAGGGGAGTATGCCTCATGCCCTGATTATAATTATGGGTGATACGGTTAAAGCCACTATTGCCTTTGACAAGTATATGCCGACTGAGGTGCCCCGTATTTCTCTGGTCGATACCTTTAAGGATGAGGCTGAGGAGAGCCTGCGCGTGGCTCAGGCGCTGGGGGGAAAGCTTGATAGTGTCCGACTTGATACCCCTGGCGAGCGGGGCGGGGTTACTGCTGACCTAGTCAAGGAGGTAAGAGCCAGACTGGATTTAGCCGGCTTCAAAAAGGTAAAGATTTTTGTCAGTGGTGGCCTGAACCCGGAACGGATTAGATACTATATTGAGAGCGGGGCTCCGGTTGATGGCTTTGGTGTCGGCAGCTACATCAGCGGGGCTAAGCCGATTGATTTTACCGCCGACCTGCACGAGGTAGAAGGCAAACCGATTGCTAAACGGGGCCGAATCCCCGGTATTACCCCTAATCCCAAACTCAAGCGGGTGATGTAAGGAGATTATTTTCTACCTCACCCCCTTGGTCCCCCTCTCCTTCAAAGGAGAGGGGGAAGAATATTTAAAAAGAGGGGCTACCGCCCCTCTTAAACACCCCATATCATTGTTGGGGGCTTCGCCCCTTCAACCTACCCTTATAAACGACTATAAACGACCTATATGGTGAAGCTGATAATTATTGAATAAACGGAGGACATCATGGTAGAACAGATGATTGGCTTCTTTGTCTCCGGGTTCATCTTCCCTGGTATCTTGTGGACCCAACTGCTCTTGGGGATTGGGCTGGCTATAGTCTTTGGCGCCATCTGGTTTACTCCCTACTGGACGCCAATCCTGAAGAAACCATGGGCCTGGGCAGTCCTCGTCGCCAGTGCCATTCTGGCCTGGGTTGCTGTTGCCTTTATTCAAATTCCCCTCCAGTTCTGGAGCGGGCAAGCACTGAATCACTTCTGGAGCCAGGAGGTTCTCGTGCGCTGGCTTCTGCTAGCTGGAATACCAGCTGTACTCCTTAGCGGACTGGTTCAGGAAGGGGCAAAGCTGGTGCCAGTGGTTGTCTACTGGTGGCGTAAGGGCAGGAGTATTGACCCCAAACTGGGGCTGGCAATCGGGGCGGTTGCCGGGGTGGGATTTGGTATCTTTGAAGCGCAGTGGGTGCATAATACTATCTTTGCCTCTGGCTGGAGCTGGGAAGCTGTACAAACTAACGGGCTGGTGGCACTGGCTGGATTTTGGGAGCGATTCTTCACCGTAGCCTTCCATATTGCTGTTAGTGCGCTAGCCGGATATGGTCTGGCTAGGGCTTGGGGATGGCAGTTCTACCTCCTAGCCTCTTTTTTGCACGGCTTCTTGAACTACAGCGTTATTGCCCTCCAATCAGGGCTTCTTACAGACATTCAACTGGAAATATTTGCCGCCGTGTGGGCAATGCTGGTAACCGCCGCCGCTTTATGGCTGCGCTGGAGAAAGCCCGCCGAAATAGCCGTGTCAGAAGCCTAGCCCCGCTCAAATTCCAGACACAGAATCTGTTTGGTAGCTTCGGTAACCTTTACCCCTTCGTCTATGCGCCAGCCGACCACCCACAGGATATGACTCGGTGAGCAGACGACGGGGATTCTCTCCCGCCAGGCGTGAGGGATTTTGGCGTCAATCATAAACTCCCCCAGCTTCTTGGGCTGGCTCATACCCAGTGGCTGAAACTTATCACCGCGCTTACGACTTCGCACCATCAGTTTATCGCCGATCTGGTCAAGGTCAAAATAGGCGGTAAGGATATTGTCTATCAACCTCACCCCCTTAGTCCCCCTCTCCTTCAAAGGAGAGGGGGAGATGTAGGTTTTGAAGGGGCTCCGCCCCTTCACGCTTCCCCTGATGTAGCCACCGGCGTCATCTTTCTTAGCTTCTGGTGGTATGATGCTTGCCTCTATGTGCCAGCCTGGTATTAGCGTTTCCCCCGGCACCTTTAGCGGAAACTCTTCTTCCAGAATAGGAAAGGGGGATAAATCCGCCGGGTCTTGACCTATCAGGCATCTATCGTATTCTATGGAAAAGGTTAAGCCTCCGGGCAGGCTGAGCCTCTTACCGGCTGGCTTGGTTACGGCATCCATTATTTCCTCAATATGGCGCGTCTCAATATCCTTGAGATTACCTAACAACTTCTCTATGGAGGTTCGAAGCAGGTGGCGTTTAAGGGCGGGGGGTAACTCAAGAAAACCTTTCTTGTCCAAAATAACTGTGTTCCCCTCTTCTCGGGCAACCTCACCCCATAATCGGGCGCTCTCTCCATCAAGAAAGGCGAGGTCATCACCAGCAATACGAGCCGTCCGGAGCAGGGCTGCCGCTACCCCCGGGTTATAGCCCTGCAGGAGGGGCAGGAGCTTGTGACGAATTCTATTTCTTAGTGGCGATAGTGACAGGTTGGAGGCATCCATTCTGGGCACAAGCTGGTGCTGTTGGCAATAGCTGACGGTCTCCTCCCGTCTTACCTCCAGCAAAGGTCTGACTATAGTGAAGCTATTCCCCAAAGACTGCCACCGACTGCTTGGTTGTAATCCCCGAAGCCCCCTGGTTCCCGTTCCCCGAACTAGATGCATCAGTATGGTCTCTATGTGGTCGTCAGTAGTATGACCTACTGCCACCCGGTCAGCGCCGATAGCCTTAGCTACCTCAGCCAGGAAGGTATACCTTACCTCACGGGCTGCCTCTTCTAACGAACAATGTTGCCGGGCGTGATAGGCTTTTACATCACGCTGTTCCACAGTAACCGGGATACCCAGACGGTGAGCCAGGTCGGAAACATACCGGGCATCAGCCTCAGACTCAGCCCCCCGCAGCTGGTGGTTAAGGTGAGCCACATGCAGCCTTATGCCCATCTCCTCCTTGAGTTTATCCAGGATATGGAGCAGGCAGACTGAATCCGCTCCACCGGATACCGCCACCAATAGACAGTGCTGGCTTGATACCAGGTGGTGTTTCTGGATAAAGCTCATCACCCTCGGCTCCAACGGCTGTTGATTCCCTTCCTTCTTCGTCATCTGTTTATACTTCGCCCCTATGCGTTGCGTAATAACGGGCATGCTCTACTCTCTTAGTGTAACAGGGGTGGTCATAGATTAGAAGCTCCACCCACCGGCTGGGCTGAGCCTCAGACAGATTCTGGTCAGCCAGCTTGGTCATAGTATTAATAAATGATTTGGGGTTATCGGTCAATCTCAGGGCATAGTCATCAGCTGCCACTTCTATATGACGACTGTAGGTATTGGCCAGAGGGGCTATCAGCAGGCTGATTATGGAAAATATTAGCATTAGCAGGGGGAGAGCGGCTATGTCGGCTATACCATTAAAGCCTAACGGCATTACACTGGCTTTCAGGACAAGGTCGGCGAGATAAAATCCAATCAACCATATAGCTGACTGTATTACCAAGAGTCTCAAGATATCGTTACGGAGGTGATGCCCCAGCTCGTGAGCTAAAATTACTTCAATCTCCGGCGGTGAGTAGCGCTGGAGAAGGGTATCACCAAGAACAATTCGTCTGGTGTTACCTAGTCCCATCAAGGCAGCATTAGCGGTAGTGCCTTTACTGCTCAGCTCTATAATATAGATACCACGAACCCTCACCCGGGCTCGCTGGGCCAGTTGCTCCAGCCTCAGCCTAAGGTCGGTGTTACTGAGTGGCTCCATCTTGAAGAAGAGGGGCACAATAATCACCGGGGCTAGATTGGTCAGTATTAAGCTGAGCAGAACCACCACGCCCCAGCTAAGTAGCCACCACATGGCGGGGAAGCTGGTAATAAACCAGTAGATAACAGCCACCATTCCAGCACCGAAGGCCAGACCCAATATCCCCGCCTTGGCTTTATCACCTAGCCAGCCGGTGAGCTTCTGAATGGACAGTCCATAGTGGCGGGGCAGGACAAAGCCACCATAGTAGCTTAGCGGCGCTGATAGCACCCCGTAGGCTACCATCAGCATAACCAGATAAAGGCTAGCTCCGGGGACTACCGGTAGCGTAAACAGCCCGGTTAACCTCTGGGAAAGACCACTAAACACCAGGAGCAACAACAAAATACCGGCTAGAGCCAAATCGCCGAAGGCTAACCACCGCCTGGCTCTAGCGTAGTTTTTTGCCTTCTCCTGCCTTACCGGGTCTAAGGCTGGCTCTTGTTCATGGCTTTGGTTAGGCTGAGACATATTCAGTGCTGGTTAACCTGTTTTCAGGATAAGTTTGGTGCGGAGTATTGACTGTGGATGATGGGTAAAGCCCAGGGCTAAGGCAACCTGCTCCGGTCTTCCCGCACCACTGCTATCACAACGTAACCTCATACCTAGAGTACAACAGGGCTGGTGCCACCTGATTAGCCATAGGTCATCAATTAAAGCCCTCAGGTCGTAGTTTCGTGGGCCGGTATCCCTCTGGTGTTGCCACGGGAGGTGCTTTACCGAGAGTAAGCCGGCAATGGCGGCTTCTGTATCCTTTTGCTCCGTTTCGGTTTCTACTTCAACCTCATATTCGACAAAGCGAACCTGTGATGGTAAAGATGGCTGACTCAGGTCTATGTTATACACCTGCAGTATTTCAATGCCGGGCGGCAGCTGCTGGCTTACGGCACCGGTGAACCAGTGTGGAGAAACCTGTCCACTGCAAAGGACATCCATTAGCTCGGCTTCACTGGTTACCCCTAAGGCTAAGGGTACCGCCAGCGACATTCGGGGGTGGGGATTAAATCCCTCTGAGTAGGCCAGGGCTACCCCGGCTCGGTGAAATGCTCTTTGCCACAGACGCATTATGTCAAGGTGAGAGATGAACTTTACTTCCTCTCCTCGGCGGAACCTAACTCGCAGACGCTGCATGGGCTTCCTTGGTCAGTAAGATTTTTCCGATTTTCACCCCCCGCATTTCGGTTATCACCAGCTTTAAGCCCTTGTACCTTAGCTGGTCATTCAGTTTGGGGATATGCCCTAAAAGGTCAAGCACAAAGCCGGCTACAGTTTCGTAATCGCCCTCGGGTAACCCCAGGTCCATCTCCTCATTGGCTTCCTCAATACGCATACTGCCATCAATCTGGAAGGTGTATTCATTGATTACCTCATACTCCTTTTCGGCAGCAGCTAGCTCATCCCCTACCGGACCGACAATTTCCTCGACTAATCGACTCAGGCTGACTATGCCCGCGGTGCCACCGTACTCATCGACCACTACCGCCATCCGGTAGTTTTTATCACGCATCTCGGCAAAAAGTTTGTTGATACGCTTGGTCTCTGGGGCAAAGTAAGCCGGGCGAACCAGGTCATCAATAGCACTCTCATCAGTGATAGTCCCCTTAGCCTGAGCCATAAGCACATCCTTTATGGAAAGGACGCCTACCACGTTATCCATGTTTTCCTGATATACCGGGAAGCGGGATAGAGGGGATTCAGCATAGAGGCTAAGGAACTCGGCTATTTTGGAGCCCTCCTCAATACACACTACCTCAGGGCGCGGCACCATAACCTCACGAACTGGGCGGTCACCAAAGTCAAAAACCTTGTGTAACATCTCAGCCTCTTCCTCCTCCACTGCCCCCTCCTTGTGTCCCACCGATATCATAGTGCGAATCTCCTCCTCACTGACCAGAGACCGGGGCACCGGTTCCCCACCAACCAGCTTGCTAAGCCCTGAGGCTATCCAGCTCAGCACTATCACTAAGGGGGTAAGCAACCAGGATATGAACCCAATGGGTCGAGCAAAGGTTAGAGATAACCGCTCAGCATGATGAGTAGCTATGGTTTTGGGGGTAGTTTCACTAAACACCAGAAGGAGTATGGTTACTCCTATAGTGGCGATTAGGATACCCTGCTCCCCCCAGATAGAGACGGCTATAACTGTAGCCAGGGCCGCCGCCGCCGTGTTGACGAAGTTATTACCCAGCAGGATGGTGGATAGAAGCTTCTCCGGCCTTTTAATCATTCTGGCTACTCGCTTGGCTCCTTTGACCTCAGTCTCAACCAGGTGCTCAACCCTTATCCTTTGCAAGGAAACAAAAGCTGTCTCCGAGCTGGAAAAAAAGGCGGACAAAAGAAGACAAGTAAAAAAAAGCGCCAAGTATAGTATTAGTGTTTCCGTTGTGAGCATACGCTATCACCCCACTGTTATTAAAAAATCCCTGACTAATCCCTTTTAATTCATCATAGCATTGGCCAATAGGCGTGTCAAAAGAAGAGAGTGTCTAGCAATCCGTCTCCCTGCCCCCCTTCCTTAACAAAAGATTGTGTAACAACCCCTCACCCTTTATCCCTCTCCCCTTATGAAGGGGAGAGGGAAGAGAAATTCTTAAAGGGGATTTTTACCCCACAAAAATAAATTTTTGCGGGGACCCCGTATTCGCCCCTTTTAATCCCCCTACTACACAACCCATCAATAAGGGAAGGGGGAGGGTAAGTAAGAGGGGGGCTTCGTCCTTCTTTATAAAATCTCTTCCTCTTCTCTTTTAAGGGGGGAAGTGCAGAATTTATGCGAAGCACAGCTCCCTAAGGCTTGACAAATTCAACATTTTTGTTATTATGATAAGCAGTTAGCGGTGCGGGGTAGGGGTGTCGAACCCCTATGGTGCTTACACACCAAGCGAGTGCTAGTCGCTCACGTATACCAATTTCGTCAACCCCGCACAAGTAACGGATGAGGAGTGGTGCTAACACACCACTCCTCAATTTTATTGTTCTCCTTTCTTTCTTCTGTCAAGAGCTATCCAAACAAAGTGAATAGCCGTGCCAGGTCGCTTGCCTCGAAAGTCAAAGTCCGCTTTCTCCAAGATTTGACGAACTTGCTTTTTGTTAATTTCAGGTTGTTCTTGTCGGATAAGAGAAACGGCGTCTATCAATTTCATTCCAGCGAAACGGTAAGTTTTATCTTTTCCAGACCAAAGTGGAAGACTAGGTTCACCAAAACGTTCGCCTTCGCTCTCATAGATTTCCCTCAAGGCTTTAAGCTTCGAATGGGCGACCTGCAATCTGTTATCAATCCTATCCCTCTCTTCGTTGAGGCTGTCGATTTGCTTTTGAACTTCATCCATCCTAGCTTTCAATTCCTCTCTAATGTCAGTCGTTTTCGTTTCCATTGCCTGTTTTACCCCCTCTTCTATAGATTTTACCACTTCATCTGTGAACTGTCAAATGTACAGTATCCAGCAAATTTACTGTATCACAACTGCGGTAACTTGTCAAGTGGTTACATTAAAAGGTTGCCGCTATGTTATGTGTAAGCCTGTAAATATTAGATATGGAAAAATAATTTTACGGGGCATTTCGAGATTAAATTGAATAAAGGAGAGTTTCGCAACAAGCTAAAGGTTATTTCACTGATGCTATCTGTGCTATAATCCTGAGGTATGAAAATCCTGGGTATCGAGACCTCCTGTGATGAAACCGCCGCCGCCGTGGTCGAGGATGGGGCTAAAATTCTGTCTAATCAGATTGCCTCACAGGTGGAAATCCATGCCCGCTATGGCGGGATTGTCCCTGAGGTAGCCTCAAGGCAACACATTCTGTCCATTATCCCCATCATTGAGCAGGCGATGGCCGAGGCTAAGGCTACCTGGAATGATTTGGATGGCATTGCCGTCACCATCGGGCCCGGCCTGGCTGGCTCGTTGCTGGTAGGCGTAAATATGGCCAAGGCTATGGCTTTAGCTCGTGGGCTACCTATTACCGGAGTTAACCACCTTGAGGGTCATATCTACGCTAACTGGCTGATTGACCAAGGTAATGAGTCTGGTCCTGTCTTCCCCCTGGTGTGCCTCATTGTTTCCGGGGGGCATAGTGACTTGGTGGTGATGAAGGGGCACGGGGACTATGTGGTATTGGGGCGGACACGGGATGACGCTGCCGGCGAAGCCTTTGATAAAGCCGCCCGAATACTGGGGCTGGGCTACCCCGGCGGTCCCGCCATTGAGAAGGCAGCCAGAGATGGCACCGCCTCTATTCAGCTACCTCGTGCCTGGCTGAAGGGGACCAGCGACTTCAGCTTCAGTGGTGTCAAGACCGCCCTGTTGCGATTGGTGGAAGGTGGGAAGGTTTCCTCCCCGGCTGATGGTGCTGCCAGCTTTCAGGAAGCAGTGGTTGATATCCTGGTCGCCAAAACTGTGGCCGCCGCCAGGGAGCACCGGGTGAAGCAGATTTTACTGGCCGGTGGGGTAGCCGCCAATAAGCGGCTCCGAAGCTGGCTGGTAAAAGATTCGCCCCTCCCGGTGCTGATTCCTGAGCCGGTGTTATGCACTGATAACGCGGCGATGATTGCTGCCTGTGGCTATTACCGGTTTAAGGCGGGCAAGGTGGATGGCTTAGACCTGGATGTGATTCCCGGTCTCAAAATGGCTTAAGCGGCTTTCCCCTAACGGGCAGCAGTTACACCTGCCTTGACTACACAGGGTTTTATAGATGTGAACCAGCCCCTGTTGGCGCCGGGCGGAGCTGACCAGGCGGCTGCTTAGCCCCAGCTGACCCCTCATATGCCTTTCCACCGTGTTTACCGCCAGCCGAGGGTAACGGTGATAAAGGGCAAGAGATTTCTGCTCCAGTTCTGGCTGAGAGGTAAGTCGGCTCCAGGCAACTATAAAGGGCAGGAGCACATTGACGGCAATATCAGCCGCTCGCTGGCTGCCGAGAAGGGCTTGTTTTCCTATCCTGCTGCCGACACCAAAATCAAAGTGGCCTGCCCAGTAACCATCAGTGGTAACCAGTAACCCCTTTTCCAATCTAGAGTGACACTGGTTGAGAGGCGCCTCCTTTAACATATTGACCACCCCGTCAACTATCCCCCTTTCCCGGTAGCGGAGTATGAGGCAACTCATGGCTACTATACGACGAATGGGAGAGTTGCTTGGTCTGACCTTAAACAGCTGCCAGTCATCAGAGGACATTACCTCGGTGTGACGTAAAGAAGCCCATAGCCATTCCAATTTGTCTACCCATTTGTTGCCTAATCTATTTTCTTGGCCCCCGTTCAGGCATTGCGAGAGAAGTAGCCCGGCAGTACCCAATAGCAGAGCCTGCAGCCGGGCAAGGCATTCTTCATCTGAGATTTCACCCTGAGTCACCGACTCAAGAACCTGAAGTGGCAACCGGTGAGCTAGCTTGAGCATGGGAAGCGTATTCTTGGAGTAACCCAGAGCCCCCATTATCCCTTGATAAAGGCATTGACCTGCCCCCATTTGAGCTAAATCAGCCTGGAGCCGGGCGACCTTACTTAAAAACCGTTCCTCCCCGGCATTATCTAGAAATTCCGCCATAGCGCCTGTGGTCAGGCGTCGGGCAGCTTTAAGACAGGGCATATTCAAGCTGGCGGGGAGCTCTACCCCATCCATCCATTGGCCAACTGGGTCTTTTATGTATTTATGCAGTGCCAGAACAGGGACACCCCCTCCATTCTGGAGATTGGTAGCCACCTTAGCGTTGTGCCACATCACTACGTGCAGGATTACCCGGTTATAGGCTGTGTCCAGGTGATGTCGGTGAGCTCGCCAGTCACTAGATTTAACGTGAACCTCTATATCCCCCTTTACTAACCCGCCACTGGTGGCCATGACCGCATCCCGAAAATCAGCCCCCCGACCATCATTAATTCTGCCCGGGTAGATTATCCTTATCGGCTCACCAGCCTCAGTGACCAGCTCCGTTCCCTTCATTAACTGGCGCTGCCACAGTTTAATAACTTGGCTCTCTGGGAGATTATTTATCTAACCTCACCCCCTTTATCCCCCTCTCCTTTCCAAGGAGAGGGGGAGAGATTTAAGGGAGGGACGAAGCACCTCTAAAACTTCCTCAATAGATGACCCATTCTGGCGCTGCCATATTTTTATAACTTGGCTCTCAGATACCTTTGCCGGCGTTAATACTAGAGAAGGCATAACCATACTTCGCTTATATTTAACACGATATCGTGTATCAACAACCTAAATAAAAGCGCTTGGCCTCGACTAAACCGCACTATTGTAATTAACCTGATTCTCCGCTAAGCAGCCCGGCGAACCTCAACCAGCCTGAACTGTGCGAAGTAGTGCTTCATACCCCTAGGGAAACCGCAGCAACCTACCTTGACCCTTTCCATCATAATTAACCTATTGGCTGGCTTCACTCCATCTGTTTCAGCCGACAACTAAACGAAGCTTTAGTAGTATACACGGAACCGTGTATACTGTCAAGGTTGGTTAGGTTTTTTAGCGGGGGTGGCCCTATATTCAAATTTGGCTCGTTCAGCAATTATAGACAGCAGGGTGGATGAGGCGCCACGGGGTTTATACTGCCCAGTTTCCCACTCACTTATGGTTTGCTGACGCGTGCCTAGTCTGTCAGCCATCTCTCGCTGGGTCAGACCTAAATGGCATCTTAAGGCATTGATTTGTTCACCATCCCACTCGAGCCGTTTCACCCTATTCCGGTTACTCATAGCTAGATTCTACACGATTTAGTGTAAACTGTCAAAAATGAAAATGTTTGGCAACCCTAATAAAAATCTATAAGAGTCAGTTTTGTATTAAACGAGCGTATTCTGGAGAACAAAGGTTAATATAGACATCAGAATGTCTATCAGTTATTGCCATTGGCGGTAAATAGTCATTTATTAAGTTGCGATATATGTTTACCTAGGTTATTATATATCAGTTAGCACTCTCAAGGGGAGAGTGCTAATAAATTGAATTCGTGTCAATTGAACTGAAAAGGAGGACTGATATGGTGGTTAAGCTTCAACCGCTGGCCGACCGCTTGGTAGTCAAGCCCATTGAAAAGGAAGATGTAACCAAGGGGGGTATTGTTCTGCCCGACACTGCCAAAGAGAAACCCCAGGAGGGTAAGGTTCTGGCGGTGGGTCCGGGCAGGCTATCTGAGGACGGGAAACGGATAGCCATGGAGGTTAAGGTGGGCGACATAGTGGTTTATGCCAAGTATGGAGGCACTGAAATTAAGATTGATGATGAGGAGCTGATAATCCTGCGTGAGAGTGATATTTTGGCTAAGAAAACTAAATAACCAATCGGATTAGTAGGTAAGGAGGGAAAAATGGCAAAACAGATTATATTTGATGAGCAAGTCAGGCATTCCCTAAAAAGGGGAATAGATGCTTTAGTTGATGCGGTCAAGGTAACCCTGGGACCCAAGGGACACTGCGTAGCCCTGGATAAGAAATGGGGCGCTCCCTCAGTAATTGATGACGGGGTTACTATCGCCAAGGATATCGAGCTTCCCGACCCCTTTGAGAATATGGGGGTGCAGTTAGTTAAGGAAGCCGCCACTAAGACTAATGATGCTTGTGGCGATGGCACTACGACATCAACTATCCTGGCTCACGCTATTATTTCTGGCGGCTTTAAGAATGTGGCCGCTGGAGCCGACGCTATGGCGCTAAAGAGAGGTATTGAAAAAGCCACCCAAGCCCTTGTTGACGAGCTTAAAAAGGCATCTAACGAGGTAAAGGGTAAGGAGCAGATTGCTCAAGTGGGCACTAATACCGCCAAAGACAAGGAGATTGGTAATTTAATTGCTGAAGTTATGGAGAAGGTGGGTAAGGACGGGGTTATCACTGTTGAGGAGTCCAAGGGGATAAAGTATGAGACGGAGTATGTTGAGGGGATGCAATTTGACCGGGGTTACATTAGCCCCTATTTCATTACTAATGCCGAGAAGATGGAAGCGATGATAGAAGACCCCTATATCCTTATCACCGATAAGAAAATCTCGGCGGTATCTGACCTCCTACCGGCTCTGGAGAAAATACTGCAGGTGACCAAAAACCTGCTTGTTGTCGCTGAGGATATAGATAGTGAGGCATTAGCTACCCTGGTAGTCAATAAGTTACGGGGCACCCTCAATGTTCTAGCCACCAAGGCTCCCGGCTTTGGCGACCGAAGAAAGGCAATGCTGGAAGATATGGCAATTCTCACCGGCGGTAAGGTGATTTCGGAGGAGCTAGGGCGTAAGCTGGACGCGGTTACGGTAGATGATTTAGGTAGGGCTCGCCGGGTAACCTCTGACAAGGATAATACTACCATTGTTGAGGGCAAGGGCTCGGAGGAGGCAATTAAGGGCAGAATCAAACAGATTAAGGCTCAAATCGATGAGACTACCTCTGATTACGACCTCGAGAGGCTACAGGAGAGGCAGGCCAAGCTAGCCGGTGGGGTAGCCGTAATTAAGGTAGGGGCGGCTACTGAGGTTGAGCTTAAGGAGAGAAAACACCGGGTTGAGGATGCCCTGTCAGCAACCAAGGCGGCGGTAGAAGAAGGCATTCTACCCGGTGGTGGTGTTGGCTTGCTCAATGCGCTTCTGACTCTGGATAAACTAGAGGTTAGCGGGGATGAGGCTACCGGTGTTGATATCGTCAGGAAAGCCATGGAGGAGCCGGTTCGCTGGATTGCCATAAATGCTGGTCGGGATGGGTCAGTGGTAGTGGATCAGATTAAGAAGGGTGCCGCCGGAGTTGGCTACGATGCTGAAGCCGATGAATTCGGCGATATGGTAAAGAAGGGTATAATTGACCCCACCAAGGTGGTAAGGTCTGCCCTGGAAAATGCGGCCAGTATTGCGGTTATGGTTTTGATTACTGAGGCGCTGGTCACCGATATCCCGGAGAAGGAGAAGGGACCGGCTATGCCGGGTGGTGGTATGGAGGGTATGTATTAAGCTTTAATCCCCCATATGGGGTCCAGGATAGCCGCAGTCTTCGGGTTGCGGCTATTTTTATGAAGAAATTTTTGACACCATATCCGGGGTAGCTTGAAGGGGCAAAGCCCCTTCAAGAATTATGTTTCCCCCTCTCCTTTGAAGGAGAGGGGGACTAAGGGGGTGAGGTAGCTAAACTATCTCATAGCTTGAGAAGTTCTTCCAGGGGCTCATCACTGGTAACCGGACCAACTACCGCCATGCGGAGCTGGCTACCTACTATTAGCTCCTGGGCTATCTGCTTAAGCTCCTCAGCGGTAATGGCATCAATAATAGATATTACCTGGTCAACACTAAGAATGCGTTCTGAGAGAACCTCCTGCCCCCCTAGCCACCCGGCAACACTGCGGCTATCCTCCATCCGTAGTAGCAGGCGCCCCTTTGATAATTCTTTCGCCTTGGACAGTTCCATTTCGGGGACTCGTTCCCTGAGTTGAGAAAGCTGCTCCAGGATAGCCTTAATGGCGGTTTCCAGGTTTTTCGGTTCCACCCCGGCGTAGACGATAACCGAGCCGGAGTCAAGGAAGTGCTCAACATAGCTATGAATACTATAGGCAAGCCCCAGCTTATCACGAATTTCAGTAAACAGGCGACTGCTCATACCCTCCCCCAGGATGACATTAAGCAAATCAAGGGTGAAGCGCCGGGGGTGGAAGAGTGATAAGCCGGGTAGCGCTAGGCAGAGGTGGGCTTGTTCTGTATCCCGGGTCTCAACCTGCAGGCGCTGAGCTGGCTCTGGCTTATAAGCCGAATATCCGGAACGCTCCGTCCGGTTAGTCCAGTTACCCAGAGCCTGGCTAACCGCGGTTACCTTCTCATCGTGCTGGATATTACCGGCAATGGCAACTACCGAGTTACCAGGCAGATATTGACTTCGCAGGTAGTCAAGCATTAGGTCCCTGGTGATGGCAGACACTGATTCTTTGCTGCCGGCTACGTCTCGTCCCAGGGGATGATTAGTCCACAGAAGCTCATCAATGAGCACGTTAACCTGTTGCGATGGGAAATCTTTGCCCATATTAATCTCTTCAATGACAACCTGGCGTTCTCTTTCTATATCTAGCGGGTCAAACTTGGAATGGAGCAGCATATCTACCAGCACATCCAGGGCCAGTGGGAAATGGGGTTGAGCCACCTTACACCAGTAGACGGTTAACTCTTTGCTGGTGCCGCCATTGAGGATTCCACCCACGCCTTCTATGGCTCCCGCAATCTCCTTGGCGATTGGCCGTTTTTGAGTGCCTTTGAATAATAGATGCTCGATAAAATGGGAGACACCCGCCTCAGCCTCAGTCTCGTATCGGGAGCCGACGCCAATAAAGATACCAATGCATACCGAGAAGGTATGAGGCATAGTGGCGGTGATGACCCGCAGTCCGTTATCCAGGGTAGTCTTTTGATACAATACTTCACCTCTCCAACTTAGTGGTAACTCATTATTCTAACGGTATTCCTAAACAAGTGTCAATTTATAACCTTGGGGCATAGAGAATAGACGGTGAGATTGTTTATTAACCTCACCCCCTTAGGTTTTTATTGGGTAACCCCATCCCCTTTATCCCCTTCCCCTTGATAAGGGAAGATACTTTCTTTAGAGGGGCGAAGCCCCTCTAAGACTCCCCATTATTTGCTCTTCAAAATGAAGGAGAGGGGGAAGTTTTTATAGCAGGGGCTCCGCCCCTTAAACCCCCTATAGATTACCAACCTTATTGCCAATTGTGTACAGCTATAAAAAGGAAGAGATTTTAGGGAGGGGCGAAGCCCCTCCCTTACCCACATTCCCCCTTCCCTTATTAAGGGAAGGGGGTCAGGGGGATAGGTTGCTAAACAACCTCTAGACAGCGTCGGTTGATTTATTTTGGGGAGTGTGCTAACCTTGGGCGAGAAAAGGCAGTGACGGAGACGAGTAAGGGGATAACGAGTACCTAGCGAGTCTGGCAGGGTGAAAGCAGATGTGCTCGCCCCCGGAAAATCCCTCCCGAGCCACCAACCGAACGGTAGTCCATAAGCTAGGCTACCTGGTAGGCTTGGTCGGTAGCGTTAGCCGTTATCATTGACGAGGGCATGTGAATGTGCCGTAAAGAGTGCCCCCGCCTGAAGTGGGGGAAGCGGGGTGGTACCGCGGGTGTGATAAATCTCGTCCCCAGAGGGCGGGATTTTTTAATATAGAAAGGGCTTTTACTATGTTTCGTCCGGTGAGTAGCCAGGTAGATGTTCCCCGGGTTGAGGAAAACATACTTAGCCTGTGGAAAAATAACCATGTCTTTGCGCGGAGTGTTGACGCCCGCCAGGGTGCCCGCCGCTTCGTATTCTACGAGGGACCACCCACGGCTAATGGCAGCCCGGGCATACACCATGTGCTGGCTCGAGTATTCAAGGATGTTATCCCCCGCTATAAGGCGATGAAGGGCTGCTATACCCCGCGCATCGCCGGCTGGGATACCCATGGACTGCCTATTGAGCTAGAGGTGGAAAAGGAACTGGGCTTCTCCAGCAAGGCGGATATTGAAGGGTTTGGTATTGACAAATTTAATGCCCGCTGCCGGGAGAGTGTCTTTGGCTACCTTAAAGAGTGGAACGCCATGACCGAGCGCATCGGCTTCTGGGTTGACCTGGAACATCCCTATATCACTATGGAAAATGATTACATCGAGACCGTCTGGTGGGCAATAAAGCAGATGTGGGACAAGGGGCTGGTATATCAGGGCTATAAGGTTACCCCCCACTGCCCCCGATGTGGCACCTCTTTAAGCTCTCACGAGGTGGCTCTGGGCTATCAGGACAATGTGGAAGACCCGTCCGTTTGCATAAAGTTTAAGGTCGTACCATCGCCAGTATCGGAATCTGCTGGACAGAAGAAGCTTTATGAGCTTTCGCGAGATAAACCAACCTATTTACTTGCTTGGACGACCACTCCATGGACCCTGCCGGGTAACACCGCCCTAGCGGTAGATGCTGATGCTGATTATGCGGTAGTGGAAGTAGGTGACGAGTATATAGTTTTGGCTTTGGCTCGGCTGGAGTCAGTGGGGCTTGCTGATTACAGGGTGCTGTTAAGATTAAAAGGAAGCGATTTAGCCACAATAACTGGAGTAAATTATGAGCCACTCTATAATCCTCATCAATTTGGTGAAGAGCGGAAGCGTTTAGAGTTCATTAATGAAGATGGCGTATTGGGAGCACCGCGGTTAAAAATACAAAAGCCAAGAGAAAAATTGACCTACAAAGTAATTGATACCGATTTTGTCTCTATGGAAGAAGGAACTGGTATAGTGCATGTAGCTCCTGCCTTTGGTCAGGTTGACTTTGAAGTTGGAATGCACCCCGATTATTGCCTAGATTTTGTCCAACCAGTAGATTTGCAAGGGATTATCACAGGTGACTATCCCTTCTCGGGCAAGTTTGTTAAAGATGCTGACTCGCTGATATTGAAGGATTTGGAAAATAGAGAAGAAGGAAGTTTACTTTTCCGCAGTGAAAAAATCAGGCATACCTATCCCTTCTGCTGGCGCTGTGAGGCGCCCCTCCTCTACTATGCCAAGCAGACGTGGTATATCAGGACGACAGCCGTAAAAGAAGGTCTTATTGCCGGGAACGAGGAGATAAACTGGTATCCGGAGCACATCAAGTACGGACGCTTTGGTGACTGGCTGGAGAATAATGTTGACTGGGCATTTTCCCGGGAGCGCTACTGGGGGACGCCACTCCCGATATGGCGCTGCGAATCCTGCGGCAGCTATGACTGTGTCGGCAGTGTGGAGGAACTCAAGGGTAAGCCTAATGTCAGCGATTTTAAGGAGCCGCTTGATTTGCACCGTCCCTTCGTTGATGAGCTAACCTTTGATTGCCCGAAATGTGAGGGTAAGGGCATGATGAGGCGAGTGCCCGAGGTAATTGATTGCTGGTTTGATTCCGGAGCTATGCCCATAGCCCAGTGGCACTACCCTTTTGAGAATGATACCTTGCGTGAGGACGGGCGATTCCCGGCTGATTATATTTGTGAAGCCGTTGACCAGACCCGCGGCTGGTTCTACAGCCTGCACGCCATATCCACCCTGCTCTTTAATCGTCCCTGTTTCCAGAATGTCATTTGTTTAGGGCACATCCTTGACGCCAAAGGTGAGAAGATGAGCAAGGCTAAGGGGAATGTGGTCGAGCCGTGGGCAGTGATTGATAAGTATGGGGCTGATGCCCTGCGCTGGTACTGCCTTACTGCCTCGCCGCCGGGTAACGTGCGGCGTTTCTCGGAGAAACTGGTCGCCGAGATAACCCGCCGCTTCTTACTCACGCTGTGGAACATCTATTCCTTCTTCGTTATCTATGCCAACATTGACCAGTTCACCCCCAGCGCTGAAGGAGTTTCACCTGAGCAGTCGGAGCTTGACAAGTGGGTTATCTCTGAGCTTAATCAGCTTATAATTGACGTAGATACGGCGCTGGATGGTTATAACCCAACGGAGGCAGGGAGGAAAATAGAGAATTTTGTCAATGACCTGTCCAACTGGTATGTGCGCCGGAGCCGCCGGCGATTCTGGAAGAGCGAGAATGATGCCGATAAACTGTCGGCATATAATACCCTTTATCAATGTCTGGTTACCCTATCCAAGCTACTGGCTCCGTTTACTCCGTTCCTGGCTGAGGAGTTGTATCAAAACCTGGTTCGTTCAGTATTTCCTGAGGCTCCAGATAGCGTTCACCTGGCTGATTTTCCCGTGGCTGATGAGGCTAGAATTGATAAGCAGTTAGCCGCCGATATCCGACTGGCGATGAAAATATCAAGTCTGGGTCGAGCTGCCCGAAGTAAGGCCGGCATCAAGGTGCGCCAGCCCCTGGCGATTAACTTTGTCAGCGTTAGTTCATGGCGGGAACAAAAGTGTTTGGAGAGGGTTAAACCACAGGTACTGGACGAGCTTAATGTAAAAAACCTGGAATTAGTTAGCAACGTAGCTGAGCTTGATAAACCAGGTTATGTGGTTAGTTCAGACGGTGCTTACGGGGTAGCTATCCCTACCGAAATTTCTCCCGCACTGGCGGCTGAGGGGATGGCGAGAGAGATAGTGCATCGGTTACAGACCATGCGCCGCTCGGCGGGATTTGATATTGCCGACCATATTGTTACCTATTATCAAGGCGAGACTTATGTGCGACAGGTAATGGAGGATTTTGCTGACTACATTAAGCAGGAAACGCTATCCCGCCAGCTTGTTGAAGGGGTCCCTGAAGAGGGGGTATTTACCGAAAGCTATAAGCTGGGTGGTTATGATATATTATTGGGAGTAGCCAAACTAGAATGACTTAAAATGGCGGTGGGCTTTCGGCAAGGGTAGCATAAGTAGTACTCTGGCTATCACCCCGCCAGAAGGTTATCTTTACCCTCTGCCCAATCTCGGAATCATGTATGGCTCTCCTCAGTTCCTCAACATTGGTCATTTCCTTATCGGCAAAGGCGACAATAACGTCCCCGGGCTCTAACCCGGCTTCATCTGCCGGACTATTTAAGGTTACCCCTCTAATTAGAACCCCTTTATCTACTTTCAGGCGAAAATACAAAGCTACCGAGCTGTCTACAGAGAGAAGTCCTTCTACTCCCAGCCAGGGACGAACCACATAACCAGTTTTAACCAGTTCCTCAATAATCGGCACCGCCACATTGCTACTTATGGCATAGCCCATACCCTCCACACCGACCTGACTAATCTTGGCACTGGTGATACCAATTACCTCTCCGGACATACTCACCAACGGCCCGCCGCTATTACCCGGATTAATGGCGGCATCGGTCTGAATAAGGTCATATAGCGTTTGTCCGGCAGATACCGGTATAGAAACCTCCAGACCGCTAACAATTCCGGTGGTGGCACCTATCCCCATACCCAGTGAATTACCAATAGTTATTACCCAGTCACCGACCCTCAATCGTGAGGAATCACCTATAGTAGCCGCCGGCAGGTTTTTGGCGTCAATCTTGACTACCGCCAGGTCAGTGAGCGGGTCAGTGCGCACCGTATCGGCAGGAAAAGTCCGGCCGTCATCCAGGGTTACGGTGATGCTCTCCGCCCCTTGCACAACATGGTTATTGGTCACGATAAGCCCGTCTTCATCTACAATCCATCCTGAACCAGCCCCCTCCTGGGTAAACGAGCCGGTGAAAACACTATAGCCGGGAATCCTGGTGTTAATAGCCACTACTGAGGGTTTAACCATGGCTACCACCTCAGCAATATCGGGTAATACCGGGGCCTCGTCGCCTATAGATGGCAGTGAAAAGCCAGGGTCAATTGGGGTAGCGGTAGGGACGGCTGGTGGGCTAGATGGCGGAACCTCTACCTCGGGCAGGGCGCAACTAGCACACAGAAACAGAGATACGAGTATGATAAGACAGGTTAATAGATATTTTACCCTTTTCATTGTGGCTTTATTCTAGCATCCCTGCCAAATTAGTCAAGAATAAACGACCTATTATAAAGATAAAGGGCCAGGTTTTACCCCAGCCCCTCATCTCACTACATATCTATGCCTATATCTACGCCCCGGGCACCTTGGGCAGTTGAGCCAGCGCCTCCTTTATCTTTTCATCGGGATACTCATAGTCCTGAAGTTTACCAGAGAGATAGGCATCATAGGCAGCCATATCAACATGTCCGTGTCCGCTGTGAGCCAGCAGGATAGTTTTTGACTCACCAGACTCCTTACACCTAAGGGCTTCATCAATAACCGCCTTAATGGCATGGTTGGTCTCTGGAGCACTGATAATACCCTCGGTGCGAGCAAAGGTTACCCCGGCCTGGAAGGTGGCCAGCTGGTGCTCAGCCCTGGCTTCAACCAGCCCTAATTTGTGCAGATGGCAGATGATGGGTGCCATCCCGTGATAGCGCAGACCTCCAGCGTGGATGGGAGGGGGAATAAAGCCGTGGCCCAGGGTAAACATCTTGAGCAAAGGGGTAAGACCAACCACATCACCGAAATCATAAGCATAGGGTCCCTTGGTCAAAGTAGGGCAGCTGGCTGGCTCTACATTGATGATACGCAGGTCTGGCTTGGTGCCATCAATCTTATCCTTGACAAAGGGGAGGAACAAGCCGGCGTAGTTGGAGCCGCCGCCGATGCAGCCGACGATAATATCGGGGTAGGCATCCGCCTGCTCCATCATCAGTTTCCTTGTCTCCAGGCCGTTTATGGTCTGGTGTAACAGGACATGATTGAGGACGCTGCCCAGAGAATAATGGGTGTCATCGCGGGACACGCAATCCTCGACTGCCTCGCTGATAGCCAGTCCGAGACTGCCGGGACAGTCAGGGTCTTTAGCCAGCATATCACGCCCTGCCTTGGTATCCGGGCTGGGACTGGGCACACACTTTGCCCCCCAGGTCTCCATCATGACGCGGCGATAAGGTTTCTGGTGGTAGCTGATAGCAACCATATACACCTTTAACTCAATGCCAAAGAACATGCAACCCATAGACAGGGCGCTCCCCCATTGCCCGGCACCGGTCTCGGTGGTCATGCGCTTAATGCCTTCTTGCTTATTGTAGTATGCCTGGGCGACAGCGGTGTTGGGTTTGTGGCTCCCCGCCTGACTTGTTCCTTCATACTTATAGAAAATCTTGGCTGGCGTGTCCAGAGCCTTCTCTAACCGGTATGCCCGGTGCAGGATGGTCGGCCTCCAGGTGTGGTAGATAGCCTGCACTTCTTCTGGTATTTCAATATACCGCTCGGTGCTCACCTCCTGCATGATTAGAGCCATGGGAAACAGGGGTGCCAGGTCATCAGGGGTTACCGGCTTGCCGGTGCCGGGGTGCAGGACTGGCGGTAGCGGCTCCGGCAAATCAGCCTGGATGTTATACCAGGATGTCGGCATGTCTTTTTCATCAAGAATAAACTTGGTTCTTTCCATCTTTTCCTCCTTTAATTTTTAAAATTGGTAAGCCAGTTTTTAATGGTTACGGCCCCCCAAGGGGCCATCTCTGCGATATGATAACCATATTTTGCCTCCTTATTAAAAAACCCCCCGTCCCTTAAAGGGGCGAGAGGTTCGCTTCCGCGGTGCCACCCTTCTTAGTCAACTCCAGCCACTAGAGCCAGTTGACTATCTCTATCAGGTACAGAGATTTACCCCAATACCCTGGGATTTGATAACGCTTCCCTGGCGACAAAGCCTACTTGTCTACCCATTGGAAAACTTTCGGTTTGCAGCTCCCAAGTCCATTCAACTTCAGCACCAGCATCGGCTCACACCTTACCCGACTCTCTGTGCCTCGCTTGAAGCCTACTAGTCTTGTTCCCCGCCTTTACTTTATTCTATTAAAGAATCACTATAACCCAAAATTGATTTTTTGTCAATAGTTTCAAGATTGTAGGGATATGCGAAATAAAAACTTAGAACAAAACTACCAAGTGGGGGGCTTAATGATTGTACCAGCTGCGTCTGTCAATACCGGAGGAAACAAGCTGTCTCTGAGAGCCCTTTCACGGATAGGCCTGTAGAACTTTGCAACCTTAGATAACTCTACACTGTGGCTCCGATGAGGGTGTAGTACGCCTACAGGCAGTCCCAGGTGACTATTTGCAAGCTTTATTGGTTCTACTAGGTCTGAATCACTCGAAATAACCACGGCCATTTCGTACTCTTTATTGAAACCATCAACTAACAGATATGATGCCAAGTTGACATCCGACCCTTTCTCTTTCGTATCCAGCACTTGCACCATGTCTTGGTCTGCTGCAGGTGGCTGAGCCAATGGCCTCCATACAGAGTGAACCATGAATTGTCCCCGGTGAACTGTGAGATTAGGTATGGTTTTTAGTGCCCGAACATAAGTAAGCTGGCGTTGTAATTGTTGAGGGTCCTTAGGATGAGGTATTACATAAGAGGTGAAATATCTTATACGATTGATGCGATGCCCAGGGAGCAACAGTGTACAAAGCTTCGATAGATTGAGCCACCGATACTGGGTTCCCTTAACGCAGTTGTAGTACAGGTTAAAACCATCGACGTAAACATTTGTCTCTAGTTTCATAAGAATAAGAACTAAGCCGCCCGTAGGCGGCTTAGCGCCCTGCCAGCGAACCAACAGGGGAAATTAACTCTCTTACAATAAACATTGTAACAGAAACGCCGGATTTGTCAAGCCCCCATGGTACCTATACAGTGACACTAGGTTTGATACCTACTCATTGACAGAGGGGGCAAATCTGCTAAACTAATCCTATCTAATCCCGAAATACCGGGAGGTAAATAATGACGATAACCAACTTGAAACAGATGCTGGAGGAGACCGCCAAGCGGTATGGGGGAAAGACGGCTGTTGTTTTGGGTGAGCGCAGGTTATCCTACGCCGAACTGGATGAAGCCTCAAATAAGATAGCCAATGCCCTGATAAAAATGGGGGTGGGCAGAGGTGAGCGGGTGATAATACTACTGACTGACACCCCGGAATTCATCATCACCTTTTTTGGTGTAGTCAAGAGCGGTGGTACTACTGTCCGCCTCAACCCCAAGTCAAAGGTTGAGGAATTAGCTTCCTTCATTGACGACTGTCAGCCCAGGGTGCTGGTAACGGAAAGCACGGTCCTGGAGACATTAATGCCAGCCCTACCCAGGTTTAAATCAATTGAGAAGGTCATTGACATAAGCTCCAAGTATCATGAGGGTCAGTTCGTCAGCTACCAGGAGATTATGACCACCAGTTCCCCACAGCGGGTTGAGGCAGAGCCTGAGCCCGGTGATATCGCCGATATTGCCTACACCTCGGGGACTACCGGTATACCTAAAGGGATTGTGCTCCCGCACCATACCTTGACCAAGGGGTCAACTCTGGCCGCCGAGAGCTTTCGGCAGACTGATAAGGATGTAACTATCATGTTTGCCTTACCCCTGTATCATATGTTTGCCCTGGTAATAGATTTGCTGGCACCATTCTGTAAAGGCAGCACCATGGTCATGGTGCCCGGGCTATCTATTGGTGCTCTCACTGAGGCTGCTGAAAAGGAGAAAGGCACCATACTGGTAGAAGTGCCGTCTATTTATGGTCTGGCCATTGAGACGGCACGAAAGGAAGGGGTAAGGAATGATGTAAGCTCCATCCGCCTATGCATCAGTGCCGGCGCCCCCCTGCCCATAGAGACCGCAAAGCAGTTTAAGGAACTTTATGGTCTGAATATTACCAACCTCTGGGGCACCAGTGAAAGCCCGGCCGTTTTTACCATTCAGCCGCTTGATGGCACGGGAAAGGTTGGTGCAGTAGGGCTGATACAGCCCGGGCTGGGGCTGAGGATAGTAGATGAGAATGACCAGAAGCTACCCCGAAATCAAGCTGGTGAGATACTCGTGAGTGGCTGTCTCATGGACGGCTACTATAAAAATCCTGAAGCTACCGCTGAGGTAATAAAGGATGGCTGGTATTATACCGGTGATATTGGCAAGGTTGACGAAGATGGCTATGTGTTTATCCTTGGCAGGAAGAAGGATATGATAATCGTAAGCGGACACAATGTCTATCCGGTTGATGTTGAGGATGTGCTCTACACTCACCCCAAGGTAGCCGAGGTGGCGGTAATCGGGGTCCCTGATAAGACGAGGGGCGAGGCGGTTAAAGCGTTTATCAGCCTGAAGAAAGGGGAGACAGCCACCGAAGCCGAGATTAAGAAATTCTGCCGTGAGCGTCTGGTTGACTACAAGGTGCCTAGAGAGGTGGTATTTATGGAGGCTCTACCCAAAACCGCCAGTGGCAAGATTCGCAAGCAAAGCCTTAGAGATTGACTATCAACCTCACCTCACTATATCATATCCACCACTTGAAGTTAAACAAGACAGGTCAGGCTGGCTGGAGGAGAACTGTACATGAAAAGAAGGGTTGTGGTAACCGGATTGGGAGCAGTGACCCCCCTGGGAACAGGGGTAGAGAAAAGCTGGCAATCTCTGTGCCAGGGGAAATCTGGTATTGGTATAGTGACCAGGTTTGATGCCAGTGATTTTAAGACTCAGATTGCCGGTGAGGCGAATGATTTTAATCCGCTAGATTTTATTGACCGGAAACTGGCCAGAAGGGCAGACCGTTTCACTCACTTGGCTCTAGCCGCCACCCGGATGGCAGTGGAAGATTCCCGGTTAACCATTAACCCTGATAATGCTGACCGGGTGGGGGTGGTAATAGCCACCGCCGCCTGTGGGATAGAAAGCCTGATAAAAAACTATACGTTGTTACTCCAGGGAGAACGCCACCGGGTTTCCCCCTTTTTTGTTCCCAGCTTTCCGGGTAATATGGCCGCCGGGCAGGTTTCCATCCAGTTTGGGGCTAAGGGACCGAACCTGTGCCCGGTAACTGCCTGTGCCGCCGGGACGCATGCCATCGGCGAGGCGGCCAGGATTATTCAGAGGGGCGAGGCTGAGGCAATAATCGCCGGCGGGTCTGATTCGGCAATTAGTCCGCTTATCTTTGCCGGACTGGACGCCGGTGGCTTCACCTCCGCCCGGAATGATGAGCCGGAGAAGGCCAGCCGTCCCTTTGATAAAGACCGCGACGGCTTTGTCTCCAGTGAGGGTAGTGGCACCGTCATTCTGGAAGAACTGGAGTCTGCCCTGAATAGAGGAGCCAGAATCTATGCCGAGGTATTGGGCTACGGCTTAAACAGCGATGCCTATCATATAGTAGCCCCCGACCCTGAGGGCGAAGGTGCCGCTAGGTGTATGAAAATGGCACTCAATGATGCCGGCATTTCTACTGATAAGATTGAGTATATTAATGCTCATGGCACATCAACGGTGCTAAACGACCTATCTGAAACCAGGGCGATAAAGAAAGTCTTCCAGGGACTGAGTAAGCAGATACCGATAAGCGCTAACAAATCAATGATAGGTCATTTATGGGGGGCAGCCGGAGCGGTGGAGGCAATATTTAGTATCCTGACTATCACCCAGGGCATTATCCCGCCCACCATCAACTATGAGACCCCAGACCCCGAGTGTGACCTCGATTATGTGCCCAATGTAGCCAGAAAAGCTAAGGTAAGGGTAGCCCTTTCCAATTCCTTTGGTATTGGCAGCACCAATGCCACCTTGATTTTTGGTCAGTTCCCCTCACAGTAAAGTCACCGCTTTTTGTAATCTCATTTGCAATGTATAGAAATATAGGCTATGATTTTACATAGCCAAACTAGGTATTTTATAGGGGAGGTAATTTAGATGCCCCAAAGGCGTGAGTTAATGAAGGGTAACGTGGACTCCTTACTCCTCTGCTTGATATGTCAGCAGCCGATGTATGGCTACCAGATTATTAAGGAACTGGGGAGAAGGAGCCAGGGCTACTTCCAATTTAAGGAGGGCACCCTTTATCCAGCTCTCCACCGCATGGAAAGAGCCGGATTAATCCGAGGTAAGTGGCAGGTACTGCCCACCGGACAGCAAAGAAAGTATTATCATATTACTGAAAAAGGTCTGTCTATCCTGGTAGAGAAAAAGGGTCAATGGCGGGATTTCCTGGCTGCCATGAACCTGATTATTCAACCGGCTAGTGTTGAGGTAGGAAAGTGACCACCACTCTGGCTCATTACTTAAATGATGTTAGAGATAACCTGAGGCTTGACCTCTCCACAGAGAGGGAAGTTATAAATGAGCTTGAGACGCACATTGAGGATAGACTCCAGGAGATGAGACAGGCCGGGCTATCAGAGGAGGAAGCAGCTAATACCTGTGTGAAACTCTTAGGCTCGGCTAAGTTGGTCGCCCGTCAGATATATGAAACTCATAGTCAGGGCAGCTGGAGGCAAGCGTTATTAGCCTCAATGCCCCACCTGATTTTTGGTCTATTGTTTGCTTTGAATTGGTGGCAGGGTATTGGTTGGTTATCAATTACGCTCGTCTTAGTCCTCAGCATGGCCATTTATGGCTGGTGGCACGGTAAACCAACCTGGCTTTTCCCATGGCTGGGTTATTCCTTGCTGCCGGTAGTGGTGGCTGGCCTTCCCCTACTTTATCTACCTAAAGGGTGGTCGTGGTTGGCAATAGTCCTCTATATCCCGCTAGCGCTATGGTTAGTATATTCTATTATAGTTCAGACCATAAAGAGAGATTGGTTATATAGCTCCCTAATGCTGTTCCCGATACCTATCATCATCGGTTGGTTTTTAGCTGTGGAGTTGGAGGGGAAATTTCCTGAGTTTAGCATACAGCACCTCCACGATTTTGCTCCCTGGATTGGGCTAAGCTTTTTAGCTTTAGCCGCAGCAGTGGCTGCATTCTTCCGTTTGAGACAGCGCTGGTTAAAGATAGTCATACTAGTAGTATCGGGGCTGTTAACTTTAACCATGGTGGCCTATTATCCTGATGGTAGGCTCAGTCTGTCTGCCTTTTTGGTGCTAATGCTAGTGATGCTGGGGCTTTTCTTAAGCCCGGCATTGATAGAACGAAAGATAAGAAAAAGAGATGTGATACCGAGAGGGGGTTGGTGACGCCAGAGGTAGTCATTATTACTGACAGCATAGCTTGCCTCACCAGGGAATTGGTTGAGCAGAATGGGATATGACACGTCTATTGTCGCCGTAAAAAGTTAAGGGGTGTTACTGAATGATACTCAATGCGATTATAGCCGTAGTTATTGGTTATCTGCTGGGTTCCATCCCCTTCGCCTATATTGCCGGTCGCCTCAAAAGGGGGGTTGATGTTCGGCAAGTAGGCGGCGGTAATGTGGGCGCTTTAAACGTCATGCGGGAAGTAGGGGTCGCCGCCGGTTTTGCTGTGCTCGCTGCTGACGTAGCCAAGGGTTTAGTAGCCGTGTTTGTTGCCCGCTGGCTGGGTCTCCCCTTGATATGGGTTCTTGTTGTTGGATTTACCACCGTAGCTGGACACAACTGGCCTGTTTTTCTGAGATTTAGGGGAGGCAAAGGGGGAGCTACCATCATGGGGGTGCTCCTTGCCCTAACTCCCCGCGAGTTTGCCATTAGCTTCGCTATAATAGCAATAATCGTCATCATCACTAGCAATCCTACGCTGGGAATAGGCATCGGGCTGGCTTTCTTACCCTTGATTATCTGGCAATTCAATGGCTCAGATATGCTCATCATCTATTCTCTAGCGCTGGCTGTTTTTCTGGGTATCAGACATTTCGCCACGTCCAAAAGAGCCGCGGCCAGCGTCGGCAGTAAAAAGGAGTTTATTTTCGATAGAAAGTATCACTTCTGGCAAGTAAGGAAAAAGTGGTAACAAGGCATATTTGTTGCTGGTTTCATAAACAGGAGTCAGATGAAGAAAGTAGCCATTGTGACCGATACCACTGCCTGCATTCCTCGGGAGCAGGTGGACAAGTATGGCATTGAACTGGTGCCACTACACATTATTTTCGGAGACAAGACCTATCGGGATGGCATAGACATAAGCCCCACTGAGTTTTACGCCCTTCTCAGGCAGGCGAAGAGGCTTCCCACTACCTCAGGCTCTTCACCCGGCCCCTTCCTTGAGGCTTATGGTAAAGCCAGCCAGAGAGCGGCTAGTATTCTCTGTATCACCCTCTCGGCCAAGTTCAGCGGGATGTTTAACTCCGCCCGGCTGGCTAAGGAGATGGCACAAAAAGCTCTCCCCGATGTAGAGATAGAGGTGCTTGATTGTGGGACGGCCGCCGCCGCTCAGGGACTTATTGTTCTGGCAGCGGCTAAAGCAGCAACTCAGGGGAAAAACCTAACCGAGGTAGTGGAAACGACCCGGGGAGTAACGCAACGGGTAAATCTATTTGCCACCCTGGATACCCTTTACTATCTGGTCAAAGGGGGTCGTGTGCCCAAAGCCGCCGCCTTAGCCAGTTCACTGCTTAAGATTAAGCCCATTTTTACCATCAACAGCGGTGATGCTCATCCCGTCACCAACGCCAGAACTATGGCCGGGGCAATAAAACGCATATCAAAGATAATGGTGCAAAAAGTAATTAAGGGGCAACCGCTTCATGTGGTGGTGATGCACGCTGACGCCCTGGATAAAGCCGTAGCCCTCAGCAACCGTATTTCCTCCCAGTTCGACTGTGATGAGCTTATCATCACTGAATTTACCCCGGTAATGGGGGTTCACACCGGGCCGGGATTAATCGGGGTCGCTTTTTATAGCGGGGATTAGGGACTGCCTAGCCAAATGAAGTAAAACATTCTATAATCAGGGGTATGGAACATACCCAGCTTGTTTCCGATGTGCAGCGGTTGACTGAGAGCCTGGGGCAGCTCCCTGAGCCAGTAGCCAAGCCACCATTTATTGTCGTTAGCGGCCTGCCCGGCACCGGAAAATCCTACTTCTGCAACCAATTAGCCCGGAGGCTACCATTTGTAATTCTGGAAAGCGACGCTTTGCGCAAGGCTCTTTTCCCTTCGCCAGACTATAGCTCATCGGAGAGTTCGCACCTTTTCCAGACTATTCACCTTCTCGTTGAACGGCTACTGAAAAGAGGGGTTCCCCTTATTTTAGATGCTACCAATCTATCGGAGCGATATCGTGAGCACCTTTATAGCATCGCTTACCGTTTGGACGTCAAGTTAATCCTGGTGCGAGTTGAGGCACCACCCGAGGTAGTGCAAGAACGGCTTAAAGCCAGACAAGCAGAGATGAACCCGATGAATCAATCTGGTGCCGACTGGGCAGTTTACCAGAAGATGAAGCCCTCGGTTCAGAAAATCCGGCGCAACCACTTCGCGGTGGATACTTCCCGGGATATTACCCCGGTGCTGGATAAAATTGTGAGAGAGGTGAGGCGTTAAGGAATGTTTATCTACCCTATCCCCTGTATCCCCTTCCCCTTCAAAGGGGAAGGGGAAGATAAAGAAAGAGGGGCTACCGCCCCTCTTAAACTACCCTTAATAAACAATTTACATTAGTAAGTGAAAGGAGACGCAAGGTGGAGATTAAGGTCATAGTTGGTGATATTGATAAAACTAAAGCCGGGGCTATTATAGTGAGCCTTCTTGAGGGAGTGGAACGCCTTGATGGCGACATAGCTACTATAGACAAGGCTTTGGATGGGGCTATCTCTCAGCTTATTAGCCAGGGCGAGATTAAAGGTAAGCTTAACGAGATTACTATCATCCATAGCCTGGGTAAGCTCCCCGCCGACCGGGTGGCAGTTGCTGGCCTGGGTAAGCAGCCAGAGCTATCTCAGGATAGAGTCCGGGGAGTAGCAGCTGAGACTTGCCGACAGTTACGGCAGAAGGGTGTAGATAGTATTGCCACCACTGCTCTAGGGGCGGGGACAGCCGGTATAAGCCCGGAGGCGGCGGCTCAAGCCGTAACCGAGGGCGTCCTGCTTGGTGTCTACTCATTTCGTAGGCATATAACCGCAGAAGCTGAGTATGGTGAGATTAAGCAGTTCTTGATAGTAACCAGTCACCAGGCAGAGCGAGCCGTCCTGGAGCAAGGATGCCATAAGGGCAGGATACTAGCCGAGGCAACCAATCTGGCTCGTGATATGGTTAATGAGCCAGCCAACTATATGACACCCAGTCATATGGCCGATACCGCCACGAGGCTGGCGGAAACCTATGGGCTTGAAATCAGTGTTCTGGAGCGGGAACAGATGCAGGAGTCAGGTATGGGAGCGCTGTTAGGGGTGACTCAGGGGAGCCGGCAACCACCTAAATTTATTGTTCTCCGTTACCACGGGAGTGATTCTACTGAAATTGATATGGCGTTGGTGGGCAAGGGAATAACCTTTGATTCCGGGGGTATTTCAATAAAGCCATCACAGGGAATGGAGGAGATGAAGGGGGATATGGCGGGAGGGGCAGCGGTTATGGCGGCCATAAGCGCCATTGCTCAACTTAAACCGAAGATTAATGTCATGGCGGTCATCCCTGCTGCCGAAAATCTGCCCGGTGGCAATGCTATAAAGCCAGGAGATGTTCTGACCGCAATTAATGGTAAGACTATTGAGATTATCTCCACCGATGCTGAGGGACGGCTTATTCTAGCTGACGCTCTAGGCTACGCTAAGAAGCTTGGCGCCAAGCTTATGGTTGATGTGGCTACTCTAACCGGAGCCTGTAGAGTAGCTTTGGGTGATATCTGTAGTGGCGCCTTTGGTAATAATCAGGAGCTGGTGGATAAGGTAATTGCGGCTGGGGCTGAAGCCGGGGAGCTTATCTGGCAGATGCCGATGTATGAGCAATATAAGGAGCAAAATAAGAGTGATGTCGCCGATATTAAGAATACCGGCGGCAGGTATGCCGGGGCTATTACCGCCGCCCAGTTTCTGGCCGAGTTTGTTGGTGACACCCCCTGGGTTCATCTGGATATTGCTGGCCCCAGCATGAGCGACAAGGAGCGAACCTACCTGGTTAAAGGAGCTACCGGGGTGCCGGTTCGCACCCTGGTGAACCTTGCCCTGTCTCTCGCTAAATAATAAACAGCCAAGGAGGTGAAGCATGAAGGTTGTAGTTCCACTGGCAGAGGGGTTTGAAGAGATTGAATTTTCCACCATCGTTGATATTCTACGGCGGGCCGGGATAGCGGTTACCGTTGCCGGGCTAAAGGAAGGGGGCATTGATGGCGCCCATGGCATTAGGGTAACCCCCGATACCCTGATAGATAAGGTGAGTGCCGATGATTTTGATGCCATTGTCCTTCCCGGGGGCAACCCGGGCTATGTCAATCTAGGCAAGAGTGAAAAGGTATTAACGCTGGTGAGAGAAATGCACGAAAAGAACAAGTATGTTACCGCAATATGTGCTGGCCCGTCGGTGCTGGCTAAGGCAGGCGTAATTCAAGGCAAAAGGGCGACTATATTTCCCGGAATGGAAGGTACTTTGACCGGGGCTCAACCCAGTAAGGAGAGGGTGGTTATTGATGGCAGGACTATCACCAGCCAGGGGCCGGGGACAGCGATGGAGTTCGCCATCAAGCTGGTCGAGGTACTGGCGGGCAAGAGCAAAGCAGAGGAAGTAACCAGGAGCACCCTAGCCAAATTCAAGCCCTAAAATCAAGCCAGCACACAAATTTCGTTTCAAAATCGGCACTATAGTCAACAAATAATCTCTTTAAAGGCTGCTAACTGTGTGGTAAAATGTTATAAGGGGTAAGGTTTGGGGAAGGAACTGAGAAGTAGAATTTGGACATAAGCTGTATCGTTCTTGCCGGTGGCAAGGGCTTGCGCTTGGGACAGAGCAAGGCGTTAGAAGTTATTGGCAACAGCAGTTTGCTGCAAAGGGTAGTATCTGGCCTTAGCTTTCTTAATAGTAACATTATTATAGTTACTGCTCCCAATCAATCTTTTTCACAGCTTATTGACTACCCAAAGTTGAGAATAATAACCGATATTTACCCAGATAAAGGTCCCTTAGGCGGCATCTATACCGGATTAACGGCATCAGATTCATTCTATAACCTTGTTGTCGCCTGTGATATGCCTTTCCTAAACCAGTCCCTGCTACGTTACATGATACAGATTTCGTCTAGCTCTGACCTGGTAATTCCGCAATTGGGGAATATGGTGGAACCGCTCCACACCGTTTACTCCAAGGGCTGCCTAGCTCCCCTGGAAGGGCTGCTCAAGCAGGGCAATCTGAAAGTTAGCCAGCTTCTCAACTTGGTTAGGGTAAGGTATGTAGACGCTGCGGAGATTAACCGGTTTGACCCCAAACACTTGAGCTTTTTCAACATTAATACTGAAGCTGATTTGGAGACGGCGAGGGGACTAGCCAGTGGAGACGGGAGCAATGATAAGCGTTGAACAGGCCTTGGAGAAAATTCTTGGCTTTGTAGATATTCTAAATGACGAAGAGAGGTCTATCCTGGACTGCCTGGGGCAGGTTCTGGCTGAGGATATATACTCCAATATTGATGTTCCCCCGCTGGATAATACGGCTATGGATGGCTACGCCGTTCAATCCAGGGACACTCATAGGGCTAGCCGAGAGTCCCCCCGATTTCTACGGGTTACTGATACGGTGGCGGCTGGCTCCATTTCCAGGTTTAAGTTAGAACCAGGCACAGCTATCCGCATTATGACCGGAGCCGCCATCCCCAAGGGTGCCGATAGTGTAGTCAAATTTGAGGATACCGATGAGGCTCATCGTAAGGGGTCGGCTACTGAGATAGGCATTTTAGTTGAGGTAGAGCCGGGCAAGGATATTCGTCGGGCCGGTGAAGACATTGCCAAAGGGTCATTAGTATTACGCCGAGGGGTAATAATCAGACCCTCAGAAGTTGGCGTTTTGGCTTCATTGGGGCGTAGTGTAGTCAGGGTTATCCGCCGCCCTATGGTAGCTATTTTAGCCACCGGAGATGAACTGGTAGACATTAATCAACCTCTGCCGGCAGGTAAAATATACAATAGCAATACTTATAGCCTGGCGGCTCTGGTTCGGCGCTACGGCGGCATTCCCAAGCTCCTGGGGATAGCCCTGGATAGTGAAGAGTCGGTAGTAACCGGGCTCAGCCACGGGCTGGATGCCGATATGCTGATAACCACCGGCGGTGTCTCTGTCGGCGACTATGATGTAGTCAAGGATGTTTTGGCTAAACAGGGTGAAATTGATTTCTGGACAGTTCGGATGAAACCGGGGAAACCCCTGGCCTTTGGTATGATTAGAGGGCGTGACCCGGCGGGCGGAATTAAAAACATACCCCACCTTGGTCTACCCGGCAATCCGGTCAGCTCTATGATTACCTTTGAGCTATTTGTTCGCCCGGCTGTCCTTAAAATGATGGGTAAGAAAAATTTGACCAAGCCTACTGTAGAAGCCGTGATAGAAGAACCTATGGTAAACAATGATGGGCGCCGCATCTTCGCCCGGGCGGTAGTTGAAAAGAGGAATGGTCAATACTTCGCTCGGCTAACCGGTCCTCAGGGTTCGGGAATTTTAACCTCCATGACCCTAGCCAATGGGTTGGTGATTGTTCCCGAGGATAAGCCCGGGGTGAAGAAAGGGGATACAGTCCAGGTAATGATGCTAGATTGGAGTGAGGAGTAAGCTTTGATATTTGAGGCTTCAGAGTTCATTTTCAAACCACCATCGGCAATATCTCGGGCGCGACGCATTCTGATTAAACCCAGCGCCTGTTATCCGGTATCATACCCGATGACTACCAGTCGGGATATACTGTCGGTGGTAATAAACGGTATCAGGCAGGTCAGTGATGCCGATATTCTTATCCTTGAAGGCACCCCTGGTGGCGAACCAATCTACCCGATATACCAGGCCTTAGGTTACAATTTCCCCCGGGTGTTGATGCTGGATGTGAAGGACTGCATCTGGGTGGAGGTAGATAACCCTCTACCCAAGCCCTTGGCGGTACCAACTTTCTGGATACCTAACGTTATCCTGTCCAGCGACTACCTGATAACAGTGGCTCCGTTAAAGGTGATTAATGGTAGAGGCAGTCTTAGCATAATGAACCTGCTCACCACTCTGCCCAGCAGCAAGTATAATGGCGAGGCAAAAGGTGGCTGGAGGGCGCTTCGTAGTCTGGGGATTGACAAGGTAGTGGCTGACCTCTACTTTACTCTACCCTTCGACCTGGGAATTATAGAAGGTCGCCAGAAATTCGTTAGCCAGGATGACCCCACTCAGGGAGAAGTTGAGGAGTATGGCAAGATATTTATTGGTGAGCCTTATGAGGTGGATTGCGAAGCTTCGGAGATACTAGGGCTTACGACAAGGTATCTCGACTTGATTAGGGTCGCCAAGGTAGATTTTGAGACCTAAATTCTTACTATAAATAGTTTTGTGGATAAAGAAAATTCAAGCACTGAACAAGTTAGCCAGCGCTGGTTTATTGATTTAGACTGGCACGAACAGCGTAACCGCTCATTTCTTGCCCTGGCTCAAAGGTACCTGTGCCCCAAGTGCCGTGAGCAGTTAAAGGGAGGGATGGCAGCGGCTGACCTTTTGACTGTCATTAAAGATTGCTGCTCCCAGACGCCGGGTTTTATTACTGATAAGTTACCTGTTTTAGATAGTATATTTCGCCTTTTCCTGGCTAACGGCAATCAACCCCTTGACGTGGAGGAATTGGGGAAGCAGTTAAGTGAATGGCGGGGTGGAGATACCTACCGCACCTCACCTGAGATTCTGTCTCGCCTCCTCGAGAGTGACCAATTCTACGGGCTGGGGCAGGTTAAAGAGTCGAGCCTTATGTGCCAATCATAGCACGGCTAATACCTTATACCAAAGCCGGAGTAACTCCCGGTATATTCTGACCAGTTGATTACTACCTTTTCTACTGTAGCTGCCGGCGGTCCGACCTTAAGGTAGTCAATTAGCTCTTGTAGCTGCTTTCTTTCCCCTTCGGCGTTTACCTCCACGGCTTCCCCACCGGGCAGGTTGCGCACATAGCCGGTTAGACCCAGCTCGGTAGCTCGTCGGGAGGCGAAGGCACGGAAGAAAACGCCCTGAACATAGCCATATACTATTACCTGAACCGAGGCTAACTCAGTCATTATCTCACTTTATCTCGGGATGAGCCTTAGCAGGAAGTGATGCCTATCCAATCTGTTTAAACCTTGCTGGTGAGCCAGCTCGATAGCCTCCTGGAACTCCTGCCTATTTACCGGACGCGCCAGCTGCGGTATATCGAAGGCTTTATGGCAGGGGTGATACTGAGCCATAATGTTCAGGTAGGTATTGGTAGAGACCTCTTGTGCCAGGAAACGCACCACCCCCTGAGTTCCCGCCAACCGGTTAGGCAGCACCAGGTGCCGCACCAGAAGACCCCGCAGGGCTACACCCCGCTCATCTAGCTGAAGGTCGCCCACCTGACGGTGCATTTCCCTGATGGCGTCTTTATTTACCTGGGGATATTCCTCTATCCCCGATAACTGCTCGGCGGTCTTTTCATCGGAATACTTCATATCCGGCATATAGATGTCAACAATCCCATCCAGCAACTTCAGGGTCTCCACTGAATCATAGCCGCCGGTGTTATAGACCAAGGGTAGATGAAGCCCCCGGCTCACTGCCAGCTCCAGAGCCTCTAAAATGTAAGGCATTACATGGGTTGGGGAGACCAGATTTATATTGTGACACCCGTTTGCCTGGAGGGAGAGCATCATCCCGGCCAGCTCTTCAGCGCCAACAGGACTGCCTTCACCTAACTGGCTTATCGTATAATTCTGACAGAAAATGCATCGCAGATTACAGTAGGTGAAAAAGATGGTTCCCGAGCCATGCTCACCTACCAGAGGCGCTTCCTCGCCAAAGTGGGGCCCATAGCTGGAAACCACGACCTGCTGGGTAACACGGCACTTTCCGCTTTCACCAGCTAAGCGATTAACCCGGCAATGGCGAGGGCAAAGGCAGCACTCCTCCAGTATTGCTTTGGCTTTCTCAACCCTGGCCTTTAACTCTCCAGTACTATGAAGCTGTTGGTAAGCGGCTATCTCTCTTACTCCTCTTCCTTGCCTTCCTTCTTTCCCTTCCTAATTACTTCAACAGTCACCGGAGGTGCCAAGATAGTATCCGCCGATATTTTCTTGGCATCCTTTTTGGATTTCTTTGGTTCTCTATGTCGGTAATCTCGTCTCCCCATAGTAACCCCTCTATTTGAGTAGCGGACTAATTGTTCTAATTGAAGTTTAGCAAAGGAGGGCTATTCTGTAAAGTTAGCTGAGAATCTTTCCAATGCTGAGCGAGCCGCTTCAGTCTCGGCCGATTTCTTACTTTTGCCTGAACCCTTTCCCAGCACTATATCACCGGTTCTCACCTCAACAGTGAATCTCCTAGCGTGGTCTGGACCCACTGCTTCTATTACATGGTAGACCGGTGCCGACTGCCCCCCAGCCTGAATAAGCTCCTGCAGTTGCGATTTATAATCAACCCCCACCCCCTGGCTAACTACTTCCTCTAGCTCTTTGCTGAATAACCTCAGGATAAAGTCGCTGGCGGCAGCTGAGCCCTGGTCAAGGAAAATAGCGCCTATCACTGCCTCTAAAGTCCTGGCCAGGTTAGCCGGCTTACGCCGCCCACCGCTAGCCTCTTCTCCCTTTCCCAGATAGAGGTAGTCACCAAGCCTAACGGTTCGGGCAATACGAGCCAGGGTATCTTGACAAACCAGAGCCGCCCGGAGCTTGGTCATCTCCCCCTCGGTGAAGTGAGGAAAGTTCTGATACAACCTTTCCGCAACTACCAGACCCAAAACGGCGTCACCCAAAAATTCAAGCCTTTCGTTAGAGACTAGGGCAAAGCCAGGGTTCTCGTTAATGTAGGAGCGGTGAACCAGGGCTCGCTCCAGCAGGGATGGGTCATTAAAGGAGACGCCCAGAATTTCTTGCCAAGCAACTAAATCAGCCAAAGCTATGGCTTCCTTTCCTAAAAATAGCGTCGTAGCTTAGCATAAATGGTCAGGCCAACTATGTCAATTATCTGAATTTATCAACCTCACCCCCTTAATCCCCCTCTCCTTGGTAAGGAGAGGGGGAATGATTATTTTTGAAGGGGCTTCGCCCCTTCAACCTACCCTTTATGCTTTCTTCTTGAAGCTTTCCATCAGTAGTCAGGGGAGTTTTAGAGGGGCAACGCCCCTCTTACAATAATTATCTTCCCCTTCCCCTTGATAAGGGGAAGGGGATAAAGGGGATAGGGTTACCAAATATTTTCAAATTACCCCTTATTGTCGTAGATATAACTACATGCTATAATGTTGACGTGCTGGGGAATAGTCTAGCGGTAGGACGGCGGACTCTGAATCCGTTAGGGTAGGTTCGAATCCTACTTCCCCAGCCATTCGGGACAGTTCCCGAACCCTGCTCTCTACCAGCTATCAAGCTAAAGGGAGAGTTTAAATCCACTTCAGTTATCCTGCCATCCTTGAGGTAGATGCGTTTAAACAT
>Ga0208325_1000008_pt1 | contig 56100 bp, 50 predicted proteins | sample PL_2010_330m_FD_185486 | JGI IMG/M metagenome (GOLD analysis project Ga0208325, IMG submission 185486) | Freshwater microbial communities from Powell Lake, British Columbia, Canada to study Microbial Dark Matter (Phase II) - PL_2010_330m... | ecosystem: Environmental > Aquatic > Freshwater >...
AATTTCAGGAAAATCTTTTACAGCGTGTTCCGAACATCGCCACGCTGGATGCGGTCACGAGCGAGCTAATGCCAGTTGATGTTGCCGCTACGGATGAGTCTGCAGTGCAGAGATTAAAATATGAGATAGCGGGTTTAGTTAACGATGCTATTAACGCAAGAATTGCGCAACTTAAAAGAATTGGGGAAGAGGACAGTGTTGCTGTGGAGCCGGAGAAAAGACAGGAAGAGCCGGATGGTATAGTTGACGTGAGGCTGAAAGAAACCATTGTATCAAGCGCGAGAGCGCTTATTCGTAATGCTTCTCCCGGCACAATTAATGCCCCCGGGGATATTGATCAATTTCAGGAAAATCTTTTACAGCGTGTTCCGAACATCGCCACGCTGGATGCGGTCACGAGCGAGCTAATGCCAGTTGATGTTGCCGCTACGGATGAGTTTGCAGTGCAGAGATTAAAATATGAGATAGCGGGTTTAGTTAACGATGCTATTAACGCAAGAATTGCGCAACTCGAATCCGACCCCCGAGGTGAAAGCCCCGCGGAAAAGAAAGACATTGTGGATGACAAGGAAAAAACCTCGCCATCTTCTTCGACAGGAGGAAAAATCCTCGGGTTTTTGTTGACAATTGGAGGACTTACAGCGTTCTTGGCTAAGCTGGGTATCATCAACACAAGCAAATTCGTTGTGGATAATGCCGATATGATTGAGACCGGTGGCGGGATTTTGATGGTTGTCCTAGTGGTCTCAATTTTGCTCACTTCTTTTTTAACAGCATGCGCGCCTAAATCAAAAGAAGAGCCAAACCAAACACCTGCGGCCACTGCAACCGTAGAACGCGGTGGAATGGGCGAGGGTGTCATCGCGGATGGCGGCGATGTGAAAGTGGAACGCGATGAAGGGGTTGCTGCTACAGAGCCGCCCAAGCCCACGATGAAGCGGACCGACGAGCCGGCAGGGAGGGGCAGGGAATTGGGAATAGGGTTAACTCCGAAGACAGAGGAGAGAGAAACAGTGACCGGATATCAGCGGGAAGAAGGTTCTGCAGTATGGTGGGTGAAGATAAATATTCCTGAGGCTCAGAGTCAAAACAGGTACGGAGATGTCCTGTTTGATTTAGGAGACGGCGAATATAATCTTGGAGATAAATTAACGTTCCGTGTTGGGTTAACTCCGGAATTTGGAAATAATCATCTGTGGATCGGGTTGGTGGAAGTTGATGCCAAAGGGAATATTGAGAAGTGGGTAGTAACATCCGACATGGGGTGGAGAAGATCCAGAGAAAAAACAGAGTGGGAAGAATATTCGTTCCAGATACCAGAGGGATGTGATCTCTCAAACCTCAGAGTAGCTGTTTCTTTTGACGTGTTCAATAATCCGATAGAAGGAAAGGATGCGTTGGGTGTATGGTTTCAGTTACATGAAGAGCCAGAAGAAACACCTGCGGTCGCACCCGTGGAACGCGTTGAAACAGGCGAGGTTGCCGTGGAACCCGCAGTTGATGCAGCAGGTGATGACGGGAAGGCATACATAGGCAGAAATCTTATTGCGGAACAGACCGGCTGGATCCCGGAGACACAGTTTGACAGTAGGGGATGTTATGAGGTTGAGAGAACACCTGAAGGATATCTGAAGGTAAATTTTGATATAAGAAGAAACGACCTGGCTAATGAAACATCCAAAGGTGAAGTGCGTTTGGAGTTTCCTTATCCTCAGATGCTTGACCTGGAAGGACACAGTGTCGTGATAGAGTTTGAAATAGATGGATTCGGCGCCGAAAAATCGTCGCCGAACGGTGTGCAGGTTTTTACAAAAAGCGGAAATACCTGGGAAGGCCGTTATGGGGCGTGGATACATGTGTCGGGGGACGGTTCCATGACGGCGCATGATATTATTGAAGGTCCTGAAGCCCATTCCGCCGCCTGGATCTCTCCCAAATTTAATCCGACACAGATTAAAACCATCGGATTAAAGTTGGGGACGGCAGATAACCCGTCACTGCCAAGAACACGTTTTAAAGGGTCTGTGACAATAAAGAGTTTTACTATAGAGCGGATTGATGCGGCGGAAAGCGCCGAAGAGGCGCCGGAGCTTCAGAGTATTGGGAATCATCTCTTGCCCGGGCCCGGAAGACAGAACGTTCCGGCGGTTTCACCGGAAGATTTCAGGAAAAACTTTGGTGTGAGTTTTCATAATTATTTCGGTCGTTATGGCTACACGTTCGGTTCCGGCAGCGGGCCGCTTGATGAGAGATATCTGCGAGAAGCGTTTGAGTCGCTGGTGGAAGAGGGTTTTTATGTCGTGCGGAATTTTCTTCTTTGCGATTTGAGGAGTGGGGTGCGATTTGACGGTAAAGGCAAACCGGTCAGATATAATGACTGGCTCGTGGACGATATCTCGAACTATATTCTTGCGGGATATGAGGCCGGCTGCACGCGGCTTTTTCTGAATGTCAATGATTTTCAGGTGGCGAACGGAACGAATTCCTCCGACAGAGCGGTATCGGTGGGGACGATAACCGACGGAGAGTATCCGAATCTTTTCACGAATATGGAGCACAGGGAAGCATATTTTAGTTTGATTGGGGACGTGCTGGATAAAGTTTATAAACGTCTTGACAATGCAGGCGTGCCGCGGGATTTTGCTATATGGGGAGTGCTCAACGAACCCAAGGGCGTGAATCTCGGCGTGCCGGACGCGTTCAGCTACGTGCAGGATTTTGTGCGCCGCGGTTTGGAAGTTTTCAAGGAATTAGACCTTCCCATAGTTCTGAATTCGCAGCATATTGACGGTTTGAAATACTGGGTCCCTCTTTTTGATGAGGGCTACCGGGGTGAGCAGCATTATCATGTTCACTGGTACGGCCAGCACGGGGAAGAGGCGCTGGAGAATATCTCGGCGGAGCGGCTGAATATACCGCCATATGTCAAAATATGGGTCGGTGAAGGGGATCCGAATTTTCTATTAGCACTTCTGGAAACGGCATATGAAGGCAAAATTGAAGGGGTTCTTGTATGGAACGACGGGAGTTACGTCATGCTCCCCCAGATGCGTTACGGCGATCCTTATGACGCGAAACGTGCGGAAACAAGCAGAGAAAGACAGGAAGAGGCGAGAACATGGTTTAGGGATAAACAAGGGGAAAGTGCAGAAGAAAGCGACTCACGGGAAGCATCCCCTGATGTGGCAGTCGAAGTTAGTGAAACGACAACGATACTTCCGGAAGATATGGGTCCCAATCCCGGGGATGATGAGGAAGTTTATCTGGATCTTAGGTGGTTTTCACTTCCTGAAGCGATCCCCGTCGGGGCAGAAAACGCGGTTGATCTGCGCGGGTATAAAGTTGAATTTGTTTTTGAAGGCATGAAGAGTGAGGATATTGGCAAGTTTCAGCCGTATGTAAAAGACAAGGCATGGCGGACCAGATTTCTTTCACGCGGCACGTTGTATAGTGACGGAACGGCCGTTTACACGGTTGAAGAAGGCGATGGATTTAATCTGGAGGCCATTTTCGCTCTGGGATACAGGTTTTTCAGGATGGATTTTGATACGTCGAAGGGAAAGTTAAGAGAAATACGGATAGTTCCGGCGACTGATGAAGGAGCTTTTACGCCCGTGGGATTTTTAGCCGGTGTGAAACGTTTATTTGCCGGCAGGACGGCAAAGGTGGGTGTGCTCAGCGTGGCGCTGTTGTTGTTCTCCTCCGTGGCAGCTTTTGGAAAAGGAATAGCAGATTGGACGCCGGAACTTGTGAATAAAATGCCCCTCCTCATGGTAGTAGGACTACTGATAGTTTGCGGGGGGGTATGGTGGGTAAGAAGTCTCTTGTCGGATGACGATGCGGATGAGGTTGTAGGAAATAGTTTTAATCCCTTGCAGTTGGGGGATAAAAGCGGACAGGCAGGAGAGACCAGGATTGTTGTTGGTATCCCTCGCAGAAATTTTCGGATAATAGCCGGTGATGATGAAAGTAAACAACATCTTGTTCATTCTTCGGGTGTTACGATCGAGATAGAATTACTGGACAATGAAAATAGAGTTGATATGGCGAAGGAATTTGAAGAGAAACTGGCCGATAATCACGGAGATATAGGCATGCTTTTGGATGTGAGGATGAATTCTTTTGAGGATTTTGAGAAAATTCTGGGCGAAATGATAAGGGAAGTCGGGAAAAATCGGGCAAAAATAATGCACCTGGAATATCTGAAAGCGATCGGACGGGATCCAGCCGCGCAGGATAAGAAACTCAGAAGAATATTGAAACGGCATGCGTGGATCCTTCCGGAGATGAGTTCTCTTGAGCTTGCCCGGAAAAGCATATATGAGCTTGACGCGATACATAAAACGGTTTTTTCAACGAAGAAAATAGAACTTACGGCGAAAGCCAGGCAATACGTGGAAACGGGTATTGTTGCCGGCGCGCGTAAATTTGTCAGCGTGGAGGCAAAAAACGCGGCGGCGGATCTGCGTTTCATCGCTTCCGCCTTGCGGGACATGGGCCTCAGTAAAGAACAGGCCTCAGCGTTCATGCATGTCAGGGTGACCGATAGCCGCGTGTCCTCAGAAGAGCATCTGGAGCAACTGATAAAGGATACGGGCCTGGCGAAATATCTGGATAAGAGTAATGTGGATCGTGTGCTGCCCATGGACGCAGGGGATATGGCTCTTTCTGAAAAGCTTACGCGGACACTGGATATGGTGCGTAGCAGATTCGGCAATGACCTGCGAAATAATCAGGTTGCGATAGGTGATATAGGAGAGAAACCTCTCACTGCGGCGGATGATTTACGCCGTCTTAAGGTTCTGCTTGACGGAGAGGGCGCTCCACTATATGTTCAGATGGTCGGTGACGGTATAGTGTCTCAACTTCTGTTCGCGCTGGTTGAAAAGATTACCGGTGATGGAAAGATACCGGTAGAACTTGGCAGGATTGTAAAATCCCTATCCGGTGGTTCCATGAACTGGTTTGTGTTCAAGGCGAATGTTGAAAAGATTGATTTTGATGAACTTCGCCGCCGGATAGCGATATATAACGAAATAGCGACAAAAGCGTAAAGTCCAAATTATAGTGAACAGTGAGTGGTGAGCAGTGAGTAGTAGGATTTACTGTTCACTACTCACTCTGCCCTCTGCCCTCTGCCCTCTGCTCTTTGCCCCGCTTACCTTTAACCTCTTGAGAGTTGACATCGGCCGTGAAGTATGATACCTTTAACCCGCAAATCGGATTTGGGGACGAAAGAGGAAGAGATTTCGTGAAAAGAAACAAGAAACAAGATACAATAACCAAACAATAACCAATGACCAAAGTCCAATAACCAAACAAGAAAATTAGTGTTTGGTTATTGAGATTTGAGTATTATTTGTATCTTGTACCTTGTATCTTGGTTATTTAGGAGAAATCATGTGTAAATTAAAAGTAGGTATAATAGGGTGCGGTAACATGGGGTGCGCAATAACCCGGGGAATCGCAGGGAAAAACGGGTTTACTGCCGGTAATATCTTTGTTTTTGATAAAGATGAAGAAAAGGCAACCCGTCTTGCTGAAGAAACGGGTGTTATCCGGAAAGGTCTCGCCGATCTTGTGAATGAGGCCGATATCCTGGTCATAGCAGTTAAACCACATGACTTTGAGGCGCTTGCGAACGAGATGGCGGAGGATATTACAACACAGACAGTTGTGTCTATCATGGCCGGTGTCAGAATAGAGGTTATTGATGGTAAACTTGGCCCCGAGAAGGTCTCTGTTGCGCGGGCCATGCCCAACATAGCAGCATCCGTCGGCGAAAGTGTAACGTGCGTAGCATATAATGACGGCGCGATCCGGATAGCCTCTGAAATAAGGGGCATTTTTTCAGGCATAGGCGAAGTTGTCGAGATGGAAGAGGCGCTTTTGGACGTTGTGACGGCCCTTTCCGGCAGCGGCCCGGCGTATCTTTTTTATCTGGCTCGAGCCATGATGGAGGCCGGGCGGGAGATGGGGCTTACCGCGGCCACGGCAGAAAAACTGGTAACGCAGACGTTATACGGTTCCGCCGCTCTCCTGAAACAGAAAGGGCTCTCGCCGGAAAATCTAATCCATAAAGTTGCTTCAAAGGGCGGGACCACGGAGGCCGCGTTATCTGTGCTTGATAAGAAAGACGTAACGGGTATTATCAAGTCAGCCATAAAAAAGGCAAAAGAACGGTCCAAAGAATTATCGGGGGGATAAGAATATGTTCATTATCGGTGAACTGATAAGAAGTTTCGCCCTTTTAGTGTCTCTGGTTTTTAATATTGTATATTTCGTTCTCGTTATAAGGATAATCCTTTCCTGGGTTAACCCTGATCCCTATAATGAGATAGTCCGGATTATATATCGGATAAGCGATCCGCTCCTGGCGCCGTTCCGGAAGCTTCCGCTTCGGGTAGGGGGGATGGATTTTTCGCCGATCGTTGCATTCCTTGTTCTTAGTGTTTTGAAAAGCTTCATAATAAATATACTGTATCGGGTCGCGGGATATCTGGGGTAAATCCTGACGAGGCCTGCCGTGCGGAAAATGAAAACATTAAGAATCAGTATAAAAGTTGTCCCAAAATCGTCCTGTGAACGGATCATAAAAAAAAACGGTATTGTAAAAGTTTATGTAAAGTCGGCTCCGGAAAAAGGGAAGGCCAATAAAGCGGTAATCGCTCTTCTTGCGAAAGAATACGGAATAAAAAAAAATATGGTAAGGATCGTGACGGGTTTATCTTCAAAAAATAAGATCGTGGAGGTATTAAAAGGATGAGTATTACCGGAGTGATAGGAGGCAGCGCTCTTTATGATCTGGAGGGCCTTGAGGAAACAGGCAGAAAAAAAATATCAACCCCTTTTGGCGCACCGTCTTCCGAATTTATCGTGGGGAAGCTTTCCGGTAAGGAAGTGGTTTTTCTGCCACGGCACGGACGTGGACATAATCTTCTTCCCACGGAGATAAACAATAGGGCCAATATCTACGGTTTTAAGACGCTCGGGGTTGAACGTATTATATCCGTGACGGCCGTCGGCAGCCTTAAAGAAGATATTTGTCCGCTGGATGTTCTGCTCGTTGATCAGTTCATAGACAGAACAAATCAGGGAAGAGAGACGACTTTTTTCGGCGACGGGATCGTTGCCCATATTCAGTTTGCGGATCCGATTTGTTCCGCTCTGCGTGATGTTATACTGAAGAACAATCAGGGTCTTAACGTAAAAATACATGACGGGGGAACTTATCTCAACATGGAGGGCCCGGCTTTTTCCACGAAGGCGGAGTCGTATCTTTATAAAAGCTGGGGAGCGGACGTAATCGGGATGACGAATATGCCCGAGGCGCGTTTGGCTCGGGAAGCCGGTATCTGTTACGCCACTATGGCCATGATAACGGATTATGATTGCTGGCGTATGGGGCCTGATGCCGAGGATGTCTCCATTGAAATGATAATAGAGAATCTGCGGAAGAACATAGAGACCGCCAAGGCCATGCTTTCCAATACCATTAGAAATATGCCCGAGAAACGTTCATGCGGGTGCGGGGAAACCCTGCGTTATGCCATTGTTACCGCTAAAGATAATATTCCGGACGCAACAGCGAAAAAATTGGAGCCAATACTGAAGGGCTTTATATAAGTTCAGCCTTTGTGGAAGCATAGTGCAGAGAGCATAGAGTAGAACGAAGTAATGTCAAATAACAAAATTCAAAGCACAAAATAAGCACAAATAAATTTATGGAAAAGAAAGAGAACGGATACAAAGATACGCTCAATCTGCCGCGGACGAAGTTTTCTATGAAAGCCAATCTGTCGCAAAAAGAACCGGAGACCCTCCGGAAATGGGCGGAGCTTAACATTTACAGCAGGATTATAAAAAAACGCGTAAATGCGAAAAAGACATTTATTCTCCATGATGGACCTCCTTACGCCAATGGGCATATTCACATGGGGCATGTGCTCAATAAAATACTGAAAGATATATGCGTGAAATATTTTTCAATGAAAGGTTTTTTGGCTCCGTATGTACCGGGATGGGACTGTCACGGCCTGCCTGTTGAGCATCAGCTTCTGAAAGAGATGGATATCACCAAAAATCAGATTGACCGGGTAGACTTCCGTAAAAAAGCGTACAAATACGCGATGAAATTTGTGAATATACAGGCGAAGGAATTCCAGAGGCTCGGCGTATTCGGTGATTGGGACGCGCCGTATCTCACGCTTGCGAAAGATTATGAAGCCGATATCCTTTTTGCCTTCGCCGACCTCTACGAAAAGGGATATATTTATAAGGATCTCAAACCCGTCAACTGGTGCCGAAAATGCGAGACGGCTCTGGCGGAAGCTGAAGTTGAGTATGACGAAAAAAAATCCCCTTCCGTTTACGTGAAATTTGCCGCAGACAAAAAAATGAACGATAAAACGGTAAATTTTGTGATATGGACAACTACTCCATGGACGCTCCTGGCCAATGTTGCGGTGGCCCTCGACCCCGATTTTATGTATTCTTTTGTTGACGTAGGCACGGATATATTAGTTCTGGCGTCAGATCTGGTCGACGGTATCATGAAACAGAACGGTATCGCCGATTACAAGGTCCTTGAAGAACGCGCCGGGAGAGAGGTGACCGGAGAGTTCAAGGTTCTTCGGCATCCTTTTGCGGCGAGAGAATCGCTTGCGGTGCTTGCGGAGTATGTGACGAAGGAAGAAGGAACCGGTTGCGTGCATACAGCTCCGGGGCACGGGCAGGAAGACTATCTTACGGGCAAGAAATACGGTCTTCCGGTATTAATGCCGGTTGATGATGCGGGTAGATTTACGGCCGAAGCCGGAGAATTTAAAGGAAGAGATGTCTTGGAAGCCAATGGAGCGATTATCGAAAAAATGCGCGCGAACGGAACACTCATCACCTCCGGCGAAGTAACGCATTCGTATCCGCATTGCTGGCGTTGTAGAGAGCCCATTATTTTTCGCGCTACGGAGCAATGGTTCTTGCGGATTGATCACAAAGGTCTGCGTAACCGGATGACGCAAGTTGTAAATGAACAGGTCAAGTGGATACCCCATTCCGGACGGGAACGCATGGAATCCATGATAGGTAATCGACCGGACTGGTGCCTCTCCAGGCAGCGTTACTGGGGGGTTCCGATACCGGCCTTCAAGTGTTCTTCCTGTGGAAAAACATTCACCGACGCTGAAACAATCAGGAAAACCGCGGGTTTGGTAAAAGCAAACGGATCAAATGTCTGGTTTGAAAAAGAGGTCAACGATTTGTTGACAGAAAGCGCGGTATGTCCCGGTTGCGGGGGGACGGATTTCAGCAAGGAGAATGATATCTTGGACGTCTGGTTTGATTCAGGCGTAAGCTATAAGGCCGTTCTCGAAGCGAGAGAACAGCTGAGGTTTCCCGCCGATCTGTATTTGGAGGGTTCTGATCAGCACAGGGGATGGTTTCAATCGGCATTAATCACCTCTATGGCTGATAAAGAATGCGCGCCTTATCGCGGTGTATTGACGCATGGTTTTGTCGTGGATGGCGAAGGCAAAAAGATGTCCAAGTCTGTCGGCAATGTTATTCATCCACAGGATATAATGTCCAAATACGGCGCTGACATCATGAGACTATGGGTGGCGGCGAGTGATTATGAAAGTGACATAAAACTTTCTCCGGAGATTCTTGCGCGGCTTGCGGACGGATACCGAAAAATACGCAATACTTTTCGTTTTTTGCTGAGCAACCTGTATGATTTTGATCCTGCAAAGGATCTGTTACCGGGGGAAACCCTCACGGAAATCGACAAATGGATACTGTCCCGGCTTCACAGATTGCTCGGAGAAGTGGAGGGATATTATGACAATTGTGAATTTTATAAAGTATATCGCGCTGTATACAATTTTTGTGTTTATGAAGTAAGCGCTTTTTATCTGGATGTTTCAAAGGACATCTTGTATGTGGCCGCTCCGCGTTCCCAGGAAAGACGGTCCACGCAGACAGCTATTTTCAACATACTGAATGTTTTGGTACGCATCACGGCGCCTATTCTTTCTTTCACGACGGAAGAGATATGGGGGCACATAAATATTGAAGAGAAGGAAGAAAGTATTCATATGGCGGATTGGCCAGATATCAGCGGGGACATTGCCGGCTGGAAGGACGAAAAACTTGACGCCAAGTGGCAGAGGATACTTGCCATAAGAGGCAGTGTCATGAAACTTCTTGAGACGAAACGGGAAGAAGGTTTAATAGCGAGTTCTCTTGAGGCGGCTGTTTTATTTCACCCTGGTGATGAGAAAATGAGCTCTTTTCTGCATGAGAACCTGCAGCTTCTTTGTGCGCTTTTCAAGGTTTCGGAAACGGCGATTGCAGAAGACGCTTCGCACTGCGCGGGAAAAAAGAAAAATACGGATGTCGACGAAAAAACGGAGAATGTGCCGGATATGGCGCTACGGATAGGGGTAAGACGGGCTCGTGGGACAAAATGCCGAAGATGCTGGAATTATAGTCTGACAGTTGGAAAAAACATGAACTTATCCGATCTGTGCGAACGGTGTTGTAATGTAATCCTTGAAAGGAGCAATAATGGATAGGAAGAAAGAGTATGGCAAAAACAAGCCTTTTACAAAAAAAGCGTTAAAGGCCATAAGAGAAGAACTTATCAAAAGGAAAGCGAAAATACTGGAAGAACTTTTAAGCATTAAAGGAGAGACTCTAAATAAGTCTTTCAAGGACGCTTCAGGGGATCTTTCAGGATACTCATTCCATATGGCGGATATGGCGACCGATCTGTATGACAGGGAGTTTTCATTGGAATTGGCTGAAGGGGAAAGGGAAAGGCTGTTTGCCTTGGATGACGCGATAAAGCGTCTTGATGATGGGATTTACGGTAAGTGCGACCAATGCGGCGGGTTTGTCACAAAACAGCGTCTCAAGGTAATGCCCCAGGCAAAATATTGCATAAAATGCCAGGAAAAAGAGGAAAAATCCGAGAACGGAAAATAGGGATACAGTATCTCCTCATGGCGCTTTTTATATGTTTTCTTGACCAGCTTTCCAAATTTTGGGTCACGAAAGCACTTGAGATAGGGGAGAGTATTTCCATAGTCAGAGGTATTTTTCACATAACGCTTGTCCACAACCGTGGGGCCGCGTTTGGTATACTTCGGCAGCATCCGTATTTATTTGTCGCCGTAGCTGCGATCTCAGCGATTTTCATTGCCGGGTTAATCCTCTTACGGCCTCATAAACTGACTCCTGCACAGAAGACGGCCCTTTGTTTTATATTAGGAGGCGCGATCGGAAATCTCACCGACAGGATACGTCTAGGATATGTAGTGGATTTTATAGATTTTAGAATATGGCCGGTGTTCAATCTTGCCGATAGCTTTATAACAGTCGGCGCGGTTATGCTGGGTGTGCTAATACTCAGGAAAAAGAGATGCACAGGATAATTTTCCAACTGGGTTCATTTACCCTCTATTCTTACGGATTGTGCGTTGCAGGGGCTTTTTTGCTTTGCACGGTACTTATCCTTAAGGACTCAAAAAAAAGAGGCATGTCTCCCGAGAAGGTGTTTGACTGCTTCGTTGCTGTCTTAATCGGAGGGATTGTTGGGGCCAGGGCGATGTATGTGACGGCGAATTGGACGGAGTATGCGCACAGTCCTCTCTCGGCGTTAAGGTTCTATGAGGGCGGGTTAATCTTTCAGGGCGGCCTCATAGCGGCCGTAATAACGGCTGTTGTTGTGACAAGGATAAAAAAACTTTCTTTCTGGAAGATCACAGATCTAATGGCTCCGTATATAGTTCTGGGGCAGGCAATAGGCAGAATAGGATGTTTTCTTAACGGGTGCTGTTACGGCAGGATCGTGCAACGCGCGGGCATCACGTTTCCGCAAGAGGCGGTAATGCGGTTTCCGACACAAATTTATTCAAGCTTATTTCTATTGTTGCTTTTCATGTTCCTTCTGTGGGTGAGGGAAAAACGTTCTTTTGACGGCCGCGTTTTCATGATGTATATAATCATTTATTCGGTTTTCAGGTTTTTAATGGAATTTATGAGGGGAGATGAGTATATGACTCTTTTCGGAATGAGACTTTCGCAGGTCATATGCATAGCCATGTTCGCATGTGGAGTAAGCATCTACGCGATATTGGCGGGAAAGAGCAAGGGATTAAAGTGAACAGTGATCAGTGAGTGGGATTGGCTCATAGCTGTTAGCTCATGGTTTATGGGGCAAAAGGACAAACAGCTAACGGCAAACAGCTAATGGCTAGGAGCAGAGAGCAGAGGGACGCATGAGCGGGGAAAAGATTAAGAGACGTGAGTTTACGGTTAACGCCGATTCCGTGGGAATGCGTGTAGATAAATACATAACGATGGAGCTTGGTGAAGGCGCCTCCCGGTCTTATGTGAAGTTTCTCATGGACAACGGGTTTGCCCGTCTGAACGGAGCCCCGGTCAAACCCCATCGTTCCGTCCACGAAGGAGACAGTATTTCCCTTGAATTGGTACCTCTTCCGGAAGAGACCGATATGGAGCCGGAAAATATTCCGCTAAAAATACTTTATGAGGACGAGTGGATTCTCGTGGTGGATAAGCCGGCCGGCATGGTCGTTCATCCCGGCGCGGGGAACAGCCATGGGACGCTTGCAAACGCGCTTCTCTATCACTGCGGGCAATTACCTGTTGCTACGGAAGGGAATCGTCGTCCTGGAATCGTGCACAGGCTGGATAAGGATACTTCGGGGGTAATTGTAGTTGCAAAAAATGACAGGGCGTTAAGATCACTCGCGAAACAGTTCCAGAAAAGGGCAACAAAAAAATGTTACATCGTTGTGGTAACCGGTCGAGTTGAGATGGATAACGGCGTTATTGATGTGCCGGTAGCAAGAAGTTCCACGGATCGCAGAAAGATGAGCGTTAGATATGCAGGAGGCAAGGAGTCGCGCACGGTTTATCATGTGCTTCGCAGATTTGGCGCTTGCACATTAATGCGGGTGGAGCCGCACACGGGGAGAACTCACCAAATACGCGTGCACATGAAGTATCTCGGACACCCTGTCGTGGGGGATACGAGATACGGCGGCTCCGGAGGGATAAGCAGGCAGGCGCTTCACGCTGAAACTCTGGGATTTACACATCCGGATACCGGCAAATACATGGAGTTCAGCGCGCCGATTCCATCGGATATAGAGGAATTCATAAAAAAAATAAGTAGGGGCGGGCCTTGTGCCCGCCCGAAACGGTGAAAAACAGGGCACCCACAAGGGGTGCCCCTACGAATTTCATTTTTGCGTAAGGAGCAATCATGGATTGCAAAATAAAAAAAGCTGATAACGGGGTGAGAGGTGAATTAATATCTCCGCCGGACAAAAGCATTTCTCACAGGGCCGCGATGTTCGCTTCAGTATCCTCCGGCGAATGTGTAATCCGCAATTTTCTGTTCGGCCAGGATTGCAAACATACGCTGGAAGCCTTCCGTGCCATGGGAACAGAAATCAGCACTGAAAAGGACACGGTGACAATCCGGGGGAAGGGTCTGAAGGGTTTGGTTCAGCCGCCGGGAGAGCTTTATCTGGGCAACTCCGGCACGACAATGCGGATTATAGCCGGAATACTTGCGGGACAGGATTTTGCCAGCGTTCTTACCGGCGACGAGTCGTTGTCTAGGCGTCCGATGGGTCGTATCATAAAACCGCTTTCCTTGATGGGGGTAAAGATTGAATCGTCCAAGGAAGGTCCTCACGCACCGATAAAGATAGGTCCCGGACGCAAGAGGCTGAAACCGATCGATTACGAGACACCGGTGCCCAGCGCGCAGGTAAAGTCATGTGTTCTGGCAGCGGGATTATACGCGGAAGGAAAAACATCCGTAACCGAACCCCTGCAGTCTCGAGACCACACCGAACGAATACTGGAATATTTTTCAGCCAACCTCAAGCGCGAAGGGCTTAAGACCACGGTTACCGGTATGGAAGAGCTTGTTCCACGGGACATAACGATTCCCGGAGACATATCAAGTGCCGCTTTTTTTATTGTAGCTGCGCTTCTGGTCAAAGGGTCACATCTTGTAATCCGCGATACCGGACTAAATCCCACGCGTACCGGAATTCTTGATGTTTTGAAACGGATGGGCGGAAAAATAGAAATACTTGACTGGCACGATGGACTTGAACCCATAGGCGATATCGGGATAAATTTTTCGGAGTTAAAGAGCACAGTGATAGAAAAAGAAGAGATACCTTGCTTGATTGATGAAATTCCTGTTCTCGCGGTTGCGGCGGCCGTGTCTTCCGGCAAGACGGTAATTAATGGTATAAGTGAACTGAAAATCAAGGAGACGAACAGAATAGACAGTATCGTGGAAAACCTTCGCAAGCTCGGGCGACGAGCGACATCAAAAGGGGACTCTCTGATTATTCATGGGGAACCGGGTGCGTTGAACGCAGCCAGGCTGGATAGTTTTGGGGATCATCGTATCGCGATGAGCATGGCAATTGCCGCTCTGGTTTCCAACGGAGAATGTGTAGTCGAAAATGTCGATTGTGTTGGCACGTCATATCCAAAATTTTTTCACGACCTTGAGAAGACACGGTAATGGAATATAAACGCGGTAAAACATATTTAGTAGATACTCAAAAACGCAACATCAGTCATCAAAGAGAGTTCCAGCTCTTGTTGAAAAACGTAGAAAATATTTGACAGAACATTTGTTTTTTGTTAACATCTCTCTATAAGCACATAAACATATATAGTGAGTCTCCTTTAATTGCAGTAACTTCCCCAAAAAAAAAGGACCCCAGAGAATGCTAAGAACATACATGAACAAATGGTTTGATAGAATACTTGGTCTGTTTTCCAGCGATATGGGGATAGACCTCGGGACTGCATCCACGCTCGTGTATCTTAAGAATGAAGGGATTGTTCTTTGCGAACCCTCGGTTGTCGCGATAGAAGCCGGGACTTCCAATGTTCTGGCTGTCGGAGAAGAGGCCAAACGCATGCTCGGTAGAACCCCCGGAAATATTATCGCTATTCGTCCGATGCGTGATGGAGTTATAGCCGATTTTGAGATCACTGAAAGCATGTTGCGCTATTTTATAAAAAAAGTCCATAACTCTCGCCGGCTGGTTCGTCCGCGCGTAGTAATCGCCATCCCTTCTGGTATCACAGAAGTGGAGAAACGGGCGGTGAAAGATTCCGCCCTTCATGCGGGCGCCCGAGAGGTTTATATGCTGGAAGAACCCGTAGCCGCTTCGATTGGGGTGGGGCTTCCCATACAGGAACCGTCGGGGAACATGGTAATTGATATAGGTGGCGGAACCACGGAGATGGCTGTCATCTCGTTGGCGGGCGTTGTGTTCTCCAAGTCCATACGCATCGGCGGAGATGAAATGGATGACGCTATTATTAACTATCTAAAACGAACCTACAATCTTATGGTCGGGGAAAGAACCGCCGAAGAGATAAAAATACGGATAGGATCCGGTTATCCTCTGGACGAAGAGATGACTATGGATGTTAGAGGCCGCGATCTTGTTGCGGGACTTCCCAAGATGATTAGTATAAACAGTGAGGAAGTTCGTGAAGCTCTTTCCGAGCCGATTGCGCAGATAGTGGAAGCTGTGCGGATTACGCTGGAAAGAACTCCTCCGGAATTATCAGCGGATCTTATTGAAAAAGGGCTGGTTCTTGCCGGCGGTGGGGCACTTTTAAGGGGCCTGGACAGGTTGATTTCTGAGGAAACCGGTCTGCCCGTTCACATCGCGGACGACCCCTTAACGGCAGTAGCTCTCGGCACCGGAAAAGTATTGAGCGAATTGAAGTATCTTAAGAAACTTACGGTCATGCCAAAGCTCCAGCGGTAAGCGCCTGAAAAGTTCAATGTGTTTGTATTTTTAACCCGCAAGAAAAATTGGATATTAGCCACGGGTATCCTCGTGTTGGTGTTCTTGGTCTTTTTTGTCCCTTCTTTTTCCGTCAATCTGAAGAACTTTTCCCTCGGCGTGTTTTCCTCCTCTATAAAATTCTGTTCAATCGGCGTGGATTATTTGCGCAGTAAAAAGAATCTTGTTAGTCAAAACAAGATATTGCGCGCAAAAACGGATCTATTTGCTCTTGAGATCGAGCGATCCAAGGGGTTGATTCGGGAGAATGAACGTCTCAGAAATCTTTTGGGATTCAGCAAGAAAGCGGCTTTTAGCGCGATCCCGGCCGAGATTATTGCGAGAAGCCCCAATGGATGGGAGAAATCATTCATCATTGATAAAGGACTCGAGGATGGAATAAAGAAAAACTCGGCGGTATGTTCGGCTAATGGGTTACTGGGGAAGGTGACGGATCCGGGACAGACGGCCAGTTCCGTAATGTTGATAACGCACCCCAGTTTCAGGGCGGGGGGTGTGCTGAAAAACACCCGAATCAACGGCATTGTAACCGGCTTGGGCAGCGGAATCGTGAAGATTATTTATCTTCCGGTTGATGCCAAAATAAAAAGAGGGGAAGTTGTCGTTACTTCAGGGTTTAGCCGGGCATTTCCGAAAGGCATAGTGATAGGAAGGATTATTTCTGTGGCGAAAAGCAATACAGGCCTGTACAGTTATGCCATGATTAAGCCTTCCGCAGATCCGTTTAAGCAGGAAGAAGTCCTCTGTTTGGTATAACAGCCCTCTGGTGATATGAGAAAAAAAATATGGTTGTATGTTCTGCTTCTTGTTTGCGTTCCGGTTCAGGCGGTTCTGATGAAACATGCCGGTTGGGTTCCGGACGTGATAATTATCATGGTCGTTTTTGTCGGTGTTTTTTACGGCGAGGTTCAGGGCGCCGGATTTGGCCTTACCGCCGGTCTTCTTAGATGGTGTTTTTCCGCCACCGCGTTTCCGCTGGATATTCTTATTTTTCCTCTTATAGGAGCCGCTTCGTCAAAGTTGCCCGGCGTGTTCTATCGTCAAAACCCGATTATGCAGATGTTCACCGTGATGATAGCGTTATTTGCCGTTGTTGCGGCGCAAACGTTTTATCTCAGTGTGCTGAGTGGAAATGATGCAGGTATGGTTTCCGTTATTTCCGAAAATATAAGACAACTGGCCCTTACGGTCTTTGTGTCCCCTCTCGTGTTTGCTTTTCTCAAGGTTATGCTGCGTGTGAAAGAATGAGAATAAAAATATTCACATTAATCTTGCTCTTCTTTACGGCTGTCCTTTTAACGGCTCTTGCGTATGTGCAGGTGGTCAAATACGAGAAATACAGCACGATGTCGGAGGAAAACCGATTGAAGATCATTCCCCTGATGGCGCCTCGGGGGAGCATTTTTGACAGGGCCGGGAATCCTCTTGTAAAAGACACGCTCTGTTTCAATGTTTCCGTCATATACAGCAGGGTAAAGAACGCGGAAGCGCTGGAGAAGGCATTGAGTTCGATGCTTGCGATTCCGCAAGAAACAATAGCCGCGGGGATTCGTAATAGTCGGGGGCAATCTTATTTGCCGGTTTGTCTCGCAGCCGATATAGGTATGGAAAATGCCGTTCGCGTAGAAGAGGCGGCGCTTGATTATCCCGGGCTTTTGCTTGAAGTGTCCGCTAAACGTGAATATATGCACGAAAAGACCGCATCGAATCTCTTGGGGTATCTCGGGTTTATAAACCGTCCCGAATTTGAGAAATTGAGACATTATGGTTACAAGATTAACGATCTCGTCGGAAGAGACGGGATTGAGAAGCAATACGACAAGTATCTTCGAGGGATACATGGCGGCAAACAGATAGAAGTTGATTCTCGCGGTCGCGAAAAAACAATATTGGGATTTAAGGAACCGGTTCCCGGCAGAAATATTTACCTGACGATTGATCTAGAGCTGCAAAAGTTTTGTGAATCTCTTCTGCAGGACAAACGGGGCGCGATCCTGGCTCTGGATCCTCAGTCTGGGGCCGTACTGGCCATGGCCAGTGCGCCGTCTTATGATCCCTCCGTTTTTGTTACGAAGAGCAGAAGAAAAGAAGCAGGCCTTCTGTTGAAAGACAGGATGTATCCGTTACTTAACAGGGCGATTGCCGGTGTTTATCCGCCCGGGTCGATATTTAAAGTCGTGATAGCTGCCGCGGCGTTGGAAAACGGTGTTATATCGCAGGGGAGTTCGTTTGACTGTGAAGGGTCCTTCTCTCTCGGAAAAGCGGTTTTTCGCTGTTGGAAAAAAAAGGGGCATGGACAACAGATACTGGTAAATGCCATAAAAAATTCCTGCAATGTCTATTTTTTTAGAACGGGCCTTCTTCTTGGAGCCGAGAAGATAGCAGCTTTTGCCGAAAAGTACGGATTCGGAAAAAGGACAGGGGTGGATCTTCCGGGCGAACGCGCGGGAACGCTGCCAACGCCCGGTTGGAAGAAAAAACGGTTTAACGAAGCATGGTATAAAGGAGATACCGTCAACTATTCGATTGGACAGGGATATATGCTTTGTTCTCCTCTGCAGGTAGCCCGCATGATGTGTGTTTATGCGAACAGAGGCTATCTGGTCAGGCCGTATCTGGTAAGCAGAGTAGGGGATGTGCCTGTCGGCAGTCGGGATAAGGTGTTTTTATATATTTCTCCGAAAAGCATGGAAACGGTCAGGGAGGGAATGAGAAAAGTTGTAAATGATCCCCACGGTACCGGGCAAAAGGCGAAGCAGGACATTGTTATTATAGCGGGAAAAACAGGAACGGCTCAGGTTTCAAGAGGGGGAAATCACGGATGGTTCGCGGGATTTGCTCCGTTTGAAGATGCAAAGCTGGTTGTGGTAGTTTTTGACGAACACGGCGGCAAGGGAGGGTATTACGCGGCCAGCACGGCGGGGAGTGTATTCAAGAAGGCCAGGGAACTTGGGATAATATGAAAGAAACAAGATACAAGTTACAATAACCAAACAATGATCAATAACCAAATTCAAATGACCAAACAAGAAGGAAAGTGTTAAAAAACCGATTATTTGTAAGTCTGGATAAACCATCGTTTGGTTATTGTAGTTTGAATATTGTTTGTATCTTGTAACTTGGTTATTGGTTATTTATACTTTGCGTTCTCAGTATTGCAAAAAAAGGGAGGTAAAAAGTGGAAATTGCATGTTTTGCGGGAAACACGGGTTTATATGCGGTTTTGTATGCGGTAATAGCGGTTTTATATTTTGTGCCGACCGTGGTCGCATACGGTTTGGGTAAGGAAGAAAGACGGATGATATTTCTGGTTAACCTGTTTCTCGGCTGGACGGTTATAGGATGGGCCGGCTCTTTGATATGGGCGTTGCGGAAGGACTGATATGGCGAAAAAAGGAAAAGGACACATAGACAGAATCCTGCTGTCTGCTGTTATGATGATCGCCTTTTTGGGGATTGTTTTCGTATACAGCGCGACATGGTCCCGTGGCGGCAACGGTTTTGTTTTAAATAGTCTCGTGACGCGGCAGTGCATGTGGGTCGTGACGGGTTTTGTTGTTCTTTTCATAATGGCAAATATCGATTATCTGAAAGTCATGGATATCGCGTATTTTGCGTATGGATTGAACCTTGCGGCGCTTGTTTTTATATTATTTTTTGGAGGAGAGCGTTACGGCGCCAAACGGTGGCTGGATCTCGGAGTGTTTTCTCTTCAACCGTCGGAATTTGTCAAGATCACAACGATACTGGCCCTTGCCGCGTTTCTAGGCGAAGGAAGAGAAAGGATCGGAACGTTCAGAAATTACGCGGGGGCCGTTCTTCTGGTGGCGCCGGCGATTGTCTTGATCTTTCTTCAGCCGGATCTCGGGACTGCTCTTGTTCTTATTCCTATACTTTTTGCCATGCTTTTTATTTGCGGCGAAAAAGTGAAATATATGGCCTTGACCACGGTGATAGGAGTAATAAGCCTGCCATTTTTTTGGAGCCTGATGAGAGGTTATCAGAAGAAAAGGCTCATGGTATTTGTCAACCCTAATTTGGATCCCCTGGGCGCGGGATACACTATAATTCAGTCCAAAATAGCGATAGGTTCCGGAGGCATGTTCGGGAAGGGATTGCTTAACGGTACGCAGAGTTATTTAAGATTTCTTCCGGAGCGTCATACCGATTTTATTTTTTCCGTCATCGGGGAAGAATGGGGGTTTGTCGGCGCCGTCGTTCTAATAGGGTTATACACGTTAGTTATCGCCAGGGGTATAAAGATTATGGCGCGAGCGGACGATATATATGGAAAAACCATAGCCGCCGGAGTCATAACGCTGATAGCCTTTCAGGTTTTGGTAAATATATCAATGACAATAGGGCTGATGCCTGTCGTCGGTTTGCCACTCCCGGCCATAAGCTATGGAGGATCAAATACGGTAACGGTACTGATGAGTATCGGTCTTCTGCTCAGTGTAGGCCGCCGCGCCAATCGGTAGTAGGGGCGGGGTGACTCCGCCTCTACGCAAAATTTGCGGAGCAAATTTTGCCTGCGAACGAAGATCGGTGCGAAGAATTGCCTGAGGGCCTTGCCCTATGCGCCCACACACAAAAAACCACACCCCTGCTTTGACACTACTTTTTATCGCAAAAGACGCGTTGGGAGTGTTTCGTACGGACTATGTCCGGTAGAAATACTCCCAACGTGTCCTATACAAATACATTGCAAAAAAATTTCGGGCGGTTTTCCCCCAGCCTCGCGAGCAAGGCCCTCAGGCGATTCTCCGGGTCGTTCAAGACACGGGGGGAGTTGGGTCGTGGGAGGCGAAGGGCTCCGAACGGGAACGAAAATGTGGTACAATGGTGTGGATTTATTTAGATTAGGAGACTTTTTACGACATGAAAGAATTACGAGAGATACTTGATAAAGTGCAGAAGCCGGGGAGATATATCGGCGGCGAGACAAATAGCGTCTGTAAAAAGATGCGGCCGGGGATGGTCTCGGTCGCGCTTGCGTATCCCGACACTTATGAGATAGGCATGAGCTATCTGGGGCTGCGCATACTTTATCATCTTCTTAACGAGCGTGATGACGTTGCCTGTGAACGGGTATTCGCCCCGTTAGATGATATGGAAAAAGAGTTGATTTCCGCCGGACGTTGTCTCTTCAGTTTGGAATCAAAGACCGACATAAATAAGTTTGATATTTTGGGGTTTTCACTTTCGTATGAGCTGACTTACACGAACGTGCTTAATATGCTTTCTCTCGGCGGTATAACGATTGCCTCTCGCCATCGCCGCCGGGAAGAGCCCTTAATTATCGCCGGCGGAGCATGCTGTTATAATCCTGAACCCATGAGTGAATTCATAGATGTTTTTTTGATCGGTGATGCCGAAGAATCTCTCCCAAAATTCATAGAGGAGTATAAAAAAGCGAAACAGCAATACAGTGAAAGGCGAGATATTCTCAAAAGCCTTGCACGGCTGGAAGGAACGTATGTGCCGCTTTTTTATGAAGCGGATTATTCCGGGAAAAATTTCTTGGGTCTGAATCCGATAAACAATGATGTCCCGAAGCGTATAGAAAAAACGCTGGTCAGAGATTTTGAAAATGCTTACTATCCTGTAAAACAAATAGTCCCTCTGGTAAAGATAGTACAGGACAGAGCGATAGTGGAGATAATGAGAGGGTGTCCGAACGGCTGTCGTTTCTGTCAAGCAAGCGCGATTAACCGGCCCGTGCGGATTAGAACCCCGGAACGCATAAGGGAGATATGTCGGAAAACCTATGCGCATACGGGGTATGAGGGTTTTACCCTTTTGTCTCTTTCCAGCGTGAATTATCCGTGTCTTGCAGATGTTATTCACGAACTGCGAGACGATTTTCGCGGCAAGGGTGTTGGGATATCGGTGCCGTCATTACGGGTGGATAAGGCCTTTTATGATTTGCCGGACGCGTTGTCTTCTTTTCGCAAGTCCGGGCTCACTTTCGCTCCGGAATCTGCTATCGCATCCGTGAGGAAATCTCTGGGTAAAGATATTAATCTTGAAGTGCTTTCGCAATCGGCCATTCTCGCATTTAAACATGGTTGGCGAAAGATAAAATTGTATTTTATGATGGGGCTTCCCGGTCAGCCGCCCGAAGAGACACGAGAGATCATTGCTCTCGCCAGAGAACTTTCCGGACTTAAGAAAAAGGTCTCCGGCGGCACTGCCGAGATAAATATCAGCATAAACCCTTTTATCCCGAAAGCGCATACACCGATGCAATGGTTTGGCATGGAAAGAAAAGAAAAACTGGTTCGCATGAAAGGGGAACTAACGTCCTTTTCCTCAAAAAAAGTTCGCGTAAAATTTCATGACCTGGAGCAATCCTTTCTGGAAGGTTGTATGGCAAGAGGAGACCGCAGGATGGGAGGTATTATCTATACGGCATGGAAAAAAGGCGCGAAAATGGACAGTTGGAAAGAATTTTTTAACTTCGGCATATGGAAGGAATCATTTGCCGAAAACGGTCTGGATATATATGATCACGCATGTCGCACCTATACGCCCGGAGACGCTCTACCATGGGACCACATAAAGACGGGCGCCGATCCGCAATCCCTCCGCGCAGAATTCGAAGCATATCAAAAATAAAAGACGTACCACCCTTCGAACCATCCATTGCACCATTTTGACTTTCATATTCCTATAGGGTATTCTTAATATAGGGCGCGACAATTATATATAGAATATAAATGTTAATTGAAAACTGTGTGTAGAAGACAGTCAAGGAGGTCTATAGTGGGATTTTTAAAGTTTAAGTCTGCGGGGCGGAGCAGCCTGAAGTACAAGTTATTGATAGCATTTGCGCTCATGTCTGTTATCCCTCTTCTCATCTTGGCATATTTTGTCTCAAATTATGTTTTTCCGAACGCAGAGGGAGGGCTGCTCCAGTCAACGGCTATTGTTCTTCTGACCATACTGATCTCCTGGGGAGGGTATACGCTGGCGAAGAATATCGTGTTACCGGTGATAAATCTGGCGCTGGAGACCAAAATCATTGCGGAAGGGCAATACGATTCAAAGATTCTGTTCAAACGGGAGGATGAGCTGGGAGATATAGCCAGCGCTGTCAATGCCATGACCGGCAAGATGAGAGGCTATCTGGGACAGTTACAGGAATACAGCAAAGAGACGGCATCTCTTAACGTAAAGATTCACAGAAAAGTTCTCACTCTCACTAATTTAATGCGTCTGGGGGATCTTATCAGCTCGGGCATGTCGTTTGACGATGTTGCCGATTTTGCCACAAAGGGGATGGCCGGTGAATTGTATGGGGGGTATTGCGCCGTATTCATAAGAACTAAGGCCGGAAAATATTCCCTGAAATCGGTTTCTGAAAACGCGGGAAGGGACTCAGATGTCGACAGCATAGGCGAGGTGCTTTCGTCCACGGAGAAACTTTTTGCTTCTAATGAGTATCTTCTGTCCGATTCCCGCCCGACGAGTGACCCGTGGCAAAAAACGCTGAAGGAAAAGCTGGGACGGATGAATGTTATTTTATTCCCGATGAAAATAAAGACAACCATTGTCGGTGTAATAGTTGCCTCTAATTTTGGGGACGAAGTCGAATTTAACAACGATGACGTGGAGGTTCTGAGAGCATTCGCCAAAGAATTAGTCCTTGCATATCAGAGCTCTCAGATATCTGAAAGGGTGAAAAGCCTGGAGATGGTTGACGGCCTTACGGGGCTTTATACGTTTTCCTGTCTTGAGGGGCGTCTGGAAGACGAGATAAACAGGGCCCAGTATTATCAGCGGCCTTGTTCACTTATATTGGTAAACGTGGATGATTTCAAAAAATACGCGGAAAAAAACGGTATGTCACAGGGCAAAGAGCTCCTCAAGCAGGTGGGGGCGCTTTTAGGCGAAATTGCTCCGTCGGTCGGAAAGGTCGGGAGGAACGATCACGACGAGTTTGGAATACTGCTTCCTGAGACAAATAAAAGGGAGGCCCTCGAAATAGCCGAAAGTATTCGCGACAAAACGGAAAAATTAAAAACTCCGGGTAAGGGCGATAAAATAACCGTAAGCGTAGGAGTCGGGGAAAACCCGATTGACGGAGCAACGGGAAAAGATATCATTGCCAAAGCCCGGCAGTATGTGGAGAAAGCCAAAGATGCAGGCAAAAATAAAGTGGTAGGGGAGTAGCAGCATAGTGCATAGAGCAGAATTGGCTCATGGCTGTTGGCTCATGGCTCATGCGACAAACGGCCAACGGCAAACAGCCAACGGCAAACAGCCAACGGCAAAGAACAGAGGGTGAAACATGAAGGATGATATAAAAAAAATTCTTGAAGCGATGCCTGAAAAACGCGCTTCCGATTTGCATATCAGCGCAAACGCTCCGATGCATTACAGGATTGATGAAAAGCTCGTGAATGTGAGGACAGAAGTTCTGTCACATGAAGATGCGAAAAATATCATTTACGACCTCATGAATCCGGCGCAGATCGAACAATTTGAAAAGGAGAAAGAACTTGATTTCTCTTTTTTTATGAAAGGAATAGGAAGATTTCGGACCAATGTTTTTATACAGAGAGATAATGTTGGATGCGCAATAAGGCTGATACCTCTTCGGATTATGAGCATAGAAGAATGCGGTCTGCCCGAGGATGTTATTAAACGTTTCTGTAAGTTCCAAAAGGGACTGGTTCTTGTGACCGGCGCGACGGGAAGCGGAAAATCTACGACGCTTGCGGCGATGGTGGATGAGATTAACGCGAACCGGAAATGTCATATCGTGACAGTTGAGGATCCCATAGAGTTTGATCATGCAAACAAAGAAGCCGTTATTGACCAGAGACAGCTGCATGAGGATACGTTTTCTTTTGAAAATGCATTGAAACATGTGTTACGACAGGATCCGGATGTCATCCTCATCGGGGAACTGCGTGATCTTGAGACCGTCCAGCAGGCCATGATAATTGCTGATACGGGGCATCTTGTTCTGGGGACTTTGCATACGTCAGACAGCATACAGACGATAAACCGGATAGTGGACATATTTCCGGCGCATCAGCAAAAACAGGTAAGGGTGCAGTTGTCGTTCGTTCTGATTGGTATTATTTCGCAGCAGTTGATACCGCGTAAGGGGCAACCGGGAAGAGTATTAGCTTCCGAAATTCTCGTAGCGAATCCTGCTGTAAGGAGCATGATAAGGGATTCCAAGGAACACCAGGTATACTCAATCCTACAAATGTCTCAGAAATTTGGAATGAGAACAATGAACCATACGCTGTTTGAGCTTTACGCGGCCGGCAAGATAACCTATGACGATGCGTTACTCAGGTCATCCGATCCTGAAGAGCTGGTCAAGTTAATTAAGGACAAAGGCGCGGCAGGTAAATCCTGATTTTGCGCCTAAATGCAAAAGAGTAAAATGATACCAAAAAAACATATAGGAAAAAAACTCGGAGAGATTCTCGTTCAAAACGATTTGATTTCCGAGATTCAGCTGCAGAGAGGCCTCGATTTTCAGAGACGCGAAGGGGGTCTTTTAGGCGAGATTCTGGTTAAACTCGGGTATGTAAAGGAAAAAGATATTGTCCAGGCATTGACTGTCCAATGTGGGTTTCCGTATCTTCCGCTGGAAAATTACGAGTTGAGAAAGGAAGACGGGGCGATAATCCCGGAAAATGTTGCCAGACAGTACAGCGTTGTTTCTCTCGGGGTTATCGGGAATATCCTGACCGTAGCGATGTCAAATCCCTTGAATGAAAAGGCGATAGAAGATATAGCGATGATGGTAAAGAAGAAGGTTCAGGTATTTATCAGCACTGGCACGTCTATACACGAGGCCCTGGATAAACTTTATGAAAAAAATGGCAAATAACAGGACATTATTATATGGCGCTGTCATTGACAAAAAAGCTATGTGACCTGTTGGTCAAGGAGAAACTTGTTTCGGAAAATGATTTCAGGAAGGCCAGGAAAGTATGCGCTGAAAAAGGCGGCAGTCTTAGCGATATTCTGGTTAAAATGAACGTTATTTCCAAAGATAATCTCTTGACAGCGATGAGTGAGATTCTCGGGTTCCCACCAATCAACCTTTCTCGTTTTAACATAGCCGAAGACGTGCTGGGTCTTATTCCTAAGGAAATAGCGGTTACATATCAAATGTTGGCGGTTTCCAGAATAGAGCAGCAACTTACGGTTGCCATGGTCGATCCGTTGAACATATTTGCGCTTAATGATCTTAATGTTCTGGATAATATGAGTGTCAGTCCCGTCATAGCCAGCGCGGCCGACATGAAAAAAGCTATAAGCAAGTATTATGAGGCATCCGCCGATGATGAGATTAGCACGATCGTGCAGGATATCGAAAATGCCCAGATGGAAATGGTCACGGGAGAAGGCGAAGAGATGTCCTCGGTTGAACTTTTGCGGATAACCGAAGAAGCCCCTGTCGTAAAGCTCACGAACATGATAGTGAGAAAAGCCGTGCAGGAGCGTGCCAGCGATATTCTTATAGAGCCCATGGAGGAAAATTCCAGAGTCAGATACAGGATAGACGGCATGTTGCATGAAAGGTATTCTCCGCCGGGCAAATTTCATCAGGCGCTGATATCCCGGATTAAGGTAATGGCCAACCTTGATATTGCCGAAAAACGTCTGCCTCAAGACGGCCGGTTCAGAATAAAACTGGAGGGCAGGAGAGTGGATTTCAGGGTGTCCATCGTCCCTTCGAGCCTGGGTGAAAAAGTGGCGCTGAGAGTCCTTGACAAAGGACAGGCGATGATAGACCTTGATAGTCTTGGTTTTGATGAGGACGACAAAAAGAAACTCCGGGAGGTCAGCAAACTGCCACACGGGATGATACTGGTCTGCGGACCAACGGGGTGTGGTAAGACCACCACCCTGTATTCCGTCCTGAAGCACATAGACGACCCGGAAAAAAACATCGTGACGGTCGAGGACCCCGTGGAATATGAACTCAAGGGAATCAATCAGGTGGCGATAAACGAGGAGATCGGGCTGACGTTTGCAGGATGTCTTCGTTCAATTTTAAGACAAGACCCTGACATTATCATGGTGGGAGAAATCAGGGATTTTGAGACACTGGATGTTGCCATTAAGTCCGCGTTGACAGGACACCTTGTTTTGAGCACACTTCACACTAATACCGCGGCCGGCGCGATTATCAGGATGATAAACATGGGAACAGAGCCGTTTCTTATGGCAGCTTCCGTAGAACTTATCGCTGCACAGAGATTATTGAGAAGGCTATGCGTATCCTGCCGCGAGGCATACACTCCGACAAAAACAGTTGCGGATAAATACCGGCTTTACGATGAGAAAGGTCATATTCCGCATATTTATCGTTCCGCAGGATGCAAAAAATGCATGTATTCCGGTTATCTGGGGAGGATAGGCATCTTAGAATGCATGAAGCTTTCGCCCGAAATTAAGGAGCTCATATTTAAGAGGGTGCAGGCCGCGGAGATTGAGACGGTGGCCAGACGGGCGGGCATGACCACTTTGCGGGAGAACGGGATAAAGAATGTTCTAGCGGGTGTTGCTTCACTTGAGGATGTGCTGCGAGCGACAGTTGAAAACAAAGAAATATGACCGGCTATTCCCGGACACGGTGAGGATAGAATGGAAAAAGATTTTAAGGAAAAAATACTGAAAGCTCTTCGGGAGATTGAAAAGGTGGACAAAAAACGCCTGGAGAGTGTTTTGGATAAATGTAAGAAAAAAAGAGGAAGAGAAATCATAGACGCGCTTGCCGAAGAAAATGTGGTTTCTGAAGGAGATCTGCTGGCAGTGCTGAGCTCAGGGATGGGTTTGCCCCCGATAGACATAACAAGGATTACTCTGGACTCCCGGATCATGCGGCTTGTACCGGAAAAGCTTATACGGAGATATTCCATCGTGCCTTTGTCAAAAGTGGGAAAGAACCTGACACTTGTCGTTTCCGATCCGACGGATATTCTGGCATTGGACGATGTTAAAATGGTCACGGGATGCGAAACAAGACTTGTCCTGGCCTCCCGGAACGGTTTGGAAGAAGCGCTTAAATCTTTTTACAAAGAAGGGGATGAGGAACTTGCCTCCATAGTCGGAGAAGAAGAGGATCCCGATATGGAGGTTCTTAGTAAGACCGAAGGCCTTGATCTCTTGGAAATGGCCAGAGAGAGCAAAGCGGCACCCATCGTGAAGATGGTGGATCTTATTATAAGCGAGGCCATAAAAAAACGGGCAAGCGATATTCATGTGGAACCGCAGGAAAAGAGTCTGAGGATTAGATATCGCGTGGACGGAAGTCTGCACGAGGTTTTTGATCTACCAAAAAAAAACCAGAATGCTATCCTGGCGCGGCTGAAGATAATGTCTAATCTGGATATCACGGAAACCAGAACCCCGCAGGACGGCAGATTCCGGATACGGTTTGATGGAAGAGAAATAGATTTCCGGGTATCCGTTTTGCCTATCTGTTCAGGCAACAAGGTTGTCATGAGGTCTCTTGACAGGAGCAATCTTTCGGTGGGGATGTCTACTCTCGGATTTCTTCCGGCAACGATGGCCGATTTCAAGGAAGCTCTTTCAAGGCCCTACGGAATAATCCTCGTAACGGGACCGACCGGCAGCGGGAAATCCACTACGCTTTATTCCATATTAACCGAAATGAACGTGCCGGAGAGAAACATACTTACGATTGAAGACCCCGTTGAGTATCAGGTGGCAGGCATAACTCAGATTGCGGCTCGTCCGGAAATAGGTTTGGATTTTGCCAGTGGATTAAGGGCTTTGTTGAGGCAAAGTCCGGATATCATAATGGTAGGGGAGGTGCGGGATTTTGAAACCGCTGATATCGCCATTAAGGCCTCACTTACGGGGCAGATGGTTCTTACCACTCTTCATACCAATGATTCCGTCGGGGCAATCACACGTCTGGTAAATATGGGCGTTGAGCCGTTTCTTGTTGCTTCAAGTCTTACCCTTGCGTGCGCGCAACGTTTACTTCGGAAAATCTGTCCGCATTGCAAGGTTGAAGCGGATATTCCGAAAGAGCTGATAAAACAAATAAAGGACGAATATCCTGAAGCCAGCGATGTTACAGAGTTTTATAAAGGCAAAGGGTGCAAAAAATGCAACGATACCGGTTATCTCGGACGGATGGGAACTCTGGAGACTCTGTTGGTGGATGAGGAAATACGGGAGATGATAAATCAACAGAAATCGGAAGAAGAGATAAGGGCGTATTTGAAGAAAAAGGGTGTAAGAACGCTCAGGGAAAACGCAATGGTAAAATTCATCAAAGGATTGACCACGCTTGAAGAGGTGTTAAGGGCAACTTAAAGTTGTTTAAGGTTAAAGATCACAGAACGGAGTAAGGCAAATGGCTAAGTTTGTGTATTTAGCGAAGAATAAGGCAGGGCAGACCTTGAAAGGGGATGTGGAAGCTGCTGACAAGAAAAATGCGCTGAATGTTTTGCGCGAAAAAGAACTTGTTGTCCTCAAACTTGAGGCGGCCAAGGAAAAACGCTCAGTATTAGCCGCATTTGGATCGCGAAAACGGACGAAAGTAAAAATGGACGAGCTTGTCGTATTTAGTCGGCAGATGGCGACTATGATGGCGGCAGGCATTACGATCGTTGAATCGCTTGATACTCTGGCGGAGCAGACAGACAACGCCGGGTTTAAGTTCATCCTGAGGGATATCCGCGATTCCGTCAATACCGGTGCGAGTCTTTCCGAAGCGATGGATAAATATACTGCCGTTTTTTCCGGTTATTTCGTGAATATGGTCAAAGCGGGAGAATCGAGCGGTATGCTGGATGATGTTCTTGAAAGAGTGGCCGTTTATATGGAGAAAACGAATACTCTGCAGAAAAAAATAAAGTCCGCGATGACTTACCCTGTTGTCGTGACTGCGATGGCGATGGGAATTACGATTGTGATGGTCGTAAAAGTAATTCCTGTTTTTAAAGATATGTTTTCAGGGTTTGGGTCCGAATTGCCGGGGCCCACGCAGTTTCTCATAAATGTGAGTGATTTCTCGAGAAAATACTTTCTTTTAGTCACTATTTTTATTGCTGCTATGGTGGTCACGGGAAAATGGTATTTCGGCACCGATCGGGGGCATACTTTCCTTGACGGAATAAAATTGCGTCTGCCGGTTTTCGGAGTTTTATTGAAGAAAGTCGCGATAAGTAAATTTACCCGCACCCTGAGCACGCTTGTAAAAAGTGGCGTACCGATACTTTCTGCGCTTGAGATTGTAGCCAGAACGTCCGGAAACGTGGTTGTTGAACAAGCAATCAATAACGTGGCGGATAGCGTCCGGGAAGGGGAAAGCATATACCGGCCCATGGAAAAAAGCGGGATATTTCCGCCAATAGTTACACGGATGGTCGCCGTAGGTGAAAAAAGCGGTGAACTTGAGACAATGCTGACCAAGATCGCGGATTTTTATGATGAGCAGGTTGATATTGCTGTTGACGGGTTAACCAGCATGATAGAGCCTCTTGTTATCGCATTTCTCGGTATAGTGATAGGAGGCATAGTGATTTGTATGTTCTTGCCGATATTCAAAATGTCGACACTGATTGATTTTTAAGGGAACTTTGATGAAAAACTGCGGTAGGGGAGAGAGGCAGCTAAAGAGAGGGAATGAAAAAAAATCGAAATAAAGGGTTCACTATCGTTGAGATTATGATAGTGGTTTTTATTCTGGGGCTTTTAGCAGCAATAGCTATTCCTAATTTTATTCGCAACCGGGAAGAAGCCCAGAAACAGTGCTGTATTGCAAACCTGAGAAAGCTAGAAACGGCCCTTGAGTTGTATGAGCTAGAAATTAATACGACACCCGCTGCAGTATCTGATCTTGTACCGGACTATCTGATGAGAGAGCCCCGATGTCCGATGGGGACGGCCGGTTACACGATTGTAAACGGCGATCCTGTGTGTTCTAACGACCCTGAGGAGCATCAGTTACCGACTTCTTCTTCGTAAAAAACCGAAGGAAAAACGGAACAAAGAAAACAGTTATCAGCTTTTTGTTTTATTAACACTGGTGTTAAACAAAAGTTTGGTGTAAATTTGCATTACGAAAAACGCGCGAGTATACTTTAGTTAGAGGTCTATGATGGACCTTGTGGTTAAGAAAAGGAGGGGGGTGAGAAAAATGAAGATGCGTAAATTAATGGGTAAGAGCGGCTTTACTCTTGTTGAGATCATGATAGTTGTTGCAATTATAGGTCTATTGGCTGCTATAGCCATTCCGAACTTCGTGAAAGCTCGCGAGAATGCTCAGAAAAATGCCTGTATTGCGAACATGAAGCAGGTTGAAGGTGCTATCGTGTTATATTCGCTGGATAACCCCGGCGTGACTGCTACGGTAGCGAATTTGACGCCTGATTACATCAAGCGGGAGCCGTTATGTCCGTCAGGTACGGCGAGCTATACGCTCACCGATGGTGTGCCGATATGTCCGAATTCACCGACCACTCACTATCTGGTCGCGCCTGCAGCAGAGGCATAATCGTGTAGGCATTTTGACATGTATGTAAAGCAAAAAAAGGCGGTTCATGCGAACCGCCTTTTTTTTATATTTGTTTTCGCAGGACATGCCCCGCACGAAATCCGTATCGTAATTAAAAAATCGTAGGGGCACCCCTTGTGGGTGCCCGAAATAATTAATGATTATGGTTGTAGGGCAGGCACAAGGCCTGCCCCTACTTGACAATGATATTCTGGTATGATAATCTTGCTGTAACATAATATTAATTCCTCTATATATATAACATGCGAAGAGATCATGCCATATAATGATAAAATTTGGCAGTAGGACAGAGAGAACGGTCGGGCTTGATATCGGCAGTTTTGCGATAAAGGTCGTGGCCATTGATAAGACGTCCGGGAAGAAGACGCTTGCCGCGTATAATATCAAGCAGATTCCCGTCGACGTGAAATCCTTCGATCGATCTTCATTAATCAGAGAGGCATTAGATGAGATTGATCTCCATCCGGAAATGGTGAACCTGTCGCTTTCCGGCCCCGAAGTGATAGTTCGTTTTATAAATCTTCCAAAAATGAGCAAAGAGCAGCTTGAAGGCGCCTTGTCCTTTGAAGCAGAAAAATACATCCCATTTAATGTGAGTGATGTTATCCTTGATTCTATTATTCTCGGGGATGCGCCCGATACCGGTCAGATGAGAGTGCTTCTGGCCGCTGTCAAACGGGAAGCCGTTGGATCTTTAGTGAAAACAGTTGAGGGATTGGACATGGCGGTGGGTGTCGTGGATATTGATCCCTTTGCCATGTTTAACGCCTTCACGGAGAATAATCTCCTGCCGGAGGATGAAGGAAACATCTTTCTTAATATCGGGCACTCGCGAACCGATATGCTTATTGCAATCGGAAAACAACCTTATTTTACCAGAGAAGTGCAGCTTGGGGGCAGGAATATCGCGACGGATGAGGAACGAATCGCCCAGGATTCCGTTCCGGTTATTTCTAACCTGATAAGAGAGATGCAGCTTTCTCTGAGCTATTTTGAAAACAGGTATAACAAGGGGATAAGTGGTATTTATTGTTCCGGAGGCGTGGCTTATAGAGAACGCATGATTAGTTATCTTGGGGAAAAACTGGGAGTTACGGTAAAAAAATGGGACCCGATGGCGGGATTAGAAATCTCGGAGAGCATTTCTAAAGAAGCCGCAGAAGAAGTAGCGTTACAACTCGTTGTCGGTATTGGTCTGGCTCTTAGATGAAGCGCTCAGAAACCAGGTATTGATTTATGATAGAGCTTAATCTGCTCCCCAAAGAATTTCGCAAAAGGAAACGGCAATCAGTCAAGATGCCGAAGTTGCCGATATTGATGTTGGTGATCGCAGTAGCGGCGGTAATCATTGTTGTACAGATTACGCTGCTGGTTACGCTGGCGTGTAAAAAAAGGACTTTGAGGAGAGTGGAAGTTCAGTGGGAAAAGATGCAACCGCAGCGGGAAGAAACGGAAAGAATAGCCCGTGAAATCGCCGCTCTTGAAAAAAAAGTGGTTGCCGTGCGCAAGATCGCTAAGCCTCAGTTGATTTGGACAAGATTACTCAGCGGACTGAACCAGGCCACGATTTCCAATATCTGGCTTTCCGAGTTTGAACTGGATTTTCGTGATACCGCCGGAAAAAAGAGAAAAGGGATGGCCGAGCCGGTCACATTGAGTCTTACGGGTTACGCTCTGGGCAGCGGAGAAGAAGCCACTTCGCGTGTAGCAAAATTTATTACGAGCCTGAAGAGTGAGGAGGGTTTTTCGGAGGCTTTTGAGGATATAGAGCTTGAAAATATGCGGAGCCGTGAAGTTACCGGCAAGGAAGCCATGCTGTTCATAATTAGATGCCAGGTTAAACCGGTAAAGACAGTTCCTTCTCCGGATGAGGAAAAAACGCAGGGAGCGGAGAAAAAAACAACAGATAGTAAGAAAGAAAAGAAAAAAGGGAAATGATCGACTTAAAAAAGGTAATACTTGATAAGATCGTAAATGAGAAAGTGAAAAATCTCTGGGATGAGAAGGTAAAGCCTCTTTGGGATAATGAGCAATCGCGGATGTACATAATCCTGGGAGCCATGGTTTTCTTTGTTTTACTATATTTACTGGTTGTGGTCATGCCTTCCTGTTCCGGGTTTTCCAGATTGTCAGCGGAAGCGAAGGATATTAAAAACAATATAGAATTGGTAGAAACCCGTCTGGGGCGGCTGGACAAAATGAAAGACCGTCTGGGAATATTACGAGAGGAACTCGGAGGATACGCCAAGGGACTTCCGGAGCAGAAGGAAATACCAAAGTTTCTTGAGGATTTTTCGATAATTGCCAAAGAGTCCGCCGTTAAAATATCGGGTATAACCCCTTCTGATCAGGAGGATGAAAAGAACGGGGAAACGAAGACGGACTATTATTATGAACTGCCGGTTCTTATCACGGCGAGGAGCGGATATCATCAATTGGGGCGATTTGTGAGCGAACTTGAAGGTGGCAAAAGATTCGTCACGATAGAAGAACTTCGGATAAAGCAGAACAAAAAGACGCCGAGGATTCACAATATAGAAATGGCCTTAAAGACTTATGTATCAACCGAGACAAAAACAGAATAAAGTCATGACTCCCCGCGCATTGGCGCTGACGCTTGCGTTTGCTGCTTTGTTGTTCAGCGGCAGCGCGGATGGAAGTGACGAAGTGAAATATGATTCACGCAGCCGTCGGGATCCTTTTGTCCCGCTTGTTGGAGTTGCCGAGACGGGCACGAAAGGTGACATACAGGAAGTGCGCACGATAGATGATATCATCCTTCAGGGCATCGTGGGCGGCACGAAAGGCGTCCGGAGCGTTATAATGAACGGCGAAATATTAAAAGAGGGAGACACCGCAGGAAGAGTGTCCGTTTTATCCGTAGGGCGCGACAGCGTGCGGATCAAGATAGGCGAAGAGGAACATGAAGTAAGGCTTTACGAATGAGAACTGCAACACTGAGGACAGGCGTTAAATCCAAATGACAAAGCACAAAATCCAAAATAAATCCAAAATCTCAAATTCAAATAACAAAGCTTTTATTTGTGTTTTGGATTTTGGTATTTGTGCTTATTTTGTGCTTTGAATTTTGTCATTTGACATTATCCATATCTTGGTTATTGGTTATTTAAATAGCGCAACACGTGTTACAAAGGAGTTTACCGATGAAAATAAGAAAATATGGAAGTGTAATGAAAGGGTTTGTTGTATTTATCGTGATAGTTTTTGCGGGAATGAACCCGGTGCCATTGTATGGACAGATGGCGACGCCGGCCGGAACGCCCGTAGTGGAAGTGGAAAAGGAATCCGAACAACCTCTTCCGGCTTCCGGTAACGTAACGGTGAATTTCAAGGATGTGGACATCATGACGGTTTTGCATTATCTGTCAGAGGTCAGCGGGGTGGATATCGTCCCTTCTCCCGGAGTGGAAGGAATGGTCACCATGCGGCTCAGGAACAAACCATGGGAGACCGCGCTGGATATTGTTACCAGAAATAGCGGATATGTATATCTTCGGGATGATAAGCAGGATATTATTCGGGTCATGCCCAAGACCCAGCTCCAGGGTGAAGAGCCGGTAACGGAAGTTATTCCGATAAACCATATCATGCGCGAAGTGGAATTGACAAAAGGTACTTCATCCGGGGAAGGGATAACTGTGGCGGAGAAGGAAGAAAGCATCATCCAGCTAATGGCGGCCGTTAACTCAATTATTGACATCGGAAAAGGAGAAAAGGCCACTTTTGTGCAAAGCGCGAATGCGATAGTCGTAACAGCCATTCCCGCCCGAATTATTGAAGTGAAAAATATGGTCGCGAGAATAGACAAGAAAACACCGCAGATTTTGCTGGATACCAAAATTATAGAGATTGAGCTGGATGATGACGAACGGTTCGGTGTGGACTGGAACGCGATTATTTCCGCGTCAATGGCCAAACGGCCCACGACTTTTCCATTTGAACGCAGCGGAGTTTTTGGGTTTCTTCCCGGCGGCCAGAGAAAGTTCTTTCCGTACATGTCCAATATCGCGGAAACGGCCATTGAACAGAGTTCTGACTTCCCGTATCTTACCCCTGCTCCAACGATAACCTCAACTACTACACTGAACTATGCCGCTCCGTTTACATACGGTTCGCTTGACTTCAGCACCTTCACGGCGACAATGAGTTTTATAGACGAGAGGTTGAATACGGAGACGCTTTCAAGTCCGCGGATCACTACGCTTAATAATCAGAAAGCCATGATAAAGGTGGTGGAGAAAGTGATGCTGCAGAAGACTCAGGAGACGACACAGACGGCCGGTATAGTCACTGTTGAGTTTGAGGAGGAAGCGGAGGCTAGGGAAGCCGGAGTGAAACTGACAGTGATCCCGCATGTAAATGAGAACGGCGATATATCCGTTAACCTTTTTCCGGAAGTGTCCACGAATGCTGGATTTTCTACACAGGCGGTTGCAGGCGGGACGTTATCCACGGTTGCGCTTACCTTTAACTCAAGAGAGGCCAGCACGACTATACGGGCGAGAGACGGTGAGACGATCTTTATAGGAGGGCTGATAAAACGAAAAGTAGAGCGAAAAGATAATAAAGTTCCGGTTCTGGGGGATATATTCCAACATGTACCGTTTATGGGACATTTGTTCAGGTATGAGGCTGAGGCCGCAACAAGAACGGAAATAGTGTTTTTCATTACGGTGCATCTCGTGAAAGACGCGATGGATTCCGTCAAGGCCGGCCAGATGATGGCGGAGTATGATAAATATATAGGAAAATCGCAGAATGACAGCGATGAGATCATCCGGAGGTGGGAGAATTTTGAAGCGCAGAAAGTCCCGTGGGATGACAAGAATCCTTTCAAGGATAAGAAAGAGGGCTATAAACCGATAATGGATTTCAGAAAAGAGAAAGAGCCCGCAGGCGAAGGGAAGAAAGAGGAGAAAAGCGGTGAAGGAGGGGGAAATCCAAAGGACAAAATTCAAAGCACAAAATAATCCCAAATGACAAATTTCAAAGGAACAAAAATTTTGTTATTTGGATTTGAAGTTTTGGATTTATTTTGAATTTTGTGCTTTGTTATTTGAAATTCAGATTAGGTGTATGATAAAGTACAACGCTATCTTTGAAAAAAAAGAAGACATGGTTTATATCTCCCACCTTGATTTGATGACGCTTTTTCGCAGAGCCGTCCGTAGGACGTCTCTCCCTTTCGTGTTGACGAAAGGATATACGCCGCGTGTAAAGATAAGTATACCGCGGGCGTTGAAACTGGGGCGCGAGAGCAGGGAAGAAGAAATGGCTTTTTTTTTAACGGAACAGAAAGATGCGGTTGAGGTTCTGGAACAGATTAACAGACAATTGCCTGAGGGGGTAAAGCTCCTCGGGATCACCGCCATAGACAAAAAGGAAGAAAAAACATGAGAAGAGGAATGCCCATAGAGAAATCTCCCGAGAAGAAGGGCGGAGAGATACTGATTAATGTCGGTCCTGTTGAGAAACGCATAGCCGTGGTAGAGAACGGCGCTTTAGTTGATTTTTTCATGGAACGGAAAAGTCTCGAGCATTACGCGGGAAGCATCTATAAGGGACGGGTTAAATCTATCCTTCCCGGCATCGAAGCGGCCTTCGTAGACATAGGTCTGGAGAAGAACGGATTTCTCCATGTGAGCGATGTCCTGGATAAAAGTTCCGCGTTTCGGGCGCTTCTTCCCGGTGAAGATGTTCCTGTCGTTAAAACGGAAAGAAGAAAAAGAGCTCCGGGCATAAAGGAAATCCTGAAAACAGGCGAAGAAATAATGGTGCAGGTCGTTAAGGAAGCTATAGGAACTAAAGGGCCGCGGTTGACCACGTATGTGAGTCTTCCGGGAAGATTTGTTGTTTTAACCCCGCATGACGATAATATAGGCATATCGCGTCGAATAACGGACAAGGCCGAACGCAGAAGAATACGAGATATATTTGATAAATTGAAACTTCCGGATAAGATTGGTTGTATTGTCAGGACCGTTGCGGAAAAACGGACGGAAAAAGAATTGCAGAATGAGATCAAATATCTGTTAAATCTGTGGAAGCGCATAAAAATGAGGGCCGACCGACAATCTTCTCCCATAACCGTGTATGAGGAGTATGGTGTAGTGTTACGCATAGTCAGGGATATCTTTACCGAAGATGTAACACAACTTCTGGTTGATTCGCGGGAAGAATATGCCCGCATTAACAAGTTTCTGAATGCGTTCATGCCGTCGCTCAGAAAAAAAGTCAAGCTGTATACCGGAAAGGAGCCGTTGTTTCAAAAACATAATCTGGACAAAAAAATAGATGAGATATTTGAAAGAAAAGTCACACTCAAAAGCGGTGGACATCTCGTAATCGAGCAGACCGAAGGTGTGGTCGTGATAGACGTGAACACCGGCAGTTTTGTCGGCAGGAAAAACCTGGAAGAGACCGCGTATAAAACGAACATGGATGCTGCGGAAGAGATTCCGCGCCAGTTATTATTGAGAGATATAGGCGGCATAATCATAATCGATTTCATTGACATGGACAGCAGGGATCACCGAGACCGGCTTTTTAATCTTCTGCAGCAAAAACTGCAGGCGGATAAAGCGAGGATAAATTTGCATCCCATCTCTCCGTTTGGCGTAGTTGAAATGACGCGTCAGCGGATGAGAAAAAGCCTGGAAGGGTCATCGCACGTGGAATGCCCGTATTGCGGGGGAAAAGGAATGATCAAGAGCGTGGAAACGATCGCGATAGAGGCCGTTCGCAGAACAGACAGGATAATCGCCGAGAGCACAAGAAAAAGAAAACATGTGCGTGTTACTTTGCATCCGGATGTTCATGCGGCTCTCGTATTGGATCAGGCAAGGATGCTGAGTGAAATTCAGCGTAAATATCGCTGTAAAATAGAGCTTAAGGAAGACGGGACGCTGCATATAGAAGACGTTATTATCGATGAACGTTAAAGGTCTTAATAATGGCAAAAACGAAAAATAACAGAGGATTGACGCTGATAGAGGTTGTTATTTCTGTCGCCATTGTCGGAGTTGTGATGGGGGCGTTGATAGCTGTCATGTCCCAGAGTTCTGTGTTCTCAAAACGGATAGACATGGCATATACAGCCTCTTGTTTGGCTCAGTCGGGGATAGATCAGCTGAGAAGGTTTGATTTTGATCAGCTCTTGTCGGCGGGCGCCGAGGATGATTTTCGCGTAGATGTTGACGGAGACGGACTGGACGATTTTTCGCGGACCATGGAGGTCACAGCGAATTATGATAATAATTCACATCTGGCAAAAGTTAAAGTAACTGTTAAAAAAGTGGGGATTACCCTTGGAGGGACGGTGACCCGGGTGGGACGCGGCGCTCCGGTTTTCGGCGAAGAGAAGATCGTAATGGAAACGCTGATATCAGATGTTGCATGAAACGGCATAAAGAGGAAGAGGCAGTATGTGGCGAAAAAGGTTAAATCAGCGCGGGTTTACGTTGACAGAGATAATGTTCGTTATTATGGTCTCGGTAGTTATTATCGGGAGTGTAACGTCCGCGTGGGTTTTTATCTATAAGACCTGGGTTGAAAAAAGCGACGAGACACATTTGAGGGTGGATCTCATGAAAGCGCTGGAGATTATCAAGAGAGATATACGCAGATCCAGTCTCAGGTACATGTCGTTTTATCCCGCCGAAGAAACATCTTATTCCGCGATAAGCCTGCCTGTGGCGGACACCGATGACGGGGGTTTTTTGAAACTTGACGCCGACGAAGCGATAGAATGGGACAAAACGGTTGTTTATCACATATTTAGCGAAGAGGACGGAACGGCTACCCTGAGGCGGACGGTTTATGACCCGCGGGACAATGACTTGACCGATGCCGCGAGGTATAAACAATTGAAAAATACCGTTGACAGTGGGGATGGGGGCCGCGACTCAACGACGGATAAGAATTTTCTGCGGAATCTGGAAACTTTCATTGTAGATCCCCTGGCGCTTTTGGTTGATTTTTACGATGAATCCGATACTCCCGTGAAAGTTGACAGAATAACGTTTGGCGAAGCGAGATTGTCCGCAGGAGAGCACACGATACGCTTTGAAATAGACGGGAAAAATCCCGCATCTTCAGGATACGGAATAGGGATAGATAATATTAGCATCACTCCCTGCGGGAGTTGGAGAGAAGCCGAATATTATAATTCTTCTTTCGCGCCGGATGGGGCTCTTACGGTAACAGGCGGAACGGCCAAACGCGTGTATGATTCCGTCTGGGAGAACAATAATTATCTGGAATTCCAGGCCGGCGGCGCAGGGGCTTATGTGGAATTTAAAGACTATTACGATTTATGGAGAGAATCTTCCTTTGCGTCGGCTACTCTGGATAATACTACGAAAGCCGGAGAAGAAGTGCACGTGGAGCTGGATGTCCCTCAGGAAGGCGTAGAGGCCGTGGAGATAGCCTGGTCGTCCGCTGCAGAAACCGGTGACGCAACTCTGGGAGGAAGAGACGGAAACCTGCCGACATGTCCTGTCGTTATTCGAACGATTGTAGAGAACGGATTCATAATTGACGATGCCGATCTTATCAGAGTAAAGTTTCGATCATCCTCGGAGAACCCCCTAAAAATATCCGCTGCCTATATAATGAGGAGAGAAAGCGGGGAAGAGGTGGATGGCCTTCCGAATCAAAAACCCGGCAAGAATGAGATTCCAGAGTATCATTGGCATCAGCAGTTGTTTTTTAGAGATGCGTATGATATGAGAAATCCCAGCGGAGCTGAAGATCTGCTGGAAGAGGTATATATTCCTGCTAATTCGGAAGTCTGGAGTGAATGGACCGCTTTTCCGTTTGTCCAAAAAAACTCTGCCGACAGAGACGTTGATTATATGATAGCGATTTATATTCCGGAACTTGAGGATGTTGATTTTCCGGCGGAGTTTCAGACATTCAATGGTGGCAAGCCGGACTGCAGATATTGGAGGGGGAAGACAGACCTCTCATTTTATGTGAAAGACAACGACATAAACAGTGATGCGCATGGAATTGAGATTGCCGGAACGCCTTCATGGTCACAGAATCTGGGAATTGAAAGGAAAAACAGGGATTACTGGGGTAATGACCGTATTTTTATTGTTGAGGAGATTGATACCTGGAAAAAAACCGGAACGGTGGAATCACAAATCTTTGATACCGCCAAAACAAGCCCCGCTTACGCCAGCATGAAATGGTCAGAGAACCGTCCCGGGGGAACGCAGATACGACTTAAAGCGCGGTCTTCGGCAAATAGTGCTATGGACGGAGCAAGTGATTGGGAAGACATAAGCGGGCGAACGTCCAATCCCCATGCTTTATCCATAAGCAGCCAAAGGTATGTGCAATTTTTGGCGGAATTAACGGCCGGTCTTTTGTGGGAATCGTCCGGCGAGCAGCTTAATTATAGCGATTATGTGCAAAGACAACGAAAGGGTGATCCGTATATTTTCCCGCGTGACGCTTCAGGAGAATTACTTGCTGCGACTGTCGAATATCCGTGGCTGGACGATGTCCAGATAAGCTGGCCGGGCGCGCGACGGACAAGTTGTGTCGTTTCGGGATATGTGGCGAGGAAAAACGATTATGGCCGGGCAAAGGTGCTGATTGACGGAGAAGAAGTGACGAAGATCCTTTCAGTCACGGCAAAAGTATCAACCGAGATCAGGGGTAAAACCCTGGAAATAGGTAATACCATGGAAGTAGAGCCGAAAAATACCGGAAAATAGGAGCTGGATGAAAAAAAGATCCACACAAGAACAGGGAATAGTTCTGATAGTTGTGATGCTTTTCGTGGCAATAATGGCTTTCAGCACGGTTTCTCTATCTACTATGGTCCAGACAGATGTGAAGTTTATCCAGGCTGTCACGGAGAGAGAACAGGCGCGTTACATGGCCGAGGCGGGGATAAATCATGCCCTTGCTAAACTGCAGGAGAACGGGTTTGTTTCACGTACGAATTTCACGGACCGTCTTGATAATGGTTCTTACAGCGTGGAATTTCTTGAAAGCTCCGGCAAGCATCTTGTGGTTTCGACAGGGACCGTTTCCGGGGCTTCTTCGACGGTATCGGCGGAATTAGAGGATTTAACCCCAACGTCTTTGGATTATATCGCGTGTGCCGGAAATAATATCAAGATACAGGCCTATGCCGGGGTGGAAGAGCTTTCCATAACCGGAGACATTCACGCCAATAACGATGTTATTCTGGTAGCGCAGATATTTAGCAAATTATCCATTGATGGAGACGTTTCCGCTTCGAATATTGTCCGGGAAGGAACAAGGCACGATCGTCCCGATACAATGGACCGAAACGTCGAGATTAACGGTGTTGCCAGAGACGGCGCAAGAGTATATGAGGACACAAAAAGGGCCTCTTTCCCGGAGTTTGATTATACGAGCTATAAAGACGCGGCCGATGATTCGGATGATTATTACGAGTCATCCCAGATATTTTCTTCCAAGACCATGACGCCGAAAAACGGAATAGTTTATGTTGACGGAGATGTAACCATAGAAGGGTCCTGCACGATTAATGGCGGAATAATTGCCGATAATATTTATGTTAACGGCACGCTTAATCAGTTCAGACGCGGTGACAGAAATGTTGTAATCGCCAAAGACGGAGATATAGATATCGGAGGAGAACTTTACGTGCGGGAAGCCTGCGTCTATGCTTCACAGGACATCAAAACACATGCAACAGTCTGGTGGGTAACCCCCGTTGTCAGAGTTAAAGGTATAATGCTGGCAAAAAGAAACATAGACATGTTTAACGTTAAGACGGATCTCGCATACACTTATACGTATATTTATCCGCTTTTCATGACCGATGAGACAAGCGGGGTCAGGGTGGTCAGCTGGAACCGATAAGATGAAAATCTATTCCCCCCAAAAACGTTCAGGATATAAATCGGCCTTCACCCTCGTGGAAGTGGTGTTGGCAAGCGGGATAATGGCTATGGTTCTCGTGGCTCTGATCGTAGCGGTAGTCCGGTGCGTGACATTTACGGGACAGGCCGATAAGGTATACACGGCTTCTATTCTGGCCCAACGTCAGATAGACGTTCTCGGAAAATTTCCCTTCAGTGATTTGCCCGTTATAGCCCCGGAGACGAAGACGTCCGTTGATACAAACGGAGATGGGATAACGGACTATTACCGGACCACCGAAGTTTTTGAGGACTATTCCGGCTATGTCGACCTTTTGAGGATAAAAGTCAGCGTAGACAGACTTGAGGACGGTGTTGAATCGGGACATCCAGTAACAATGGAAGCGGTGTTTTTTAATACCAGTGAGTAAGTGAGTGATACGCAAGGAGATAATATGAACGGCGGCATATTCGGACGAAAAGGCGTCACAATCATGGAATTGTTGATTGCGGTGAGTGTTGCGCTGTTTGTTCTGGGAACCACCCTTTCGATTTGGACATTTTTCCATAAAGTGTGGACAGCCGAAAGGTACCGCAGCGCCCTGCGTGTAGATATGATGAAGGGCCTTGAAACGATAAGAAGGGATATTCGTCTGTCAAGCGGCACTTATATGCTGTTTTATCCCACCGGTGGCGCGGTTTTTACGGCCATAAGCATGCCTTTGGCTGAGGCTGACGATGACGGCCTTTATTCGCTTGACGGCGAAAATAAAATTGCCTGGGACAAAACCGTTATATATCATGTAATAGTAGAAGCAGGGGTCGGAAAAAAACTCCGGCGGACGGTTATTAATTCATGGAACAGCGGATGGGGGCGGCAGGAGAGATACGGCCAATTGGCGAACGTGGCATCCGGCACGTTAGCAGGTGATTCCTATAAGGACCTTATAAGAACCGATCTTGAAAGTTTTGAAATTTCGTCGTCTTCTCCTATAACTGATTTTTATGATGAATCCGCCGATGCCGTATGCAAAAAAAATGTTACCTTTGGTCATGTTCAGCTCGGCCTCGGTTCTCATGATATACGTTTTACGGTAGCGGGGAAAAATACATCTTCATCCGGATATGCCTTCGGGATAGATAATCTTAAGATTACGCCTTCCGGAAGCGTGCGGGAAGCCGAATACTATATTTCCACGTTTGCTTTGCCGGGGATGTTCAACTCTAATGGCTTCACGGCTTCGAGAGTATATGGCGACAAATGGGGAAACGGCAATTACCTTGAATATGCCGCCATGGGAAGCGGGGATTGGATAGAGATTACGGACGGTTATGATTTGTGGCGGAACTCTTCTTTTGAAGTGGCATCTAGAGATAACGTTTCTCTTACAGGAGAGGAGGAAAGAGTCGCGCTTGACCTTCCTAATGCCTTTGATCTGCCGGGCTATGCTACCGATCCCGAAGAGGTGGCATGGCATGCGCAGCAGCAGACCGGCGCGAATGAAATTGACGGATATGCTAATCCGTCCAATCCGGCAGGCGAAGCCGATGATCCCATGGTTATCAGGACGCTGATAAAAAGTCAGTATCTGGTCCTGAATCGAGAAAAGGATCTCATCCGGATTAGATTTATGACATCTTCTTCTGCCGGCAGCAGTCTCCGCATAGAGAAGGCCTATATTACAAGGAAAAACAATGCTGTCGGGGCGGAAAATTATGACGGTCTTGAAAACGATAATCCGATACCCGGAGAAGATGCAAAAGAGTACCATATGCATCAGCAATTGTTTTTCAGGGATACCATCGAGGATTTTGACGGCGATGGAGTCACTGATGATATAGTTTCCGGAATAACAATACTGCCAAGCTTGCCACAGGGAGGGGAGGCGTGGAGCGAGTGGACGGCCTTTCCGCTTATCACAGCGGATTCCGTCGGAAACGCGGTTGATTATCTTGTAACATATCTTGTCACCGTCCCCGCGGGAGGAGCCTGTAAATACTGGCCCGGGAGTTCGGTTAATACTTATTATCTTACAGGCGCGGGATACGACCTGGCAGATTTAGAGAAGGCCGTCGGGACGCCCGCATGGCAGGGCGTTTACACGCCGGAAGGTTCTACTGACGAGATTTTTGCCGTTGCGGAAATTGATAGCTGGCGGAAGGTCGGAACCGTTGAATCTCAGATTTTTAATACGGCCCTGGATAATCCGGCGTATAACACGATTAGATGGTCGGAATACAGTCCGGTCGGCACTGCGGCATCCGTGAAAGCCCGGGCTTCAGACGACGAAAATATGAGCGGTGCGGCAGAGTGGGAAACACTTTCTTCCGGATCGCCTCCGGCCGTTGCCGGACGCTATGTTCAGTCCATGGCGGAACTTTCAACCGTGCCGTATTGGGAGATATCGGGCGGAGGAGGCAAGAAAAGTTATGAGGACTATGTAAATGAACAGGTATCTTTAGCGTCTTATGAGTTCCCCTTATATAGCGGCGAGTTTCTCGTGTCGGGAGTGACTTCGGTATGGGTTGACGACATTGAAGTTGACTGGCCGGGCAAAGATCGCGTGTGCACGATCAGTGGCGATATCGCTAAAAGAAATGATTACGGTCAGGTAACCGTGACGGTTGACGGAAGAGAACTGATTAAGACGCTTATCGTGGACATGAAAGCGTCCGTGGATTTTTTCGGCAGAATCTTACAAGAAGAAAATAGACTGGAAATAGAACCGAGGAACACGAGTAAGTAGGGGCAGGTTCTAAACCTGCCCGAAATGAGTAGGGGCGGGTTTTATACCCGCCCAGTAGGAATCCAAATGATAAAGTCTAAAATACAAAATAAAGGCAGCATTCTGATATTGGTCATGGTTTTTGTGCTGCTGATGTCAGCGACTGTACTTGCATTTACTTCCGTCCTAAGAGGCGATATAGAATTGGTGAAACGCGCCACGCTGAATGAACAGGCGAAGAATATAGCCGAATCCGGCATAAATCATGCCCGTGCAAAGCTTGAAGCGGGTGGTTTTGACTCCCAGACGGATTTTGCGACAACTATGGACACGGGAAGTTATGTCGTCACGTTTTCACAGGTTGGAACCCGGTATCTCGTTACGTCAGTAGGTACGTCCGGAGGGGTTTCAAGAACCGTGGTGGTTGAGATCCGGAAGAATGCGGCATCGGCCCTGGATTATTTGATTGGGGTCGGAAATACCATCCGGCTGCGTTGTTTCCCTTTCGCGACCATAAGCTTAAATGGCGATATTCATGCGAATGACATGGTTTATCTTTCAGGAGGGCCTGTTCTCGGGCGAATGGATATAACGGGAGAAGTGTCGGCGACGGGAGAAGTGAAGGAAGGCACCATTCATTATCTCCAGGATAAATTTGATGAGAATGTCTATATTAACGGCCAGAGTAATGACAGTGCTACCGTGGAAGAAGGCGCTCCACGGATAGATTTCCCCGTATTTGATTATGAATTACATAAGGCGGCGGCCATCGATTCCGGAGATTATTATTCCGGCAATAAAACGTTTACTGATACGACGCTTTCGCCGGCTAACGGCATTGTTTATGTGGAAGGCATTGCGACTTTCAAGGGTGTATGCACGGTGAGCGGGGGTATTGTGGCAGAGAAGATCCGTATAAACGGAACTTTGATCCAGAAAAAATATGGGGATTACAACATGGTAGTGGCTCGCGGGGGAAACATAAGCGTTTTTGGCCGCATAGACACGGAAGAAGCCCTTATTTACGCGCAACAGGATTTTGTTGCCGTGCAGTGGGGGGCTATCGTGGATATTAACGGTATTCTGCTTGCCGGCCGCAAGATAAACATTGACAACGTGTTTGCCAATATTGATTACAATTATGTCAGAACGATTCCTACCGGTACGGGTACGGGTGACAGTGGAACAGAAGTCGAGATCGTCAGCTGGAACCGATAGATACCGGCGAGACGCTATTTGAACTTGACAAGATTTTCACTATCTGATACCATTATACGGTATTTTAGGCTTCCGTAGACCAGTTCTCTTGCTGTAACTTTTTACTATAAAATGACTTATGGAACCGTAGGGGGTAGTAATGTATGCGATAATGGAAGTGAACGGTACTCAGGTAAGAGTTGAAAAAAACGATAAGATTACTATTAACAGGCTGAAAGACCAGTCAGAAAAGACCTTCAAGGTAAAAGAAGTGCTTTTCGGAAAAAAAGGTACCACGTACTATGTCGGAACACCTTATGTGAAAGACGCTTTTATTGAATGTGAGATAACGGCAAATAAACGCGGCAAGAAAGTTATCGCGTTTAAATACAGGGACAGAAAGAGTTCTCAGTCGAAAAAAGGGCATCGTCAGGAGTTGACGGAACTCAAAATCACGGATATCTCTCTGGCGTAGACCGCCGAAAAAACAGAAATAACAATCAGGAGAAGTCATGGCGCATAAAAAGGGTCAGGGATCATCACGTAACGGTCGCGATTCTAATTCGAAGCGGTTGGGTGTTAAACGTTTCGGGGGACAGAGCGTAACCTCGGGAAGTATACTTATCCGACAGAGAGGAACGCGATACACTCCGGGCACGAATGTCGGAAAAGGGAAAGACGACACGCTTTTTGCTCTCTGTGCCGGTATTGTTACTTTTTCCGGTACGCGTATCGTGAGTGTAATTCCCGGTTAAAATGTTGATAGATCAGGCAAAGATTTACGTTGAGGGTGGTAATGGCGGCAAGGGCTGCCACAGTTTCTTTACGGATATTTTTCATCGCAGAGGTATTCCTGACGGCGGGGATGGCGGAGATGGAGGGGGTGTGGTGATTGAAAGTGACCGCAGCCTTGGGACACTTCTGGACTTTAAATATCAGCAACATCATCGAGCTGCTTCCGGTAAACATGGCGGATCCAACAGAAAAAACGGCCGAAGAGGCAAGGACTGTCTGATAAAGGTTCCTGTGGGGACCGTGGTCAGGGACGAGGCGAACGGTTTTGTGATAAGAGATTTCGCGGTCGAGGGCGAACGTGTCGTGGTAGCAAAAGGCGGCGCCGGCGGCAAAGGAAACGCAAAGTTGAGTTCTGCTACGCCGGGTGAAACGGGCCAGATCAAAACGCTCCTATTTGAGTTGAAACTCGTGGCTGACGCCGGGATTATCGGGTTTCCCAATGCCGGAAAGTCCACGCTTGTTTCACGCATATCAAAAGCCCATTCCAAGATTGCGCCATATCCCTTCACGACGCGAAGTCCAAAACTTGGGGTTGTAAAATTTCATGAAAAATCGTTTGTGGTGGCGGACATGCCGGGCCTGATAGAAGGCGCGCACGCCGGCCGCGGACTTGGGGATCGGTTTTTGCGACATATTGAAAGAACATCCGTTCTTGTGCATATAGTTGACGTATGTCCCGCGGACGGATCATCGCCGGCAGAGAATTATTTTAAGCTGGAAAAAGAACTTGAATTGTACAGCGGAGCCGTGTATGACAAACCACGCGTGGTGGTCGCGAGTAAAGTGGATCTTCCGGGAGCCGATGAAAAAGCGAAAGAATTTGCTCATGCGATAGGTTGTGAGGTCTATTCCATTTCCGCGTTAAATGGGAAGGGTTTGTCGGAACTTATTGGTGAGATTTACCGAAGGATTGAAGATGTCAAAAAAGAAACTCAAGAGAATAACGGTCAAGATTGGCACTAGGGTTCTTACCGGCACGCGAAGCGGGATTAACCGCAAGACAATAGGACGACTTGCCGATGAGATATCCGCACTGATGTCAAAAGGAATTGATGTTGTTGTGGTTTCCTCCGGCGCGATAGGAGCCGGTCTCGGATTGATGAAACTTGAGAGGAAACACAGGTCGCTTTCCGAATTGCAGGCAGTCGCGAGCATTGGTCAGAACCATCTCATGGACGTCTACAACGAAAACTTCAACAGAAAAGGCTTCGCCGCGGGACAGATACTTCTCACCCAGGACGACTTTAACGATCGCAAGCGTTTTTTAAATATACGATATACGCTGAACACTCTTCTGAGATTAAGGGCGGTGCCCGTGATCAATGAGAATGATTCGGTAGCGACCGATGAGATACGATGCGGCGACAATGACCGGCTTTCCGGGCTTGTAGCGGATCTTGCCGATTCCGACATGCTTATAATACTTACGGATGTGGAAGGGCTTTACGATGGTAAAGGAAAAGTTATCAAACATGTTGGGCGAGGCGTGAAGATAAAAGATGATCTTGCAGGTTTTTGCCGGAAAAAAGTAAACTCCGAAGGCACCGGCGGGATGGTTACAAAACTTGAAGCGGTCAGGAATGTCGTGAAGAGCGGTATTCCCTGTGTTATAGCTCACGGTGGCCGCGTCGGAGTGATAACCGATATTGTTGAGGGTAAAGAGAGGGGCACAAGATTTGATCCTTCACATAGCCCCATGAGGGCGCGTAAACGTTGGATTGCGTTCGGGCCGAAGGCGAAAGGCACCGTGCGTGTTGACGAAGGCGCCTGCAATGCTCTCTTGAGCGGCAAAAAAAGCCTTCTCCCGAGCGGTATAACGGAAGCGCATGGAAAGTTCAAAAAAGGGGATGTCATTGATATCCTTGACCACTCCGGAACGCTCGTGGCAAAAGGCCTCGCGAATTATTCAGCGGAAGAGGTCGGAAAGATTAAGGGAAAAAGATCCGATAAGATAAAAACCGAGCTGGGATATAAGGACTATGATGAAGTCGTCCACCGCGATAATCTAGTCATTTTGGAGTAGGAGACAGGAAGGAAATAACCAAGATACAAGAAACAATAACCAAACAATAATCAATAACCAAATTCAAATAACCAAACAGGAAAAACCATTGTTTGGTTATTGGTTATTGAGATTTATTTGTATCTTGTTTCTTGGTTATTGGTTATTTAAATAGAGAGGTTATGAGATGAATACGGCAGGCAAGATGAGAGATATCGTTGAAAGGGCGCGGGAAGGCGCTCTTGTTCTTGCTGCCATGTCGCGAGACAAAAAAAATGGTCTTTTGCTGGTCATGGCGGAAGCATTGAACGAGGCAAAGCCCCGCATTAAAAAGGCCAACGAAAAGGATATCGCTGCCGCGGCAAATGCCGGAAAGCCAGAGGCCTTTCTTGATCGTTTACGGCTGACCGATGGCCGAATAGACCGAATGTGCGCAATGATGCGAGAAGTAGCCGCTCTTGACGATCCTGTCGGCGCGGTTCTTGAGAGTATCAAAAGGCCGAACGGACTTATTATCAAAAAGGTAAGGGTGCCGATAGGTGTTATAGGAATTATCTATGAGTCGCGTCCCAATGTGACCGCGGAATGTATTGCCCTGTGTCTCAAATCGGGCAATGCCGTCATACTTCGCGGAGGACGGGATGCGATAAATTCAAATAAAGCGATATATGAAACGGCAAGGAACGCCTCGCGCAAGGCAGGACTGAATGCGGATGCGTTTATTCTTATTGAGAATACCGCGCGGGTGTTTGTGGACGCAATGCTCAAGGCGTCCCCTGGTATAGATCTCATCATGCCGCGTGGAGGAGAATCTCTTATTGAGGAAGTCACAAACAAAAGCCGTGTGCCAGTTATAAAGCATTACAAGGGGATTTGCCACATATACGTGGATGCGCATGCGGATTTGGACATGGCGGAAAACATATGCTTTAATGCCAAGGTTCAAAGGCCCGGGGTTTGCAACGCTATGGAGACAATGCTTGTTCATGAAGATGTTGCGGAAAAATTTCTTCCGGGGCTGGCTGCAAGAATGCGCGAAGCCGGTGTAGTGCTTAAGGGCTGTCCGGAAACACGACGGATTCTGGGGCGAGGTGTGGCTGATACGGCGGAAGACAAAGATTATGCTACGGAATGGCTGGATCTTGTTTTGAACATACGTGTGGTCAAGACGACCGAAGACGCCATTCGGCATATTACCATGTTTGGTTCAAATCACTCCGATGCAATAATAACGAAAAACAAGGAAACCGCGATGGAATTCACGCAAAAAGTGGATTCTGCAGCGGTTTACGTGAACGCGTCCACACGATTTACCGATGGCGGCGAATTCGGGAAGGGCGCGGAAATCGGGATTTCCACGGATCGACTTCACGCACGCGGGCCCGTGGGCGTGGAAGAACTAACTACCTATAAATACGTGATTTACGGTAACGGACAAATCAAGGAATAATAGGAGGCCCGTTAGTGAAGATCGGACTGCTTGGCGGGACTTTTAACCCTATTCATACGGGGCACTTAGCCCTAGCTTCGGAGTGTTGCGCCCGGCTTATACTTGATAAGGTGTTCTTTATTCCCGCGTATGTGCCGCCTCACAAAGAGGTGGAAGGCGATGCTTCGGCTCTGGATCGACTGAATATGGTTCGGTTGGCTCTGGGCAAAGACAAACGTTACGAGGCGTCCTCATACGAGATTGACTGCGGCAGGACTTCATATAGCATTGACACAATACGCTATTTCAAAAAAACATATTCGACAGAGACGAATCTATTCTTTTTGACCGGGGCTGATGTGGCCGGAGAGCTTTCTACCTGGAAGGACGTGGATACGATTTTAGGTTTGACTACTTTTGTTGTTGCCAGTCGTCCCGGATGGAAAGAACTAACCTCTTATGAACAAAAGATTAAGCGGCTTGAAATCCCACCCGTGAAGGTGTCTTCCAGTGTTATTCGGGATATGATTCGGAAGAGAAAAGACGTGAGTAATTTAATTCCTGACGAGGTTCTTCAATATATACAGCGCCACGGACTGTATCGGTAACACTGATATTTGTCCGGATTATTCCATAGTCACTGTGGGAATAATCAAGATACAAGATACAAATAATGTCAAATGACAAAATTCAAAGCACAAAATAAGCACAAATAACAAAATTCAAAAAACAAAATACCAGGCAAAAATCTAAGGTTTTATTATTTGAATTTGAGCTTTTGGATTTATTTTGAATTTTGTGCTTTGTTATTTGAATTTTACTGTTTACTACGCACTGATTACTGTTCACTATTTTGGCTATAGGTGATTTAAATTCATTCGGCAACAGGAGCATGTACGGTAATTTCTTGACTTTTAGTATTCGTATGCTAAACTTAACGAAATGTTTATGTAAGAAGAAACCCAAGGAGGTGTGTTCATGGCAGAAGGTTATTGTGTAAAATGTAAAGCGAAAAAAGAGATGAAAGATGCCAAAGAAGTCACAATGAAGAACGGAAGAAAAGCAATGAAAGGCAAATGTCCATCCTGTGGAACGGGCATGTATCGGATACTCGGAAAATAATCGTATCTCGTTTTCTCGTGGCATCTTAGGTCGGAAACAGACACAGAGTCAATATTTCCCCCGAGGCGCATTCTGGGATAACATAAACTCAATCAGTGAAAACAGCGACAGCTCTGAATAAGGCGCGTGCGGTAGCATATCTTGCGGCAGAAAAAAAAGGGGACGATATAGTCCTCATGGATATGCGAGGCGTTTCTACTTCGTTTGATTGGTTTGTTCTGATCAGCGCGAGTTCTTCCCGTAGGATAGGGGCCATTTCCGATACAATCCAGAAAAATTTATCGAAGAAAGGTGTTTTTCCCCTGTGTGTGGAGGGGAAAAATGCGTCCGGATGGATGTTGGTGGATTATGGGGACGTTGTTGTTCATGTTTTTCATGAGAATATACGGGCGTTTTACGGTCTGGAACGGTTGTGGGCCGATGTTCCGACAGAACGGTTTGATGACAGATGTTTTGTGAAAACGTCGCGAAAAGATTAGGAAAATGCCTTTTCAGGGCCTCGGAGGAATATTTCAGGGATAATTTGCCCGATGTTTCTTTTCCTGACGGCATGGAAGTAACCCTTCAGATAAGCCGGGACCCGGCTCATGGCGACCTAACTTCAAATGTAGCGATGCGACTGGCATCCGTTATCGGAAAAAATCCTGCCGTGCTTGGCGAGGGAATAATTGGAGCATTCCGAGAGCGCATAAAAAAAACACATCTTGCCCCTTTTATTGAAAGCGTCAATCTTAAAAGTGGTTTTATAAATTTTCGATTTTCCAGCCTGTACTACAGCAGAACCCTTACATACATATACGGAAAAAGAAACGATTTCGGTCGGTCCGATGCCGGCCGGAAGAAGCGTATTAACCTGGAATTTGTCAGCGCCAATCCTACCGGACCTCTTACAATAGCGCACGGCAGACAAGCAGCAATCGGCGATGCTCTTGCGCGTATCCTGAGTTTTAGCGGTTTTGCGGTAACGCGAGAATACTATCTGAATGACATCGGTCGGCAGATGCGGCTTTTGGGAGAATCAGTGGGAACGCGTTACCGTAATTTGTTCGGGAAAAACGACCCCATGCCGGAAGACGGCTACATGGGGGAGTATGTAGAAGATATAGCAAAAGAGATAAAGACTAAGCGGGGCGATTCTCTCGTTGCAGACTCCGCGAAGGCGTCCGGGTTTTTCCGTAATTATGCGCTCGAGTACATGATGGTTTTGATAACTAAAGACCTGGCAGATTTCGGGGTGCATTTCAATGTTTGGACAGGCCAGTCATCGCTGGAGAAGCATAAAGAGGTGGAAGAGGTCCTCGGTGTTTTAAAGAAAAACGGGTATATTTACGAAAAAGATGGCGCGCAATGGTTTGAGTCCACTAAATTTGGAGACGACAAAGACAGGGTCGTGGTAAAAAGTGACGCCTCTTATACGTATTTGGCGCCGGACATAGCATATCATGCGGATAAATACCGGAGAGGATACACTCGGCTGATAGACATACTGGGCCCGGACCATCATGGGTATATAAAACGAATGAAAGCAGCGGTTAAGGCCCTTGGACACCCGGAGGGATCCCTGAACATGCTTATAGCACAGCTGGTGACGCTTATGAGGGACGGACGGACTATTTCTATGTCCACGCGCAAGGGGGAATTCATAAGCCTGAGGGAGCTTATAGACGAATTGGGTAAGGATGTAACAAGGTTTTTTTTCCTTTCAAGGCGGCTGGACAGTCATCTTGATTTTGATATCACGTTAGCAAAAAAAGAATCAGCGGATAATCCGGTTTTTTATATCCAGTATGCGCACGCGCGAATATGCAGCATAAAAAAATATAGCCGCAGGAATCGGTTCCATCTGTTTTTTCGGAAAACCCGCCCGGAATTAATGACGATGAAGGAAGAAAAACAACTCATGCGAAAGCTTGGAGAATTTCCTTTTGCCGTCGCTTCAAGCGCAAGCACACTGGAACCGAATCGGCTCGTGACCTACCTTAATGATCTGGCCCGTTGTTTTCATTCATTTTATACAAAATGCCGGGTTATTTCCGAAGATACCGGACTTTCAAAAGCCCGTCTCTTCCTGGTTGAATGCACCCGCATTGTACTGGCGAACGGCCTGAATCTCTTGAATATTACGCTACCTGAGCGTATGTAAGTGGTGCGGGATAACGGCTATACGCAATAACCAAGATACAAGAAACAAGATACAAACAATAACCAATGACCAAATTTCAATAACCAAACACGAGAGAAGATACCAAAAAATCAATTATCAATAACTTTGATAAACTGCTGTGTTGTTTGATTATTGTGATTTGAATATTATTTGTATCTTGTTTCTTGTAACTTGGTTATTGGTTATTTTGTCCATTCATGGATCTTTAAGCCAAATCCTACTTCTAAAATGTTTGATTCACTTAAATTTTATATCGGCGAAACGGTGGAATTGGGTGACGTTTTGCGCCATTTGGATAAATACGGATATTCGAGATGCCGCAGTGTTTCTCATTGCGGGGATTATAGCCTGACGGGAGATATCCTGATAATTTTTCCCGCCACTTTTGAGTATCCGGTGCGTCTGGATCTTTCCCGCGGTATAGTGGTTTCAATAAAGAGTGTAGATGCGTTGTCTTTTAGAAGCATTGACGAGCATAATGGCGTCATCATTCTCCCTGTCGGGGTGTTGAGACGCAAGCGCGTAAAAAAGAGTATTTCCATTGGAACCGGCGAGCAGCCAATAGATTCGTTTGTGGACATTGAACCGGGGGATCTTGCGGTGCATGTCGATTACGGGATAGGAAAATATCTCGGAATGCAGCGGATGCGTCACAACGGCAAGTTAAGCGATTATTTCGTTCTGGAGTACAAAGGCGGTGATAAGCTCTATGTAGAGGACAGTGACCTCCATAAACTGCAGAGATATATCTCCTTTCATCGAAGTGGGACACAATTACACTCCCTTAAGGGTAAAAAATGGGAAACAACAAAAAAGAACGCTTTAAAGGGTGCTGCTCTCTTGGCAAAGGATCTTTTGATGCTTCAGGCAAAGAGAGAGAGGGCCGCTGGTTTTGAGTTTAAGGAAGATACTGACTGGCAACAAGAGGTGGAAAAGGCGTTTCCCTATAAGGAAACGCCGGATCAACTGAAAGCGACAAGAGAAGTCAAACGAGACATGGAACAAGCTCGTCCGATGGATCGTCTTTTGTGCGGCGATGTCGGGTATGGCAAGACAGAAGTCGCTTTAAGAGGCGCTTTCAAGGCCGTCATGGATAGCAAACAGGTGGCGTTGCTCGTTCCCACCACGATTCTGGCGGAGCAGCATCTTAATACCTTTGTTAAACGACTGAGGGATTTCCCCGTGGAGATCCGCATGCTGAATCGTTTTCGGACAAAAACAGAACAACAGCGTATCCTGACCGAATTGAAAGAGGGAAAGATTGACGTGATCATCGGTACGCACCGTCTACTTTCCGATGATGTTTGCTTCAAAGATCTGGGACTTTTGATTGTTGATGAAGAACAGCGGTTCGGTGTGCGTCACAAGGATAAGATTAAAGAAATGCGGGTAAACGTAGACATTCTTACTCTCACGGCAACACCGATTCCGAGGACATTGTATCTCGCCATCATGGGAGGCAAGGACATATCGGTTATAGAGACGCCTCCGCTGGAAAGGCTGCCCATTCATACTGAGATTATTGAATACGATAAAAAGCAGATTAAAGAGGTGCTCGCGAGAGAGTTGGACAGAGGAGGGCAGGCATACTACGTTCATAACCGTGTGGAGACAATAGCCGGAGTGGCTCAAGAAGTCGGTAAACTTTGCCCGGGCGCTCGAGTCATGGTGGGGCATGGGCAGATGCAATCACGAACTCTTGAGGCGACAATGCTTAAATTCATTAAAGGCGAAGTAGACATTCTGGTATGTACCACGATTATCGAATCGGGGATTGATATTCCCAATGCTAATACAATGATCATTGACGATGCTGACAGGTTCGGGCTGGCCGATCTTTATCAGCTGCGGGGCAGGATTGGGAGATTTGACCGCAAGGCCTACGCCTGTTTCATGGTCAGGGATTTCTCCACGCTCACTCATGAGGTGCAGAAAAGACTAAATTCCATAAAAAAGTATCAGCATCTGGGCGCGGGGTTTCGGATTGCAATGAGGGACCTGGAAATGAGAGGCGCCGGCAATATCCTCGGCATTGAGCAAAGCGGCTTCATAGATCAGGTTGGATTTGATCTTTATTGCCGTTTACTCAAGGCAGAAATAAAAAAGCTTGGAGCGAAAAATTTAATTAAATAGGGACACATCCCATTTCCCTTCCCCGTCGGGTTATTTAACGCCTTTTCTCTCATTATTAGAGGCCTCGCCCCCTGGGATATGTGAGGCAAATAACCAAGATACAAGAGACAATAACCAAACAAGCATCAATAACCAAATTCAAATAACCAAACAAATAAGGGAAAACCCACTATTTGGTTATTGTAATTTGAATATTATTTGTATCTTGT
>Ga0208325_1000010_pt1 | contig 44997 bp, 35 predicted proteins | sample PL_2010_330m_FD_185486 | JGI IMG/M metagenome (GOLD analysis project Ga0208325, IMG submission 185486) | Freshwater microbial communities from Powell Lake, British Columbia, Canada to study Microbial Dark Matter (Phase II) - PL_2010_330m... | ecosystem: Environmental > Aquatic > Freshwater >...
GTGTACGTCACTGCCAGGTCCGTCCAGTCATCGGCCGCGTAACACGTCTTCCCGCTCATCCGATCAGTCGCGTCGTCGTAATACGCGTACTCATAACTTAACGCGCCATCCGAGTCCGCCGTTCCGCACACCTGTTTGTCTACTCGCCCGTAAAACGGGTCTTGCGGCGTGCCTGATCCGTAAAAAACTTCGTTTCCGAAGTGGTAATACACGTTGCCGTATATGTCCTCGGCGGGCAGCGTCTTACTCTCCATGCGGTTATCCGCGTCATCATAATATGTGTACGTCACTGCCAGGTCCGTCCAGTCATCGGCCGCGTAACACGTCTTCCCGCTCATCCGATCAGTCGCGTCGTCGTAATACGCGTACTCATAACTTAACGCGCCGTCCGAGTCCGCCGTTCCGCACACCTGTTTGTCTACTCGCCCGTAAAACGGGTCTTGCGGCGTGCCTGATCCGTGAAAAGCTTCGTTTCCGAAGTGGTAATACACGTTGCCGTATATGTCCTCGGCGGGCAGCGTCTTACTCTCCATGCGGTTATCCGCGTCATCATAATATGTGTACGTCACTGCCAGGTCCGTCCAGTCATCGGCCGCGTAACACGTCTTCCCGCTCATCCGATTAGTCACGTCGTCGTAATACGCGTACACGTAACTTAACGCGCCATCCGAGTCCGCCGTTCCGCACACCTGTTTGTCTACACGCCCGTAAAACGGGTCTTGCGGCGTGCCTGATCCGTGAAAAGCTTCGTTTCCGAAGTGGTAATACACGTTGCCGTATATGTCCTTGGCGGGCAGCGTTTTACTCTCCATACGGTTATACTCGTCATCATAATATGTGTATGTTACTGCCAGGTCCGTCCAGTTCTCGTCCGCGTAACACGTCTTCCCGCTCATCCGATCAGTCACGTCGTCGTAATACGCGTACACATAACTTAACGCGCCGTCCGCGTCCTCCGTTCCGCATACCTGTTCGTCTACTCGCCCGTAATCGTCTGTCGCGTCTTCCGGCGTTCCGTTATCATAAAATAGCTCGTCAATGTAGTGGTAGTATACGTTGCCGTATATATCCGCCGATGGATAAGTGGCGCTTTCAAGGTATCCCGTTGTTTCATAAAATGTGTAAGTGACAACAAGATTATCCCCTGAATCGTACTCTCTCACATACTTGGGCTTGTCCGCAGAAAAATGATCACTGAACGTCTTGTATGTTCCATTCGGCCTAGTCTGTTTTTGAAGATACCCATAGCCTTCTGAGCCGTCTTCATGCGTAAGGATATCATCCGAATATTCAAATACCGTGCCCACCGGGTCGTCTACCGTTGCCGCCAGCAGTTTTTTTGTATGCATCCTGCCGCTTCCGTAATATGTGTATATCGCGTCTGTTGTTGTCTGACCTATCAGCTCACCCAGGGAATCGTATTCATACGTCACTATAAGCTTATCCGACATGTCATACTCACTCACATATCTCGCCTGGTCCGCTGTAAAATAAACGCTGAATATCTTATACGTCCCGTCGGGATCGGTCTGTTTTGTTAAATACCCGTATTCGCCGTCCGTGCCCACGTTGTGCACCGCCGCATCCGAGTATTCAAATACCGTGCCCACCGGGTCGTCTACCGTTGCCGTCAAAAGTTCCTTCGTATACATCCTACCGCTTCCCTCATAATACGTGTATACCGCCTCATCAGTCGTCTGGTTCACTAAATTACCCGCGGCGTCATATTCGTACGTCACAATAAGATTGTCTGCCGCGTCATACACTTTCACGTATTTCGGCCGGTCCGCTGAAAAATACTCGCTGAATACCTTATACGTTCCGTCGGGATTGGTCTGTTTTATCAAATACCCATACTCACCGGACGTGCCAACGTCGTGCACCGCTTCGTCCGAATATTCAAATACCGTGCCTGCAAGGTCTGGGGCCACATCGACCGAAAGTTCCTTCGTAGACATCCTCCCGCTTTCCTCATAATACGTGTATAACGCGTCCTCACCCACCTGATCCACAAGGTTACCATCGGCGTCATATTCGTACGTCACAATAGGATTGTCTGCCGAGTCATACACTTTCACGTATTTCGGCCGGTCCGCTGAAAAATATTCGCTGAATACCTTATACGTCCCGTCGGGATTGGTCTGTTTTATCAAATATCCATACTCACCATCCGTGCCCACATCATGCACCGCCGCATCCGAGTATTCAAATACCGTGCCTGCAAGGTCTTCTCCCACCTTGACCAGAAGTTCTTTTGTATGCATTCTCCCGCTTTCTTCATAATACGTGTACGCCGCGTCTTCACCCTCCTGGTCCACAAGATCACCATCGGCGTCATATTCATACGTTACAACAAGATTATCCGCCGAGTCATACACCTTGACGTATTTCGGCCGGTCTGCCGAAAAATACTCGCTGAACGTCTGATACATCCCATCCGGATGAGTCTTTTTTGTCAAATAACCGTAGCCCTCTGAACCGTCTTCATGTTCAAGATCGTGATCCGAATATTCAAATACCGTGCCTGCAAGATCATCGCTCACCTTGACCAGAAGTTTTTTCGTTTGCATCCTCCCGCTAGTGTAATACGTGTACTCCGCGTCTTCACCATCCTGGCCCACAAGGTTACCCACGGCATCATACTTGTAGCTCACTATAAACGTACCCGCCGCGGTATACTCTGTTATGTATTCCGGCTGGGTCGTGTCCGTGAAATAATCCGTGAACGTCTTATAAGCGCCATCAGAAAAGATCTGTTTTGAAAGCCTGCCATACCCGGTGCCGTTCCAGTTTTCATCACGATACTCGTAACACGACCCGTCCGCCAATAGCTTTGACGACATCCTTCTCTCATCGTTATCATAATAGGTATACACCGTACCGTAAAACCAGTCCTGCAACGCCAGAAGTTCTTCAGCGTTCACGGTATATTGATCGTCCGGCTGTTCGTCGTCCCAGAAAAGCCCTCCGTCGTATCCGTATTGACGCAGGATATCCAACTTACCGGCGATATCTGTGGCACCCAGTTCTCCCGCGATAACGGGTTTACCTTCAAGAAGCTCTGCGAGAGAAACATCAAGCGGGTACTTCTCCGACATGTCATCATAATAGTGGAACTGATAAACATCCAGCCCAACCCCGGTCCAGTTATCTATCATATCCTTCCTGTTCCGGCTTCCGACCGTGATACGCGCTCCCGGCAGCGCCGCGTTACGCAGAGCGATAAACTCTGAGACAAAGTTCTGAAGCTCGGACATCGTCACCGCGGATGCGTATTCCGGTTCGTTCATTATGTCCCATGCATAAACAGGATCGTCATCGCCGTAGTCATCGATAAATTCGGCAAGAAGCTCACCTAAAATTTTTATAAGCGCGGCCCGTTTCACGGAATCGGTGATAAGATCCGGATATTCTCCCAGAGGGTTCCCTTCATCATCCACGGATTCGCCGTCGGCTAACATGTAATCAAACAGGACCGGGATCAGTTTTATCCCGAGCGCTTTCGCACAGTCAAAAAGGGCGCGTATATCTTCCTTGACGCGCGGAGTAAACTCCGTAGGTGTTCCGTCCTCGGCAAAATTCATCCCCGCCCTGAGATCCGAAAAAAGGAACACCCTCACGTACATCCCTTTCCACTTTTCCATCTTTTCGTAGAGTTGCGCTATATTCCTTGAGAATCCGTAATGTTCGCCGGTCTCCGGCACTTCTCCCACGCCGTATCCATATCCCACCCACGGCAGGTTGGCGCCTTTTATGAACTCCTGCGCCGGTTCACGCTTCTCAAGAAGAGGCCATGACGCAGCTGAAGGGTCATCCGGATTACATATCTCAACCTTTCCGTTCGGATATTCTTTTCTGACATTAATAAGGTTCCAGGACGCATCCCAATTAAAAATGTGCAAAACGTTATCAGCGAGATCTATATAGGTATTGTTGTGAGAAGTCCCCGTGTCATCCAAAAGCAATGTGGTTATTGTGGTTATTGTTGTTCCATCCATGCCCCATTTCACCATGTAATCCGTGTCAATATACTCATAAATCGCGATTAATTCTCCGTTGACACTCTCGTCCAAAACCGCGTCCTCCTGTATTTCCTCATAAACATACTCCAGTTTATAGTGCACCAAATTCTCCATTCCGGCGCCGTCGTGGTACACATACCCATAACAAATATTACTCTCGGTGTGAATATCCAGAATTAGCCGTCCACTCGCGTCGCGTATATATGCTTCAAGGATCTCCGTCCCGGTCGCGTCATACACGAATTTCACTCGTTCTATCCACCCATTTCTCCCGGTATCAAGCTCTTCCATCTCCCCCTGATGATCATAAACGATGGAACTTCTCCGTTCTTCAGGCCGCACGTCGCTTAACACGTCACTCTCAACATCAGTAAGAACATAGTCACCGTCATACTCGGTCACGATAACCTGGCCTGTGTCTGTCAACGTATCCCAATCCCACGTGCGGTATCCGTCAAGCTCATAAATCAGGATTATATTGCCGTATGTGCCGTAGAGCGCTTCATCCGTATACTCATACACACAACCCTCCGTCGTAATTTTTCTTTTTAAGTTTTCGCTTGGCTTGTATTTTATGGGTATCTCTTCCCCCTCGGGATAAGAAACGCTTATCAGGGTGCCTGCCGTATCGTATTCGTAAGTGTGCAAAAGGTTTCCGGGGGCGCTTAACGCGAATTCACGCTTATAACGTATCTGAGCCGAATTCGGGTCTCCATGATACTCATAGGTATAGTATCGGTCATCCAGAAAATGACTATCCCTTATCAAGCGCCCTATTGTGTCGTAAACGTATTCAGTCGTCTTTTCCGCGGGAACGATATCCGCGCCGGCGTCATCTCCGAGACCTACCACGTATTCACCGGAATACTCCGTCACGGTTACCTGATTGGGCGTCGTATCCCAATCCCATGTCTTATAAACAGGATTACCGCCGTTATAGTCGTAAAAAAGTATGATGCGCCCAGACCCAAGAAGGTCCGTGCCGGGATAGTAATTTTCATCCTTATATTCGGTAATTACATTACCGCCTTCTGTAATTGTCCTCTTCAGGCGGCCGCTCGCATAATAACCTTCCTCGGCTAAGATCTCATCATCCACAAGATCTTTTTTTTCCACGATTTCCACTGTATCATCAATTGGTGTGTCGGGTGGTGTGTCGGGATTCACGTACGTGAATTCCTTGTAATATCCTCCGCCGGTCCATGCCGTATTCACGGCCGTGCCGTCATTGCCGCCCGCCGAATCATGGATATCCGTTCCGGTCCCCTCATCAAACGCATAATGCGACACCAGACCGTCACTGACCTCTTCGCCGCCGTATAAAGCGACTATTTCGGTCCCTGAAAGCGCTTTATCATAAACTCGAACCGACCCCAGGTCACCAATGATGGCGTCGGTCCCTGCCCCGTTGCCAATAAAGAGATTGCTGTTATTCGCGGTTATGGACATATCGGTGCTCTGAGTAGAATCCCATTCGCCGTTTATGTAGAAAGAGACTTCATTTGTGCTGTCATTATAAGTAACGGCAATATGCGCGTACGCGCCTACCGGCACAACGCTGGTGGATCGAAGATCCTGTTGGGATGTACTCGTATATGACCGAAACACTATGTTCCCTAATGGCGAGATAAAAACACCATAGCCGAGGTCGCTTCCCCATTCTCCTTTGGCCATCAATTGCATATACCCGGCAATTTCATTTAATTTGATTCGGGCTACAATTGCCACTTCGCCGGTAATGTCCAATGTAGCGTCATCGGCAATCTCCACTCTGCTGGTGTCCTGCTCAAATCTCAAGGAGTATTCTCCGGATTCGTCACGCACGTCTATTCGGTATGTCCGTCCGTCTTCGTCCTCTGCATCTTCATTAAGGTAATAATATGTAACTGATTGGCCATAGAGTTCGCTGTTTACCGGAACACCTGTTTCAGGGTCTACTGTTTTTGTATGGATCCGGTCGTTGTCATAGTAAGTATATGTGGTGTCCGCAAGGGAAATGCCGCAGACGAAGAGAAGCGCTATCACGGAAGTAATAATTATTCCGACCGGTATCAGTCTTATAGTTTTTGTTTTCAGTTTCGTTTTCTTCATTTTATTCCTTTTAACAAAAGGCAAAAATGCTTTGCCTTATAACGAAGACACTCGCTCTATTACTATTATCATTTTAACACCAAAGCGAAAGCATTCAAGCAAAAATAAACCACCTATTTTATAGGTTAACATTTAGCCATATTTACCATTATTTTGCCGTTTTTTTCTTCTGCTCTAACGGCGCCTTTCCTGCCGGTTATATAGGTATTTCTTGTTTTCGCAAATCCCGCCGGGAAATATTCATTTAACTGCTGTGTATCATCGTTCGTAATAATAATAGCGCAATCCGGTTTACCCAGGGCCCGCACCATGCCTGATATCGCCGCCGTTTGGCTGCCATGATGAGGGATCTTTATGATATCCGACCTGATCCGCGCCCCGAAATACGACAATAAGTCCTTTATCACGTTCTCGCTTATATCCGCGCAGAACAGAATGCTGTTGTTTTCTTCGGTAACCGCTTTTATAACAACCGAGTCATCATTCTCGTTTCCATAAAGCCGCTTCGGCGGATTTAAAACCACAAAACGCGCGCCGGGAAATCCTTTTATGACATCCCCGCGCTTTACCGTAAAATAGCGCATATTCTTCTTTTCTATTATCTCCCGAAATCTCCCATAAAGCGCGCTTTTTTTCGCGTCTCGCGCGGGGCAATCTCCTTCAATAACTGTCCCGATGTCAAAATTTTCCATGACATATATCAATCCCCCAAAATGATCCTCATGCGCATGCGTGAGAAGCACGCAGTCTATCCTCCGTATCCCCCTTTGTCTGAGATACGGCCCGATAATAAACCGGCCGGCGCCGCCCGTTTCATTCCCCGGCCGGCCGCCGTCTATGAGCATGACTCCGCCGCCTTTAAACTCCAGCAACGCGGCATCCGCTTTCCCCACATCAAAAAACGTGACGCGAAACGCGTCCGGCACCGCAGGCGCGAGTTCATTCCATAAAAAGATATTAGCCGCAAACAGTAAAATCATGATCATGAGCGCTCTTCCGCGCTTCGGAAAGCGCCTGAAGAACATGACCATGACCGCTAAACCTGCGTAAAACACGACTATCACCGTCACAGACGGCGCTGCTGTTTTAACAAATGAAAATGGGACCTCGGAAATGGCTCGCAAAAATATCACGAGAAGCGAAACAATAATGTCCAGAATCCCGGCTATAAAAACCACGAACAGTAACGGAACCCCTGTAATAACGGCAATAATCAGCCCAAATCCAAATGTCACCACAAGAAAGAGCGCCGGAACCGCCGCCAGATTAGCCAAAACCGCGGCCGGTGTTACCATGCGAAAATAGGAAACAACCACCGGCATTGTCCCGATCCACGCGGCAATAGATACTGACATCAACTTCAAAAAGTATCCACGAATGATCGCGGGTTGACCGCTTCTTTTTACCTGACTTATCCCCAAAAATGCGTCTGCAAGAGGCATCAGCCAGACAATGGAAAGAACCGCCGCATAAGAAAGAATAAAACCCGCCCTAAAAAGATGATCCGGCCGAAAAAACGTCACTGCCAGCGCCGACAAGAGAAGAGCGTTCATGACATCTGTTTTTCTTTCAAACGCCATGCCGAAAAGAATAAACGATCCCATGATGGCGGCGCGAATTGAAGACGGTCTGCCGCCGGCAAACACTCCGAAAACACAGATAACAAGAATCGTTAAAAAACATGCCGGCCGACGGGGGCATTTAATGCCTCGCAACAGCCCCATGAACACCACGGCCACGATGCCGACATGCAGGCCGCTAACCGCCAGAACATGGGCGGTTCCGGTTCTGGCGAAGATATCGTTCAGCTGTTTTTTTACACCGCTTCTCAATCCCAGCACGGCTGACCCGACGATTGCCTCGGTGTCTTGCGAAAGATATTTTCTTATAACGCCGCCCGCGGCGGCCCGCCCCGTTGACAGCCCCCGTTTTATCCGAACCAATGGCCCTTTTTCGGCGCGTGCCGTAACATGGCAATCATTTCCCGCCGAAGACATTACCGCTCCTATCCCGGAACGTTTTAACTGTGCCTCACGATTAAACCCGGCAGGATTTTTTCTGGATCTCGGAAGTGACAGCCTGCCGGACATAACAAGCCTGTCTCCTATCCGCGGTGTCCACTCCGGGTTAAAAAGGCTCACCAAGACCGTTCCCGCAACAGAATGCTCTTCTTTCTCCGAGAGAATACGTTCCGCCTTTAACGGAAAAATAAAATATGGTGAATACAATCCCGCGCGCCGTTCCGGCTCACCGGAAACAAGCCCATACAGAACGGTCTCTTTCGGCATACTGCCGGCAAACGCGCCAATGGTACCTTTCCCGCAAACCGTCAAAGAGGCGCATCTGAAAATGCCAAGAAATAAAAAAAACAGGCAAAGAATAATGTAAAAGAGTTTTGGTTTTTCAAATAACAGTAGCAGCAAAAAGAACATCAAAAAAAGCAGGCCGATGACAAGAGAAACATGGATCGACATCAGCCGGTCCCTGCCGAGATCCGTCGCGAAAATACCGGTGAGAAAAAAGATCACCGGCAGGAGAAGAGGCCGTTTTATCATTTCATTTCTCCGTCTTCAGATACTTCCTGATCTTTGCCAGTTTTTTCTCGCCGATACCTTTTATCCTCAACAGATCGTCCACACGATAAAAACGCCCCTGCGCCTTTCTGCCGTCGATTATCCGGGACGCAAAAACCTCTCCGATACCGGGAACGGAAATAAGTTCTTCCGTTGCCGCGTTATTGATATCAACTTTCCGGGCCTCTTCATGGGCCTCAAACGCCTCTTCCAGAGTAAGCGCATGTCCGGCGCCGTCGACAATAATCGCAACATCATAACGAGAACGCAGGTGCTTAACGTGCAATGTTGCCGCACCGAGAAAAAGCAAAGCGGTCAACGCAACAAAAATAATCTTTTCCGATTTATTCAACTTCATCCGGCGAACATCCCTCCTATTTAGTGTTTTCATCAAATATTTTTTTATTGTTAATCAAAAGATACCGCATAAAAAAACCACCCGTTTTATTCAATTTCAATCTGATACAAATCATCGTAGCTCCCCGTGATCCAAAAATACTTTCCATCACAGGCGATACCCGTTGTTTTATCCGCAGGTGATTTGAAAGACCCCGTAATATCCAATGTTTCCTCGTCAATCCTGTAAACCCGCTGGCTGAACCAGCTTGTTATCCAAAGATTCTTACCGTCCCATGCCAGATGCGCCGGCTCATGTATTCCTTTCATGCGCGTTCTGGAAATTTCACGCCCTTCATTGTTTAACCGTACAAGAAAATACCGCGTCCCCGTAGGTCCCCTCTTCCAGGTTATAACATAAAGCTTTTTCCCTGTCCAGATCACGCCGGCCGGATATTCCGGTTTTAAAGACATTTCATGTGTGGCGATCATTTCGCTTTCTTTTCTCTTCGCGAGATAAAGTTTCTGTGCTTCCCAGTCGGTTACCCAAAAAGTACCGTCGCCAACGGACGTTATGCCTTCGGTAAAAGTCGCTATCGGTTTTATCTCCGCTGAAACGGTTTCCGTAGCGAGATCAACAATCCATGTCTTTCCGCCTTTACCGTTATTCACCCAGATATTTTCACCGTCAAAGAGAAGCCCCTCATGATATCCTCCCGGCAACGATATTTTCTTCATTACACGAACGGATATATTATTATCGTAATCGTCGGATTTCTTAAAAGGAACCTGCTCTTCGGAAAAAACACGGCTCTGCGGCCAAAAAAGAAAAGCAGCCATGCCTAATAGAAGAAAGATCGTCATCCTGCCTGCCCCGCCTGCCCTGAGCAAAGCCGAAGGGAGCAAGGTCGAGGGGAGGCGAAGCCGAAGGATCTGACGAATCAGATTCTTCCCCTTCGCTTCGCTCCGGGTCAGAATGACATTATATTCATTTAGCATGAGTTTATACACTTTTTTAACGGTCTCAAACAACTATATTTACCAACTTGTCCCGCAGGATAACCCACTTGCGGATCTTGCTTCCGGCCAGGTGCTCTTTTATTTTTGCATCTTCCGAAACGATTTTTTTGATTTCATCTTCGCCCAGACCGCACGTCATTTGCACCGTTCCCCGGAGACGGCCGTTGATTTGAACGGGAATAGTAACTCTATCCGTCTTCAGCATATTCTCGCTGAAACCCGGCCACGGGCGTTTAAAAACACTTCCTTCTCCGCCCGTTATCCGGTGTATTTCCTCCGCTATATGCGGAACAAAAGGAGCGATAAGTAAAACTATATTTCCGAGAACTTTCCTGAGACATTTTTCACTATAACAGGCCGAGCCTTTTTTATCAAGTCCCGCATATATATGATTCACAAGTTCCATTACCGCGCTAATCGCCGTGTTAAAATGAAATTCGCCGTCAATGTCATCCGTGACTTTTTTTATAGTCAGATGCATTTTTCGCAAGAGATCGTTCTCTCTGTCATTATTTCCCTTTGGGGGCGCTGTATCCGCCACATCCAGAAGCTTCCATACCCTCTTCAGAAATCTGTGTGCTCCATCAACCCCCTTATCCGACCATTCGGCATCCTTCTCAGGCGGGCCGATGAATAGTGTATATAGCCGCACCGTATCGGCGCCGTATTTTCTGATAAGCTCGTCAGGACTGACAACATTCCCCTTTGATTTTGACATCTTGGCCCCGTCCTTAACGATCATCCCCTGCGTGAAAAGCCGTTTAAAAGGCTCGTCAAAATTTACGCATCCCGCATCGGCCAGAACTTTCGTGATAAACCGTGAATATAAAAGATGCAGTATGGCATGTTCCACCCCGCCGACATACTGATCTACAGGCAGCCAATTATTGACATCCTGCGTGATGAACGGCTCCTTGTCAGAACGGGGGGATATGAAACGCATGAAATACCAGCTGGAATCAACAAAGGTATCCATCGTATCAATTTCCCGTCGCGCTTCTTTCCTACACGCCGGACAATTTGTTTTCACGAAAGACGGCGCGAACTTCAGCGGGGATTCTCCCGTCGGCCGGAACTCAACGTTTTCCGGCAACAGAACCGGCAGGTCGTTCTCCGGAACGGGAACCATGCCGCACTTTGGACAATAGACGATCGGTATGGGGGCACCCCAGTATCTTTGCCGCGAAATCAGCCAGTCACGCAGTCTATAATGAACAGCCCTCGCTCCTATCCCTTCTTTTTCCATGCAGTCGGCTATTGCCTCCATGGCCTCCGTGTTTTTCATGCCGTTGAATTTGCCGGAAGCGGCAAGAATACCCTCACCCTCGTATGCTTCCGTCAGTTTATTCGTTTCTTGGGACCCGGAGGGGTCTTTTATAACTATTTCTATCGGCAGTTCATACTTTTTCGCGAATTCAAAATCTCTCTGATCATGCGCGGGAACCGCCATGACAGCTCCGGTGCCGTATTCGGTGAGAACATAATCGGCTATCCAAAGAGGAATCTTTTTTCCATTCATCCGGTTTATCACATATCGCCCCGTGAAAACACCTTTTTTCTCTCCCTGAGCCCGCACGCGTTCTATTCGCGGCTCATTACGGATTGCACGGACAATATCCCGTATCTTATTTTCGCCGTCAACTCCGGATATGAGTTCCTCAATCATCGGATGCTCCGCGGCCAGAACCATGTACGTGCAGCCATAAATAGTATCAACCCGTGTTGTATAACAGGTGAGTTTTTTATCGGAGTCTGCCACCGGAAAGTCAATATTCACGCCGTAAGAACGCCCGATCCAGTTACGCTGCATCACCTTCACTTTTTCAGGCCACGCGTCCAGCTTATTAAGATCTTCTAAAAGCCTGTCGGCGTAATCGGTGATCTTAAAAAACCATTGTTCGAGTTTTTTCTGTTCCACGCCGGACGAACACCTCTCGCAGCACCCGTCAATCACTTGTTCATTGGCAAGAACAGTATTGCAAGAGGGGCACCAGTTGACAAACGCCTTTTTTTTGACCGCAAGGCCTTTTTCAAAAAGCTTGAGAAATATCCACTGTGTCCATCTGTAATAATCCGGCAAACACGACGTGACCTCGCGATCCCAATCATATCCCACCCCCCAGGAATCCATCTGTTGCTTCATCTTCGCTATGTTGGCGGATACGGATTTTTTGGGAGAAATACCTCCCGCGATGGCGGCATTTTCAGCCGGCAGACCGAACGCGTCCCACCCCATGGGCGTCAGAACATTGAACCCTTTCATCATTTTATATCTGGCCACGACATCGCCGAGAATATAATTACGTCCGTGTCCGACATGAAGCGCAGCCGAGGGGTACGGAAACATCATGAGGCAATAAAATTTAGCGGAAGTATCCTTTATATCGACTCGGAAGAGACCTTCATCTTTCCATGTTTTCTGCCATTTTTTTTCAATCCTGCCAAAATCATACTGTTTCATCGCAGTTTCCTTTTTCTGAGCTGTCATTACATTAGAAGATGAAAGTTGAAAGGTCAAAGGTGTAAAAATTTACCTTTGACCCTCTTACTATATATGTAGCTTAAAAATTTGTATACAAGTTTTGCCGCCATGAAATCCGGCGCCCTGTTGTTCGGGTTGGGACAAAGCTCAACCACATCAAACCCCACTATATTTTTTTGGGCGGAGACGGCTTTCAAAAAGCGCATGACTCTGTACCAGGTGAGACCTCCCGGTTGCGGAGTTCCGGTTGACGGCATGACGGAGGGGTCAAAAACATCCAGATCTATCGTCACATATACATTATCCGAAAGGCATTCCGTGGCTCTCGCTATCCACTCGTTGTTTGACGTGATATCTTTTGCAAAAAAAACATTTCTTTTATCAAGAATCGTTTTTTCCTCAACACACATGCTTCTTATGCCTACCTGAACAATGGGACACATTTCTTTCACGCGCGCCATTACACAGGCATGATTATAACGACTGCCCTCATATTCATTCCTGAGATCCGCATGCGCATCGAGCTGCAGCACACTAAGATTTTTAAACCGCGTGTTGCAGGCCGTTATCGGGCCGACACTCACGGAATGTTCTCCGCCGAGGGTAACCACAAACTTATCCGCCTTCAACAGTTCAAGAACTTTTAATTCAACCTGACGGATCATCTTTTCCGGAGGAGAGCCTGTCTTAATCGGCAGACACGTATGAATTCCCTCTTTATAAACCTCAAAATCGGTTTCTATATCGTAGAATTCAAGAGCGGGTGATGAAGAAATAATAGCGACAGGGCCTTTATCCGCGCCCTTTATCCACGTGCTTGTCTTGTCATAAGGAACAGGTAGGATAGCTATTTTTGATTTGCACAGCTCTGTGTATGCTTTCTCCAAACCCGCAAAACAGCTGTATTGTCCCATTGTGATTCAAACCCCGCCTCAAGCAGCAACTAGAACTTTTTTAGGCTGTCTATATCTCGCAAAATCCCTGCCTCTGTTAACGACATATTTGTCGTAGTCCTTTGACTCAAAAGCATCAATCAGGTATTTTGCTGCAAGTTCCACGTTGAAACTCTTACAGGAAAAAACATCAACAAAACAATAGTCTTTTTCTTGAAAAGTATGTATTGAGATATGGCTTTCAGCTATAATTACGGTTCCCGTTATACCCTTGTCTTCCGGAATAAGCCCCGCATATGGAAATACGTACGGCTGTGTGATTCGCGTCATTCCTATTTTTCCGGGAAGGTCTCTCAGAACATTAAATACCAGAGCATAATCCTTGAGTTTTTTTCCGTTGCATTGCCGCATGTCCAGCATCAAGTGCGGGCCGAACCGTTCTTTTTTGACGTTTTTCATTTCCGCCTCCATTTTTTTCCTTTTGTTTCGTGCGGGAGATTCCGAAAAAACAGAGTAAAAAATCCCCGCCCCACTACCATCTTATTGAAAGACTCATGCTCAATCCATCTTGAGCTCTTTCGTTATTTCTTACCTCCTCTCGCCTCCTCGCGCCTTCACTCCCCTCGACTTCGCTTCCCTCGGCTTCCCTCGGGACAGGCGGGGCATGCGAGACAGGCAGGATGAGCAGTCAGACACAAAAAAACTCTACGCCTGCTCATTTATTTAGCAAGTATATTTTCACAAAGAGGTTTTGTCAATAGCAAAGTGTAAAAAAGAGGAAAATAGACAAAAACGACAGGTTTGTACTTGGTGCCGGAGGTGGGAGTCGAACCCACACGGGGTTGTGCCCCACTGGATTTTGAGTCCAGCGCGTCTGCCAGTTTCACCACTCCGGCCCTTTAGTTTTATCCATGCTCACTTGACATCGCTTTGTCGCGATGTTATATTATCACACCAATAGGTTTTTCATGGGGCTGTAGCTCAGCTGGAAGAGCGCGTGCCTGGCAGGCATGAGGTCAGGGGTTCGAGCCCCCTCAGCTCCACCATTCCATAAACCAAAACCCAATTTTGCTCTTTGCTGTTAGCTGTTGGCTCATTGCCCCATGAGCCAACAGCCATGAGCCAACAAGCAGGGCACCTTTAAAGGTGCCCTGCTTGTTATTTATTCCCCCTTGAACATGAGTTTCCATGGATGTTTTTTAATGTCTTCGCTGAATTCCTTGAAATTCACGGTAATCATCTCAATATTTCCTACTATATTATCCAGGCCCTGCCGGTTATCAGTAACAAGAGAACGGACCTCGGTGAGAATACTGCCAAGATCATCCGCTATGCTATCAGCTTTTTTCATAAGAAGACGCGTCTGAACAGGCTCCTCGCTTTTTATAACGCTCTCGGGTTTTAAAAAGACAGCGGAAGCGCCGGGAGTGATCCCCACACTCGCGTCACCGATAAAACCGGCTGTTGAAATATATGCCACGGAATCTTCGCGCACCCTGGCACTCGCGTTGATCTTCAGAATACATTCCACCCGGGTTTCCGGATCATAGATAAATCTGATCTTTTCCACTCGCCCGACCTGCGTGCCCGAAAGCAAGACCCGGGCATCCGGTTTAAGCCCGCCGACATACTTGAACGACGTTTTCAACTGATATGTTTTTCCCCGAAAAAGAGCGGTCTTCCCAAAAAACATTATGCCGATACCAATCGCCACCACAACGACCACTCCCGCCTTTATCTCATTGGAAACCCTCATGTCTTTTCTCCTTCTCTTGCAACACTGAATGCACTGAAACTACTGAGAACACAGAGCTCAGTGTCCTCAGTCTTATTCAGTGTCCTCAGTGTTGCATTATCGGGTCAAGTGTTCCAGATAATCATCTTTCTGCTGAAAAAAACGTATGGGCCCGTCATAACTCCCGTTTATAAATTGTTTTATAACCTTGTTCTCGGAATTTCTTATCTCCTCGGGTGTGCCTATTTCAAGAATCTTCCCTTCATACAGCATGCCTATCCTGTCACCCACCGCCATGGCGGTCTTCATGTCATGTGTAACCACGACGCTGGTAATTGACAATTTCTTTGAAAGATCAATAATAAGCTTCCCTATTACCGCCGCAACGATAGGATCCAGGCCGGCAGTCGGCTCGTCATAGAAAACGATTATCGGATCCATGGCTATCGCCCTGGCCAACCCCACCCTTTTTTGCATGCCGCCGGAAAGTTCGCTGGGCAAAAGGTCTTCAAACCCGCGGAGCCCGACAAGCTCCAGTTTCATTTTTATTATGGTATTTATAACGTCATTTTCAAGTTCCGTATGCTCCCGGAGAGCCAAACTGACGTTCTCGGCAACTGTCATGGAATCAAAAAGCGCAGAGGATTGGAACGACATGCCTATTTTTTTGCGGATTTCATTCAGAGAAGAACCGTAAAGATCCGTAATGTCGTTTCCCAACAAAAAAACTTTTCCGGACTCGGGTTTTAAGATGCCGATCATGTGGCGAATCAGAGTGCTTTTACCGCTGCCCGAGCCGCCCATGATAACGAACGTTTCCCCTCTACACACTTTCAGGTTAACACCGTCAAGAACGGTTCTCTCTCCGAATATCTTTACAAGATCACGGACCTCTACTACAATTTCTTTTTTTTCAGTTTCTTTCATGGGTTCTTGGGTCGTCTACATTTTTGAGAAATAAAACAGCCCTGTCAATATACAATCAAAAAGAATTATTAGTATAAAACTCACGACAACGCTTTGCGTAGTGGCCTTTCCGACCCCTTCAGCGCCGCCGCGCGTTCCCAAACCGACATAACAGGCAATTGTTGCTATGATCATGCCGAATACCGCGCTTTTTACAATACCGGTCCATACATCTTTCCATGTCAAAAAATTAAAAGAAAAACTTATATACCTGTGCGCGTCCAGGTCAAGATTGAACACACCGACGATAAGGCCGCCGCACATCCCGACGAGATCGCTTATAATGGTCAGGCATGGAAGCATCAAGAGAAGCGCGAGAAACCGCGGAACAACAAGAAACCTCACGGGATCAATCGCAAGGGTCTCAAGGGCCTCGATCTGTTCAGAAACTTTCATGGTCCCAAGTTCCGCTGTTATAGCCGAACCGACTCTTCCGGCAACAATCAGCGCCGTGAAAACCGGGCCGAGCTCTCTCGCCATGCTTATGCTGACCATTGGCGCCACGTATATCACGGCTCCGACATTTTGAAGCTGATACGCGCTCTGCATCGCTATGACTATTCCCATAAAAAGGGAGACGAAAACCACTATAACAACAGACTGCGTTCCGGCGAATACCATCTGCCGGAAAATACTCTTATTATCGACGACTTTACCTTTAATCGTGCCGAAGGTTATCCACCAGACGGTATCATACAACAGAGTTAATACACTTGTTATATGCCTGTTTAGGTTTATTGCTATCTGGCCTGCCGCGGCTATCGGATTTTTCATTTCGCTTCCTGCTTTAAGGGCGGGGTTACCCCGCCCCTACTTCACGGGCAGGTTTGGAACCTGCCCCTACTTATTGAAAGATTCTAATGCGGTGCTTTCTTCGTTCGAAATATCAAACAGTTTATCCAGCTTGGTTATTTCAAAGAGACCTTTGATCTTACGAGAGAGATTCGTCAATTTAAGCTGACCTTCGCATGTCCGGAGATGCTTCAGAATCTCAACAAAAGTGGCAAGCCCGGAACTGTCCAGATAATCCACCTTTCCAAGATTCACCAATATACGCTTATTATTCTCCTTTATTACTTTATCAAAGGATTTTTTTATTTCCGGCGAAGTGTTTATGTCAATATCGCCGCAAATTCTAAAAATCAACACATCGTTTTTTATCTCCAGATCAATTTGCACCATGTCCTCCGTCTTTAAGTGTTTGTTTTAGATATTTCATCATGACAACCCTTTTCCCTCCGTTCTCAAACCGCACATCATCCATGAGGTGCTTCATCAGATATACCCCGCGGCCACCTTCTTTGAGAAGGTTTTCGTCAAGCGTGGGGTCGGGAAGCATTTCCGGATCAAACCCTTCCCCTTCATCCTCCACGCATATCATGACCGTGTTCCGGGTTATTTCGGTTTCGACTGTAACTTTTTTGGAGGGGTTCTCTCTGTTGCCATGTATCATCGCATTCCAAAGGGCTTCTTCAAATCCGACATAAATGTCAAAGATAATATCTTCTACGATACCCCTTTCTTTCAGGACGCCCCTGAGCTCTCTGCTCGCTTCTTTCAACAAGTGGCTTTCATTTGCGATCGCGGTCTTCGCCATCTTTTTCTGTCCTTCCAAGATTCATCCCCCTAAACTGACCATAATCTCCAAGAAATGTGAAATAATAACCAAGATGCAAGAGACAATAACCAAACAATAATCAATAACCAAATTCAAATAACCAAACGAGAAGAAAAGCATTAAAAAACCAAATCTTAATAAGTCCAAATTACTATTTGGTTATTGTAATTTGGATATTATTTGTATCTTGTAACTTGGTTATTGGTTATTTGAACATTATTCTTCCCCATAAACCCCGATCTTCCTGTATTTTTCATACCGGGCGGCCAACAACGCATCCGGCGTGAGCGCGCAAAGTTCATCAAGATTTTTTATTATAGTTTTCTTTATCCCTTCCGCTGCCAGCATCGGGTTCCTGTGCGCCCCGCCCAAAGGTTCGGGTATCATGCCGTCAATGATTCCCAATTCAAGAAGTTCCGGAGCGGTAAGTTTGAGCGCTTCCGCGGCAGCGGGAGCTTTGGAGGGTTCTCTCCAGAGAATTGCCGCGCATCCTTCCGGCGAGATCACCGAATAATAAGCATTCTCCAGAACAAATATCCTGTCGCCGAGACCTATGCCAAGCGCTCCGCCGGATCCACCTTCGCCTATAACAAAAACGATAATCGGAACCTTCAGCCCCGCCATCTCGCGCAGGTTATACGCTATTGCCTCGGCCTGACCGCGTTCTTCCGCCCCAATGCCCGGATAAGCCCCCGGAGTATCTATAAAAGTAACCACCGGTATTCCATATTTTTCGGCCAACCGCATGAGGCGAATGGCCTTGCGATATCCTTCCGGATGAGCGCACCCAAAATTTCTCTCCAGTTTTTTCTTCATATCCCGGCCTTTTTGATGTCCAAAAATCATTATTTTACGGCCGTTGACATGCGCCAGTCCCGTTATCATGGCTTTATCATCGCCGAAATGGCGGTCGCCATGAATCTCTATAAAATCACTCATAATCATTTCTATATAATCCATTGTATACGGCCGATCCGGGTGCCGCGAAAGCTGGACCTTCTGCCACGGGGACAGATTATCAAAGATCTCTTTCCTGAGCTTCTCCAGCCTTTTCTTCAGCCGCGGAATCTCGTCGGAAAGATCTATATCCTCTTTCGCGGTAAACTTGCTGAGCTCTTCAATCTTATTTTCCAGCTCTATTATGGGTTTTTCAAATTCAAGTATGATTGCCATCATTTCCCCCGTATCGCGCTCTCGAATCCTTACGCCACCTTATTGACTATCTCCACTTCGGTGCCACTCGGAACTATATCAAACAATTCCACAACGTCGCTATTGTGCATCCTTACACAACCGCCTGTTACCTGAAAGCCAATGGTTGTCTCGTCACGAGTCCCGTGTATTCCGTATCCCTGGACGGAAAGCCCCATCCATCTTTCCCCGAGTTCGTATTCCGTGCTGTCGGGAGATACAATTGCCCCTACCTTGTACCAGGTCGGTTTTATCATCTTTTCTTCGATCTTAAACATCCCCACCGGCGTGGAGTTATTTTCCCCGGTTGAAACGCTGTATATCTTAAATAGCTTTCCATCTTTTTTAAGCACAAGCATGTTGCGGGACTTATCCACAAGGATGCTGAACTTTGAAAGAACTATTTTCAGTTTCTGGCCCGGTTTTATAAGATCTCCTTTAAGTCCATTTACCATTTTTATAAAACCTGCCGTCGTGCCGTATTTCTTGGCTATAGCGAAAAGAGTGTCGCCTTTTTGGACTTCATGTATAAGACTGTTTTCCGTCAATGCCGACGACTGCAAAAGCCCCATGTTGATCTTACCAAGAATGTCATAGATATTATTCGCGTCTTTTATCCCCGGAAACCGCTCAAGAAGCTGGGTATAATAATAATGAGCGCGCATGCCATCACCACGCTCAAGGGAGTCGTATGCAAGGGTTCTCAAGGACTTTTCGGCATATTCGGAAGTGGGATATCGTTCTACCAGAATGGCTAAAGCGTTTCTGCATTTATTGTATTCTCCGCGTTTAAGAAAAGCTTCCGCTCTCTCAAATATAAGTTTTGCCCTGTCCGGCCGCCACATATCCCCGGAATTTGCCTTAGTTCCTTCCAGCACGGCGAACGAGGCGGCAACGACGAGCAGAGAGATAATGCCGATGATTAAAAGAATTAATTTATTTATCTTCATGGTATTTTCCGACAAGCAATAACCAAGTTACAAAATGACATTTAAATAACCAAGATACAAGTTAATCCTTAAATAACCAATAACCAAGAAACAAGATACAAATAAATTCCAATAATCAATAACCAAACACTAATTCGGACTTATCTAGGATCTGATTTTTTAATACTTTTCTTCCTGTTTGGTTATTGGACTTTGGTCATTGGTTATTGTTTGGTTATTGCATCTTGTATCTTGTATCTTGCGTTTTATCTTGTTTCTTTTTCTTACATTCCATACGGCCCATACAGGATAAAAGCAACAATAAGCCCTATGAGAACGCCGGCTATAACCTGTATCGGAGTATGGCCGATAAGTTCTTTAAGCTTGTCTTCCTGTATCTTTTTTTTCCAGTAAATATCGTCCATTACGGTGTTCAATATCTCGGCCTGTTTCCCGGTTGACCGCCTCACCCCCTGCGCGTCACATATCACAACCACAGCGAACACGAACGCCATACAAAAAAGCGCCGAGCTGGGTCCTTCCTGAAACCCGATACTTGTCGTCAGGGCTGTTACCCCGGCGGCGTGAGAACTCGGCATTCCGCCGGTCCCTACAAACCACTTAAAGTTGAATCGTTTTTCCTTGATCACACCGATAATTACCTTAATAGTCTGCGCCGTGAACCATCCCAAAAAAGAGACTATAACCACATCATTATGCGAAAATTCCCACAGAGCGCCGTGCTCTCCCATCGTAAAATCACCCTCCCTTTATGTAACAAATCCCCTATATTGTAAATCCGCTTGCGCGAATTTTCTCTCGTATTAGGTAATTATATTATATATAGTCGAAGTAAGCAAGACGCATTGTGCGAACGATGAAAGGAAAATCTAGAACCGGGGACATGCCTTTTGGGGACACCCCTGAGCACGAAAATTCACCGTTTTTGACGCGTTTTTGGAATTGGCCTTGAACGGTGCGGAGAATTGTCTGATGGCCCTGCTCGCGGGGAGGGCTATAGAAACCGCCCGGAAATTCTTTGCAATGTATTTGGATAGGACACGTTGGGAGTATTTCTACCAGAACTATGTTCTGTACGAAACACTCCCAACGCGTCTTATTTGGCAAAATGTAGTGTAAATTAATGGGGTGTGGTTTTTTGTCTAAGGCGCATATCTGCGAGGCCCTCAGACAATTCTTCGCACCGCGCTTCGTTCGTAGACAAAATTTGCTCCGCAAATTTTGAGTAGGGGCGGGGTCACCCGCCCTTCGGGGCTTATGTCATCGGTTGCGTATGAGGAAAAGCGCTTCTTGGCGGGTTTTTTGGCTGGTGCGGAATACGCCTCTTACGGCGCTCGTGGTCGTGATGATTCCGGGCTTCTTGATGCCCCTCATGCTCATGCAGAGATGTTCCGCCTCTATGATTACGAGAACGCCCTTGGGCCGGAGTTTCTTCATGATAACGTCCGCTATCTGCGTCGTGAGCCGTTCCTGAACCTGGAGACGCTTGCACAGCGTATCCACGACCCGTGCGATCTTGGAGAGGCCCGTTATCCTGTTCCCTTCCGGAAGATACGCCACATGGGCCTTTCCAATAAACGGCACCATGTGATGTTCACAGATAGAATAGAGCGGTATATCTTTAAGAAGAACTATCTCATCATGCTCTTCCTCAAAAAACACTTCCAGTTCACGCGCGGGGTCCTTCCCCGTGCCGCCCAGTATCTCCTCGTACATGTCCGCCACTCTCTTCGGAGTGTTACGCAACCCCTCTCTCGCGGAGTCCTCTCCTATCGCATCAAGTATATCTTTCACGGCCTTTTTTATCTTTTTCTTGTCCATATCCTGCTCTCCTTATTTTCCGATACAAAATTGCGAAAATATCCTGTCCAGAACATCATCGCCGATAGATTCGCCTACGATAAAACCCAGTTGGTCTGCGGCATCACGAATATCATTCGCGAGAAGTTCCGCATTTCCGCCGTTATCCGGGGCTTTTGCCGCCCTCTTTAGGCTCCGGTGAATCTCCGTTAGAAGTTTCCTGTGGCGCGCATTCGTTACGAGGAGGCCTTCTTCCGACTCGCCGACCCTATTAAAAAGTTTTCCGGATATTGTCTTCTCTAAATTCCGCAATCCCTTTTTTTTCAACGCCGAGATCTCTAATATATCTTCCTGTCCGAGAACTTCACCCGTTTTTTTCATGTCAAGCTTTGCCGCGAGGTCCGATTTGTTAGCGACTATCACCTTCTTTTTATTCCTGATCTTCCGGTATATTCCAATGTCATCATCCGATAACGGCCGGCTTATATCCAGCACAAAAAGCGCCACATCGGCAGTTGACAAACGTCCCCTTGAACGCTTTATCCCTTCGGATTCGGCCCTGCTGCGCGCCTTTGTTATTCCGGCGGTGTCAGACAACCTTACCTTAATCCCGTCAAGGGATACGGATTCTTCTATAACATCTCTCGTCGTTCCCGCCGTAGGCGTTACTATGACCCTGTCTTGTTTTAACAGGGCATTCATTATACTTGATTTTCCGACATTCGGACGACCGCATATTACCACGTTGGCGCCCTCGCGAAGAATCATTCCGTCATCAAATGTTTCAAGCATCTCCGTAACAACTTGCAATGCGGAATTAACGCGGCGCATGATACCCTCGCCGGAGGAAAACTCCACATCCTCCTCAGAAAAATCTATCCCGAGTTCAATCAGAGAAAGAACATCTATTAGCGTGTTCTTTATGTTGTGAATTCGTTTGGAAAACCCGCCTCCAAGCTGGCTAAGAGCGGCTTTCTGCGCCATGTCGGTCTCGGACCTTATGATATCCAGAACCGCTTCCGCCTGCGACAGGTCTATCCTTCCGTTCAGAAAAGCCCTTTTGGTGAATTCCCCGCACTGAGCCGGTCTGGCTCCCTGGGCGAGACAAAACTCCAGCACTTTTTTTGAAGATACGACACCGCCATGACAGTTTATTTCCACCACATCCTCGGCGGTATATGTCTTGGGCGCCTTCATGACCGTTAAAAGAACTTCGTCCACGATTTCATCTTTACCAAAAGGCTTTATGTGACCGTAGTGTACCGTATGACTTTCGTAAAGCGCGGGGCGTTCGTTTTTGCCCGAAGGAATAAATATTTCGTCCGCGATTTCAATTGCACGGGAACCGCTCAGCCGGATTATACTTATTCCGCCTTCCCCTAAAGGAGTAGAAATCGCCGCTATCGTATCGGTATTTATCATATAAATCACCAATAACTAAGAAACAATACAATAATGTCAAATGACAAAATTCAAAGCACAAAATAAGCACAAATAACAAATGTCAAAATTCAAAACCAGAAAAAACCAGGGTTTTGTTATTTGAATTTGAGATTTTGGATTTATTTTGGATTTTGTGCTTTGTCATTTGGATTTAACGAAAAGTGTCTTGGTTATTTTCGCCTCATGTTCCTCATTATTCCGAACCCGCCTTCCGAGAATGGCCGCCCGCAGCTCGCCGATAACAAAAAACGACCCCGTTGCCAGTATCATGTCATTCTTCCGCGCGCGCGCTAACGCGGCTCCGAACGCTTCTTTCACACTTTCCGTTACACGGACACGCTTCCCTTTTACATATCCCCTGATAATACTCGGATCCATGGCGCGGCAAGTGGCAGCGCGCGTAAGAACTATTTCATCCGCAAGCGGCGCCAGAGCGCGGCATATCCCCTCAATATCCTTATCCCGCGAAACGCCCAGAAGGAGTATTAATCTATCATACCTGAATATCTTTTCAACAGAATTCTTCAGACGCACCGCACTATCGCTGTTTTGGGCGCCGTCGATGACCACGAGGGGTTGGCGGCACAATATTTCCATCCTGCCGGGAATAAAGGCGCGTTCAATCCCGTTTCTGAAGGCCTCTTCATTCACTTTTTCCCCGCCCAGCGCTTCTTCACAAACGCCTACGGCGGTTGCGCAATTCTCTACCTGAAAATCACCGGGCATGGATGTCTGACAATCTCCGTAAAATCGATTTCCGGTGCGGATATTAAAACGGCTTCCGTTTTCGCCGAGGCGCACACGGCTCCAGGTTATATCTTTTCCCGCAAGCAGAATGGGCGCGTTCTCGGAAACACACTTTTCCCTGATTATTTTCAAAACGTTTTCCTTCTGGACAGAAACAATGCACCGGGCATTGCGTTTAATAATAGCCGCTTTTTCCCTCGCGATCCGCTCTATCCCGGGACCAAGCACGCACACATGGTCATAGCTCACGGGGGTTATACAACATACCCCGGCATCCAGGGCATTTGTCGCGTCCAGACGGCCGCCCATGCCGGTTTCCAGAACGGCAAAATCCACTTTTTCCATGCCGAAATAGAGAATAGCCATTAACGTATAGATTTCAAAAAAAGAAAATTGCGTTTCGGCGCCGGCGCCGAGTGCGGAACGTAAATGTTTAACAACGCGCACGATATCGTCTTCGGTAATGTCCACGGCGTTTATTTTTATGCGTTCGGTGGGAGAGACCAAATGCGGCGAAGTAAAAAGACCTACACGGTATCCTGAGCTTTCCAGAATGGAGGAAACATACGTGCAGACCGACCCTTTCCCCTTGGTGCCGGCGACATGAATAATGCGGTAAGCATCCTGCGGAGAGCCCAGTTTTTTCAAGACACGGCGGAGCTTATCCAGATCAAAGTTCTGCTCGGCCTCCGGTGAACCGGGAGACGGCAGACCAATCTTTTCATAATCGGTAAAGGCGTCCAGATACTTTAGAGCGTCATTGTAAGTAAACATGTTGGGGATTTAAAATTTAAATCGTTGAAAAACTCTTTTTCTGTCATTCTGAGGCCCCGCCTGCGGGAATAACCAAGATACAAGAAACAAGGTACAAACAATAACCAATAACCAAATTCGAATAATCAAATAATCCGGAAAAAATCTGCTGTTTGGTTATTGTTTTTTGAATATTATTTGTATCTTGTGCCTTGGTTATTGGTTATTTACATAGATCCTTCGTCGCTTCGCTCCTTCCCTCGACTTCGCTCCCCTCGACTTCGCTCGGGACAGGCGGGACAGGCAGGATGACGGCGCCGGTTAGTGCCTGAAATGTCTTATGCCGGTGAACACCATGGGGATATTGAAACGATTGCACGCGTCAATCACTTCTTTATCGCGGATGGAACCTCCGGGCTGTATGATAGCGGCAATTCCGGCCTCGTGCGCTTTCTCTATTGAATCCGCCTTGGGAAAAAACGCATCGCTCGCAAGAACAGAACCCTGCGCTCTTTTTCCGGCCTTGCGCACGGCAATAATGACCGCGTCCACGCGGGACATCTGACCGGCGCCTATCCCAACCGTTTTTGTCCCATACGCAAGCACGATGGCGTTGCTTTTTACATAACCTGCGACCTCCCACGCAAATATCAGAGATTCCATCGCTTCCTGCGACGGTTTAGCGACGGTAACCACCTTGAGATCGTTCTTCGTGACCTTCCTGGTGTCGACGTCCTGAATAAGAAATCCTCCCGGAACTTTTTTAAGATCCATCTCTCCGCAAACTCCGGGTTTGGAAAAAGGGGCTTTCATTATCCTAAGATTTTTTTTGCCCGCAAAAAGCGCAAGCGCGTCTTTTTCATATTCCGGAGCTATTATGCATTCAATAAACCCGGCGTTTTCAACAATAATACGCGCCAGACGTGCTTCCACGCGCCCGTTAAAACCAAAGATACCGCCGAAAGCGCTTAACCGGTCGCTCTCAGCCGCCGCAAGATAGGCCTCTTCCAGTGACGCGGCCGTTGCCACACCGCAGGGATTGCCGTGCTTTACGATACTCACCGCCGGGCGTGTAAAATCCCGAACCATTCCGGCCGCTGCGGCAAGATCCATGATATTGTTAAAAGAAAGTTCCTTTCCCTGAATCTGTTCGGCTCCGGTTATTAAAGTATCAACTCCGGATACGTCCCCGTAAAACGCTGCGCGTTGATGGGGGTTTTCCCCGTATCTGAGATCGCGTATCTTACTCATTTCTATCTTGAGATTATCGGGAAGCATTTCCTTTTCCGCAAAAGAATCGCTCCCTTTCATCAGATACTGCTTAATTTTTTCGTCATAAGAAGACGTCGTGGCAAAGGCCTCCGCGGCCAAAGCTTTCAGTGTTTTTTCCGAAAGCTGCCCCTTACTTTCAAGCTCGCTGAGAATAGCCTCATACTGCAGCGGTGAACTCACGGCCGCAACCGACCGGAAATTCTTGGCCCCCGCTCGCAGCATCGCCGGACCGCCGATATCTATCTCTTCGGCGGCTTCGGTGTCCGTTACGCCTTTTTTTGAAACCGTCTTCTCAAAAGGATAAAAATTCACGACCACCATGTCAATTGTCGGGATTTTCTCCGCTTCAATCCGGCTCATGTGTTCTTTTTTTGATCTCAAAGCCAGAATACCGGCATATATTTTCGGGTGCAGTGTCTTGACTCTTCCGTCAAGCATCTCCGGAAAGCCCGTATACGAAGCAACTTCAGTTACCGAAATACCTAATGATTTGATCTTCTCGGCTGTCCGCCCGGTGGATATTATCTCTATCCCCAGACGCTCCAGTCCTCTGACAAAATCCTCAATAGACGTTTTGTCCGATACACTTATCAACGCTCTTTTTACCTTCACGATAATTTCCTTTTTTTACAGACCAAGAACCTTTATTTTCAGTTTTGTCATACTGATATCCGTCTGAAGTTTGTCCTTTTCCGAGACCATGTCCCCTTCGTCTTTTATAAGAGAATTCAATCTTTCATTCCATGCCTGTATTTCTTCCGGGGTCAGTACCAGTTTATTCTTTTTATCCATCAGTGTGTTAATTTCGTCTATGTCGCGCCCGATGTCCCGGATATTCTCTTTCACGCGTTTATGCCGGCGTTCCATGTCCAGAAGATCCATTTCCAGGCGCTTTTTTTCCGGCCGGAGTTTTCTTTTAGTGGCTTTTTTTTCCACAGCGTAATCTTTCTTTTCCTGTCGTTGCCTGTCTTTTAAGGCCTCTACGGCCTGACTTGTCTTCTGTTGTCTTTTGTTGAAAGCCTCTTCTTGCGAAGCCAGTTCTTGCTGAAGAGAATTTCTTTTATCAACAATTCTCTGAAAAGAAGAATCATGCGCCAAAATCTTTTTTTCCAGCACAGCGCGGTCTTCCGAACATCCCTGAGATAATAACCCTACGACAATCGCCGACAAAACCCCCACTATTCTGAGATATAAAAACATATGCCTGCCCCCCTTCCATCCTTATCAACGAACATTAACTCTTCTGTTAAATTCAAAATAACAAAGCACAAAATTCAAAATAAATCCAAAATCTCAAATTAAAATGACAAAACCTTAAATTTTATCTGGTGTTTTGTTTTTTGAATTTTGTCATTTGTCATTAACTCGTCCCCTTCTTCACTGTATCTTTAAACTCGGCAAATCCTGCCAGAATTGCGATGCCGCCTCCGAGAATCAGCATAACAGGAATGACGCCCCTCAGAACAACCAGAAATTCACGACCCCAGACCACGAGAAGTATCACTCCGAGAAGAGCCACAACACTTCCTATCGAGAGACCTAAAACTTTTCCCATTTTTTCACCTCCGGTCAAAAGTTTCCCGCGTTCTCACTTCGAAGTAGGTCACCCTTAAGGGTGACCTACTTCTTCTTGCTTCCCCTGCCTCACTGCAGGAGAAAAGTCGCAATGGACAGATAAATCAACACGCCTATCACATCATTCAACGTGGTTATCAGGGGTCCCGAGGCTATCGCCGGGTCTATGCCCATTCGCTTGAATGCAACAGGCGTTACTACTCCGACAAAATTAGACCATACCACGACCAGAAAGATTGAAAGGCCCACGATCGCGCCTACAAGGCTGTTCTTCATCCAGATATTCGCGAGAAGCGTCAGCACGACGCCGCATACAAGGCCAAGCCATAGGGCTATTTTTAACTGTCTCCATATTTCTTCTCCGACTTTTGAGAAGTCCATCGACCCGAGGGCTATCTCTCTTACAACGACAGTGGACGCCTGAACGCCTGAATTACCGCCGGTAGCGGTTATCACCGGAATAAAAGAAACCAGCGCAATTGTTTCGGCAAGCGTCACTTCAAAACTCCGGATGACCATTCCGGTGATAATGCTGCCGAGCATGCACGTTATGAGCCATGGAAGTCTGTTTCCCGTCGCCGCTGCCGTCGTTTCCGTCCCCTCTTCCTCCTCTATCGTACCCGTCATCTTGCTTATATCCTCGGCGTGTTCCTCATCCATGACGTCTATAATATCATCCGCGGTTATGCGCCCGATTAAACGCCCTTCACTGTCTTCAACCGGCATGGAAAAGATGTCATATTTTTTCATGACCATGGCGGCTTTTTCCTGATCTTCGTTCCCGATAACCGAGCGAACTTCTTTCTCCATGATGTCTTTTATTACGGTGCCTTTCGGCACGGTCAGCAATCTTCTCATGGGCACCACCCCCCGGAGCCGCATGTCCTCGTCTACGACATAGACGTAAAAGATATCTTCGTCAACCTCAAGGCTGCGGATATGCTGGATGGCGGCTTCAACATCAATGTTTTCGGAGACATAAATGAAATCGGGATTCATGACGCGGGCGGCGCTTTCGGCGGGATAACTGAGAATCTCTTCCACTTCCTCCGCGTCTTTTTTCTCGATTAGCTCAAGAATATGCTCCCGTCCTTCTTCAGGGATCTCCTCCACGACGTCGGCAACTTCATCAACAGGCATTTCCCCCAGAATCTTTGCCAGCCGAATGCTTTCAGTTTTTTGAAGTATCTGCTGTCGGGACTGTGAATCGGTATCGTCAAGAACAACGGCAGCGCGGGCGGGATTAAGAAAATTGAATATCTTCAGTGTATTGGTCTCTGAAAATTTTGACAGAACTTCCGCGATGTCTTCCGGAGCCATCGTTTCAAGGATCCGGCGCACGTCCGCATATTGGGATTTTTCCAGAAAATCCTCAAGCTGCCGGATTTTTTCGATCTTGTCCTTGTTTCTTCCGTTTTTAAAAAGATTTTTATTACCCATATCTCTCCACCGTTCGCATTATTATTATGTTCACGATTATTATTATACTTCTATCATCGACGAAGGTCAAAGGCGAAGGTCAAAGGCGAAAGGAGAAAGTTAATCCACGTATCCCATTTCCTTGAGGGCATTGGGGTCTTTCTTCCATTTTTCAGACACCTTTACCCACAGATTGAGATATACACGGCGTGACAGAAGTTTTTCTATATCAGGACGGGCCGCTGTGCCTATCTTTTTCATCATGGCGCCGTTTTTTCCGATAAGAATAGATTTTTGTGAAGTGCGTTCCACAAAAACGGTCGCGTAGATGCTCAGCATTTTCCGCTCTTCTTCCTCGGTTATCTCGTCTATAACCACCGCGACGGAGTGCGGAACTTCCCTGCGGGTCATCTCCAGCACTTTTTCACGAATGATCTCCCGTATCATAAAGGTATCGGTCTTGTCCGTGAGCTGATTCTCGGGGTAAAGGAACGGCTCGTCAGAAAGATATGATTTTACAATCTCCAGAAGTCTGTCCAGATCGGCCTGCCGCAAAGCGCACATGGGTATGATCTCGTCAAACGGATAACGATTCGCGGCTTTTTTTATCAACGGCAAAAGAATCTCTTTGTTTTTTACCTTATCGACTTTGTTTATGACATAGATGACTTTCTTGTTCCCTTTCGGAGAGGGCAGGCGGTGCAGAATATTTTCGTCTTCCTTGTTCAATGCGGTCTTTTTTTCCGTGATAAAGAGAATAATATCCGATTCCATGAGCGAAGAACTTACACGGGTAAGCATGACTTTCCCGAGAAGATCGTGCGGTTTATGCATGCCCGGCGTATCAAGAAAGACAATCTGGCAGTTTTTTTCGGTATGAATCCCACGGATATTATCACGCGTGGTCTCGGGCTTTCTGCTCGTGATTGCGATCTTCTCCCCAAGCAACCCGTTCAAAAGAGTTGACTTCCCCACGTTCGGCTGCCCGGCTATGGTAACGGTCCCAAATTTCTTTTTTTCTTGTTTTGCCATGATAGAAAGATTGTGGAGCAACCGTCAGACGTTTACGCCGAATTCCGCCAGATGTTCCCGCAGGCCGGTATGCCCGGTAAACTGAAAGGCGCGGATGCCCATGACCTTCGCGGCATCTATGAGATCCTCTCTGTCGTCGGTGTAAAATGTTTCTTTCGGCAGGCTTCCGGCGATACGCAGCGCTTCCTGAAATATTTCTGAACGCGGTTTTTGCGCTCCCAATTCATGCGAGGCAACATGGGCGTCCAGCAAATCCAGGATGTTATATTTATCCTTCACAAAATCAAAATGCGATTCATTAGTATTGGAAACCAGAATAAGCTTTATGTCCGGATATCCTTTTTTTAGATTCCTTATAATTTCATCCATTTCAGGATACGGCAAAAATATTTCGTTCCAGACACGGTAGAAATCATTATATTTGATGTCCATTTTGAACCGTCTGCGCGTTCTATTATAAAACTGAGACGAGGTCAGTTTCCCTTCCGCGTATCCGTTCACCTCATCCGAATCCATGAAGTATTCTATAACCTCGCCCTGCTTCACCCTGCCGCACGCGGCATACTCCCGCTCCAGGACCATCGGATCAAGCTTCACGATCACGTTACCGAGATCAAAAAATATAGTTTTAATTTTCTTATTGTCGTTCATGTTTTTCCCTGAAAACTTTAATGCCCTTCTCAACAAATGCACGGGCGCTTTTATATCCGACTTTCTTTGCCGCTTCCTCGGGCAGATACCATTCAGCGCTCCGTAATTCCTCTTCCGGAACCTCCAGGCTTTCCGACCCGGAGGCCAAAACAAGGAAAACCTGCACGGTCTTGGATATCCGTTTCCCTTTGAGGGTAAAATGATACCTCTCTTCGCCCAGTTTTTCCAGTATTTTTATGTTTTTAAGCCCCGTCTCCTCCGTTATCTCTCTTACCGCCGTATCTTCGGGTGTCTCGCCCTTTTCAATATGGCCTTTCGGCCACGTCCAGTGACCAAAACGGTCCTCAACAAGAAGAACCTTAAAAGAAGAACTCTCTTCTCTTTTTATTATCACGCCGCCTGATGAAAACTGGCTTTCCTGCAAAATCCGGCCTCCTTTTCATAAATAACCAATAACCAAGTTACAAGATACAAATAATATTCAAATCACAATAACCAAACTTTAGATCATCATCCCCTCACTTTTTGTCATCCCCGCGAAAGCGGGGATCCAGAATGGGACAGTCCAGATGGATTCCCGTTTACACGGGAATGACAGAATGACAACGTTTCGGACTTATTAATAAACGAATTCTCGTTAACTCTTGTTTGATTATTTGAATTTGGTTATTGTTTCTTGTTTGGTTATTGTCTCTTGTATCTTGTTTCTTGTTTCCCGCATCTTGGTTATTTCCTTCCCACTTCTTCCCCACCCACGCCCAGCGGCACGTTCTCACAACTGTATTTCCCTCCCGCCATCAAAGTCTGCCCCGCCTGCCTGAAGCGAAGTCGAGGGGAACCGCGAAGAAGAATCTACACGCCATACCTCATAACTCGCCGGGTCCAGTTCTTCAAGAAACCTGCTCCGCCTGGCGATTACCGTGCCCTTGTTATAATCATACCGCGTAATGGGATGAATAAGATAAAGATACTTTCTCGCCCTTGTTGCCGCAACATAGAAAAGGCGCCGCTCCTCCTCTATTTCCGACGTCTCGTCGCCGGCCTTGGCATGCGGGAACTGACCTTCGCACAGACCTATAACAAAAACCGTGTCCCATTCCAGACCCTTCGCCTGGTGTATCGTCGTGAGAACCAGTTGTTCATCGTCTTCGGCCTGGGCAAAAGATGTCTCCCCCCGAAAACTTTCCCTCAGAGTTATATCGTTCAAGAATTCGTTCAGTGCGTTATACTCATGCGAGAAGTTCACGAGTTCGTGTATGTCGTCTATCCTGTCGCGAGCGTTCTCAAATGCTGTCAAAATATATTTCTCGTACCCTGAATCCAATATGGTGTTTATTATATCACCCGCGGCGGCGGTGGGCCCGCAGTCCATTACCTTTTCCATGATATTCCGGAACGCGCGATATCCTTTTTGCGCTTTGGCCGGAATTATCTTTGAAGCATCACTGTGTATAAAATCCGTTGCGTCTATTTCACTCTTGCGGAAAGCATCGTATATTCTTTCCGCATACCCGGAGCCGATGCCTGGACAAAGGCTCAATGCCCGTACCCATGATATTTCGTCCGTCGGGTTTACCATGATCTTCATATACGCCAGCACATCCTTGATGTGGGCCTGTTCAAAAAAACGTATCCCTCCGCGCACGAGATACGGAATGTCTCGTTTAACCAGTTCCATTTCCAGTTCCGCCGACTGGTAGTGGGCCCTAAAAAGAACGGCCATGTCTTTCATTTCAACGCCTTCTTCACGCATCTCCATCACCCTCTGCGCCACAAAGGCTGCCTGCGAATAAGAATCTCTAACCTCAATGAGGGCGGGTACTTCCAGTGAGGGGTTTACCGCTCTGAGTGTTTTGTCAAAACGTGCCGCATTGTTTTTGAGAGAATCATTGGCAAGGGCCAGTATCTCGGGCGTGGATCTGTAGTTGGTCTCCAGTTTAAATATCTTAACTCCCTCAAACCGTTTAGGAAACTGCAGTATATTCTCAACGCGTGCCCCGCGGAATGAATATATTGACTGGGCATCATCACCCACCGCAAGAATATTTTGATGACGGCTCCCGAGAATATCAATAATATCCGCCTGCAAAAAATTGGTGTCCTGATATTCATCAACCATTATATACTTGAACTGTTCACTGAATCGTTCGCGCGCGCGCGGAACGTTTTCAAGCAGCCATTTCCATTTTGAAAGCAGATCATCATAATCCATGTTCCCGGAATTTTTCTTTTTCTTTTCATACAGGGTCTTTATATTTTTGATCTCCTGTGTGAATTTGTCAAAATACGGATATCTTTCTTCCAATATCTCCTCAATGGTGCTTTTTGTATTCATGGAAAGGCTTATAATTGAATGGACCACGGATGGTTTGGGAAACCTTTCATCCCCTCCCCTGGCAACGGTTTTCTTTATGCAGTTCTTTATAAGATTGCGGGAATCCTGCGCGTCAAGTATGCCGAAATCCTTTTTGTACCCTACATCCCCGGAATACATACGCAGAGATCGGTTGCCAACATGATGAAAAGTTCCGCTCCATAATCCCTTCGGAGTATATCTCAGCAGCATCTCGGCGCGGTTGCGCATCTCATGCGCGGCCTTGTTCGTAAACGTCATGAGAAGAATATTTTTAGGATCCGTTCCGCGCTCCAGAAGATACGCCAGGCGGTACATGAGCGTGCGTGTTTTGCCGCTGCCGGCGCCCGCGAGAACGAGGCACGGCCCCTCCGCCTCCGTTACCACCTCATATTGGGAATGGTTCAGATTTCCCTTGAAATCAATATGGGTTTTTATTTCTTCCGTTGCCCCGTGTAACACGTATTTCTTCGTCATAAAACACTCCGGATAGACTAAAAATAAAATAACCAATAACCAAGAAACAAGATACAAATAATGTCAAATGACAAAATTCAAAGCACAAAATGAGCTCAAATATCAAAATTCAAAACATAAACAAAAGTTTTGTTATTTAGATTTGAGATTTTGGATTTATTTTGGATTTTGTGCTTTGTCTTTTGGATTTAACTATTCACTACTCACTGTTCACTGCATATTCGAATTTGGTTATTGTTTCTTGTATCTTGGTTATTATTCAGTTCCTTCGCTTCGCTCAGGATGACCGACTCTGCCCTATGCCCTATGCCCTCTGCCCTCTGCCCTATGCTCTCTGCCCTATGCCCCAAATATCCTCGGCATATTCGGAAACCGTTCTGTCGCTGGAAAATTTGCCGGAATTTGCCGTGTTCAATATGGACTTTTTCGTCCATACGCGGCGGTTCTGAAACGCCTGAGAAACCTTCTCCTGGACAGAGACATACTCGGCAAAATCGGCAAGAACCATGAAAGGGTCACTCTCCATAAGCGAATCGCACAGCGGAACAAATGCTCCGGGATCACCGGCTGAGAAAAATCCTTCCCGGATAAGACGAAGAGCCTCGGCCAGAACAGGAGTTCGCCGCGCATACTCTTCCGGATTATACCCGGCCTTTTCCAGAGCCGTTATCTCATGCGCTTTAAGTCCGAAAATAAATATGTTATCGGAACCTACCTCTTCCGCGATCTCTATATTAGCCCCATCCCAGGTTCCGATCGTGACGGCGCCGTTAAGCATGAATTTCATGTTTCCGGTTCCGGAGGCCTCTCGCCCGGCGGTGGATATCTGCTCGGCGAGATCTGCCGCGGGAAATATCTTTTCCGCCAGGGAAACGCCGTAATTTTCCAGAAAAACCACTTTCAGTTTATCTTTCATGTCCGGGTCCTTATTAATAACCCCGGCAACACCGTTTATAACCCTGATGATCAATTTTGCCATGTCATATGACGGCGCGGCCTTTCCGGAGATTACTGCCGTCCTTGGCACCACATCTTTTGCGACGCCGTTCTTTATCTCCAGATACCGGGAGATCAGATAAAGAGCGAACATTGTCTGCCGCTTGTATTCATGAATCCTTTTCACCTGAACGTCAAAAAGCGAAGCGGGATCCACTATTATCCCTGTTTTTTTTCTGATATACCCGGAGAAACGCGTCTTATTTAATTTTTTCACGGCCTGCCACTTCCTTTGGAACGCGGCGTCCGAAGCGAACGGAATAAGCTTCTTCATCTCTTCAAGATGCCTCGGCCAGTTATCCCCTATCACGCCTGTAATAAGCCCTGCGAGAGGGGCATTCGCCTTTTCAAGCCAACGTCTCTGGGTTATGCCGTTTGTTTTTGCGCTGAACCGTTCCGGATACATTTCAAAAAAGTCCTTAAAAAGCGTGCTTTTTAGAAGCGCCGTGTGAAATTTGGAAACCCCGTTCACGGAATGGCTGCCGATAATGGAAAGATAGCTCATCCTCACTTTTTTCTCAGGGTTCTCCTCTATGAGAGACATGCGTATCAACCTGTCCGGCTCGTCGGGATAACGCGCGGCAATTTCGCCGAGAAAACGCACGTTTATCTCATACATTAATTCCAGATGTCTGGGTAACAATTTTTCCAAAAGAGATACAGACCAGGCCTCCAGCGCCTCCGGCATGATCGTATGGTTGGTATAGGCAAACGTTCGGACGGTTATATCCCACGCCTTTTCCCATTTCATACCCTCTTCATCGACCAGAATACGCATCAGTTCAACGATGGCAATAGCAGGATGGGTATCGTTCAACTGAACGGCGACTTTATCGGGAAACACCTTAAAATCATCGTTGTGCAGCTTGAACCGACGGATCATATCCTGTATAGAAGCCGATGTAAAAAAGTATTCCTGTTTTAAACGAAGTTCAAGCCCCTGGTATGAACTGTCATTAGGATAAAGCACACGCGAAATGTTTTCGGAAAGGATCTTATTCTCACAGGCCCGGATATAATCGGCATCATTAAAATAATCAAGATCAAACTCATCCGTGCTTCTGGCAGACCAGAGCCTCAGATTATTGACCACACCGTTCCGATACCCCGATATCGGTGTATCATAAGCCATCGCAAGCACATCGTTCGTCGCCACCCATTCAACACGGAATTTGCCGCGTTTACGCGTCTTGCCGTAAAAACGCACTTTCAGCGTAAATTCTGGACGCTCAAACTCCCATGGGTTTCCGAGTTTGAGCCACTTATCCGGAAATTCCACCTGGCGTCCGTCAATTATTTTCTGCCTGAATATACCATAATCGTATCTGATGCCATAACCGGTAGCGGGGATCCCAAGCGTAGCCATGGAATCCAGAAAACAGGCGGCAAGCCTCCCGAGCCCTCCGTGTCCAAGCCCGGGATCCCTCTCTTTTTCACAAAGATCTTCTAAGTCAAAGCCGAGTTCCTCAAGAGCTTTTTCGCTTTCTGAGAGAAGCCCGAGATTAAGCATGTTGTTGGCTAAAAAACGTCCGGGAAGGAATTCAAGAGAAAGGTAATACACCCGCTTGCAATTCTCGTTGTGATACCGCTGTTGTGTCCGTATCCACCCGTCTATCTGACGGTCACGAATCGCCATCGCCATGGACTTGTAATTATCGTAATCCGTGGCGTTATAATCGTCCTTGGCCAGAGAATATTTTCTATTGTGTATAAAAGCGCTTTTAAGGCTCTCTATGGTGCTTTTTTTGACAGCGCTTTTTTTTTGCGTCTTTTTATTTTTAGCCATAATCCAACAAAACGGCGCCTGCCGATAAGCTCCATATGTATGGCCGGTCCGGAATCGATCTCCCTAACCGCCGATTGTAGCGGTTTTCATGCCTTTGTTACCCCTTCTTCTTCTTCTTCGCCTTAGAGACCTTTTTAGGAGATTTTTTCCTGGCGGCCTTTTTCAGAAGGTTCCGTATCTCGGGGGTTGACAGCTTTTTAAGACTGTCCGGGTCATGTCCGGCGACTACCAACCGTCTCTTCTGAGCTAAAACCTTTTGTCTTTTTCTGGCGCCTGTTTTTTTCGGACGTGTGCGGAAGTTCTTTCGCGGTTTCATATATATAACCCCTTTTTGATGATTTATTCCCTCTGCTATCCCTACGAAAATAACATATCCCCCCCTCTTTAGCAAGCAATTTCCCCTTCTTCCGGCCCTGCCCGGTCCGGAACGGTCCACCAAAACTCGTAACATGGATGGTGCGGAGAATCGGCTGGGGGCCTTGCTCTCGGGGCTTAAATTTCCCGAGCGGGCAAGGTTCCCTCAGGCCCAAGGCCTGAGGGAGAGCGAGGGAAATTTCAGAGGTCAATTTCCTCGCTGGGGAAATTGACCGCCTGCCCTGAGCGAAGTCGAAGGGTCCCCGGGAGTAAGGCCCCCAGACGATTCTTCGGGTCGTTCGGGGTGGAGTGTTTCGGGCGGGCACAAGGCCCGCCCCTACGGTTTCTACTTCTATTTCTTTGGCGGGTATGTTACAGTATTCGGCATGTTGGGGAAATTGAAAAAGGATATTGATAGAGATATTATGGCGCTTTTGAAAGAGAAAAAGGGCTTTCTGAGTCCGTCTTGCCTGGATGGGGTTCTTTACGACTGTTTGCGGGATTTTTTGCGGCGCAAAGGAAAAAGGATCCGGCCTCTTCTCTTTCTCATAAGCTATCTGGGATACACGAAAAAAAAAGGACTTTCCCGAAAAAAACTTCTCCGGGCGTCTCTTTCCCTGGAACTTCTGCATGATTTTTTACTCATGCACGACGACGTTATTGACTCTTCCGCTCTGCGGCGCGGCAAACCGACACTGCACAGACTCTTCAACAAAAAACTCGGCGCATCGCCCGGTAATATACTCGGCAACGGTCTGAGCATCGTTGCCGGTGATATAATCTTCGCCATGGCGGTGGAATCGCTCCTCGCGCTCAACGTGCCAAGCATCCGTAAGGAACGCGCAGTCGCGTTACTTGCCGCCACGGCGGCATCTACGGGCATGGGCGAGTTCGCGGACGTCGTGAATAACGTGCGCGATATCAGAAAAGTTACGGAAAAAGATGTTCTCTACACCTACACCATGAAAACAGCAAAATACACTTTTGAAGCGCCTCTTCTTATCGGCGCCGCGCTGAGCGACGGCGCGAGCCGCAGTGAAGAGCAAAAACTGTCAAGACTGGGCACCACATTAGGGGTGGCCTTTCAGATACAGGACGATCTCCTGGACATATTCTCTTCAAGCAAAAAAACAGGAAAACCCGTTCTTTCCGATCTTTCCGAATCAAAAAAAACGCTCCTTGTCTGGAAAACGCACAAGGATCTTTCCGGAAAAGATAAGAAACTTTTTGAACGGCTTCTCGCGAAAAATAAAAAGACCCGCAGCGACCTCATGAAACTCAAACAACTTATCACCTCGTCCGAAGCGGAACGGTATTGCCTTGATAATATCCGATCCCTTCTTTCAAAGGCGGAAAAGATCTGCGCCGGACTGCGAATGAGTCCGGACTACAAGGCAACAATTTATCGCCTGATACAGAACATTTCCCCGGAAATAGACGCGGGAACCCGATGAAGATAAACGTCGCAAAAAGTTCCGGTTTTTGTTTCGGCGTAAGGCGGGCGATTAATGTCGCCGAAAACCTTGCCGCGAAGAAGCCTTCCGTCTGCGTGCTGGGAGACATAGTGCATAACGGCTTTGTCGTCCGCAGACTGGAAGCGCAAGGGATAAAGAAAATCACCCGAATAAAACGGGCCAGCGCCTCTACCCTGATAATAAGGGCGCACGGCGCCCCGAAAAAGATATTCGAAAAGGCAAAGGCCTCGGGCTATACCGTCGTGGACGCGACTTGTCCAAAAGTTAAGGATATATACAGAATCGCCCGGCGCCTTGAAAAAAACAACATGATAATAATAATCGGCGACAACAATCATGACGAAGTGAAAGGCATAGCCGGACAATTAAAAAAAAGATCCATAACCGTGGAATCGCCCTCTGATATCCCTTTCAAACGGTTGGCCGGCTTGAAAAAAGCAGCAGTCATAACCCAGTCAACCCAGACAAAAAAGAATATAGACGGCATAATGAAACATCTGGAAAAAATCATACCCCGGATAAAACTCTATGACACGACATGCGCTACGACAAAGACAAAACAGCACGAGATAAAAACTCTTTCTAAAAAAAACGATCTGGTCCTCATAATCGGGTCTAAAACCAGCGCTAACACAAAAAGGCTTTATGAAATATCCCGCAGCATAAACAAAAAAACATACTGGATAGATCGCGCTAAAGATCTCAAACCCTCATGGTTTAAAAACATTAAAAAAACAGGCATCATGGCAGGGGCTTCAACCCCCGACTGCATAACAACCGAAGTAGTCAAAACACTCAAGAAAATGATCACACTCTGAATCTTACACTAATTTTACATTTTACTTTTTAAATTTTAAATTTGAAACCCATGTACCTTCTTATAGACAACTATGACTCCTTCACATATAACCTGTATCAGGCATTTGCCGATCAGGGAATAAAATTGCTGGTTAAACGCAACGATGAGATCGGCATAAAAGAGATCGCGCGTTTAAACCCGGAAAAGATAATCATTTCCCCCGGCCCGAAAACTCCTGACCACGCGGGAATTTCAAACAAGATTATAAAAGAATTCGGCTCGCGCATCCCGATACTCGGAGTATGCCTGGGACACCAGTGCATCGCGGCTGTTTTCGGAGGGGAAGTGGCCAGCGTGAGGCACATCGTGCATGGAAAGGCCTCGCCGATTCATCACAACGGAAAAGGAATATTCCGGGGTATCCCATCCCCCTTTATGGGAGCGCGGTATCATTCCCTGAAGACCGTTCGACTGCCGCGCGAGTTGGAGATTACAGCCCGGGCCGCGGACGGCACCGTAATGGCCGTCCGCCACCGGAAGTGGCCTTTAACGGGGCTTCAATTCCATCCCGAATCGTTTCTCACGGAAAATGGACGGAAATTTATAAAGAACTTTATAGAATCTTAAGATGAAAAAATATTTCCCCGAATTCAAGTCTGCCCCGACAATAGAGGAGATTAAAACCGCCCGTTCCCCCGAAGAAGCCTTTGCACTTTTTGAGAAAATGCCGCAAGCAGCGCTTCTTTCAAGTTCTTTAAAAACTGACGCGGGAAGATACTCATTCATCGGCATAGAACCTTTTCTTACCCTGAAAGGCAAAAACGAAAAGCTTGAACTTGATTTTTCCGGACGGAAACTGCCGTTCAAGGGAAACGGGTTTGACTGTCTTCGCTCCGTTATTGATTCCTGCAGGATTCGAAACAACACTTCCCTGCCCTTCATCGCCGGAGGCATCGGTTACCTCTCGTACGACCTCAAAGACGTTTTGGAACACACATCGCCTAAAGCAAAAGATGATCTCGGCCTTCCCGACATATATTTTGTATTCTATCGGGCGTTGATAATCTATGACAACCTCATGCCGGGACGGGCATTTATAAGCGTTCTGGACTTCTCTTCGGCACGACATGAAAAATCTTCAATCTTAATACAAAGGATTAAAAAAAAGTTGGAGTCTTCTCCCTCCTGCTCCATTCTCCGCAAAAATAAAAATTCCGGAGGCGCGAAACCGGTGTCAAATTTTTCAAAAAAAAGCTATATACGGTCCGTCCAAAAAGTCATTGATTATATCCGTGCCGGAGATATCTATCAGGCGTGCCTGGCTCAAAGATTCCATACAATGTGGGCGGGAACGCCTTACGATCTGTATCTGCGGCTGAATAAAATAAACCCGGCCCCGTTCAGCGCTTATCTGAATTTTGAGGACTGCAAGGTAATATCTTCATCTCCGGAACTTTTTCTCAGAATGGCTCACGGCGCCGTTGAAACCAGGCCCATGAAAGGCACGCGGCCGCGCGGCGCCACTCGCGCAAAAGACCGAATTCTCAAAAACCAACTGATAAAAAGCCGCAAGGACGACGCTGAACTGTCCATGATCGTAGACTTAGAAAGAAATGACATCGGCAAGATCGCGGTGGCGGGTTCCGTTGAAGTCGCCGAACACAGAAGAGTGGAAACATACCCAACGGTGTTCCAGACGATATCCGTCGTGAAAGGCGTCATAAAAAAAGGCACCGGCCCCATTGACGTGATACAAGCCGCCTTCCCCGGCGGATCCATATCTGGTTGCCCCAAAATACGCGCCATGGAGATTATAGACGAGATTGAACCCACTAAAAGAGGGATTTACACGGGGTCTATCGGGTATATAAGTTTTCATGACACGATGGATCTCAACATCGCTATCCGCACCATGGTCATGAAACAAAAAGACATCTATTTTCATGTCGGCGGCGGGATTACTGCATATTCCGATCCTGAATCCGAACATAAAGAGACATTAGATAAAGCGCGCGCGTTATTAGAAAGCGTGAGATAAGACATGGGGCCTCATCCATTTTTTTCGGTAATCATTCCCACTTTTAACCGGGCGTGTTTCATAGAAAAAGCCATCCGGTCCGTTCTGATCCAATCCTCGCGAGATCTGGAACTCATCGTAGTTGATGACGGATCCGACGACGGAACCGAAGAACTAATCTCGGCTTTCAAAGATGAACGTATCGTTTACCGGAAGCAGGCAAACCAAGGAGTCTCATCAGCGCGGAACAAAGGCATCGCCCTGTCAAAAGGCGCGTTTATTGCCTTTCTTGATTCCGATGACCGCTGGACCGAAGAAAAACTAAAAACAACGGCCGCGTATATAAAAAAGTTTCCGGATATCAAAATATTTCACACCGAGGAAGTTTGGTATAAGAACGGGCGCATCCTGCCCCAAAAGAAAAAACATAAAAAACCTTCCGGCTTCATCTACGCCGATGCCGTCCGGCTCTGTTGTATCGGCGCCTCAACCGTTGTTATAAAAAGGGATGTCTTTGAATCCATAGGAACGTTTGACGAAGACATGGAGGCCTGCGAAGATTATGACCTTTGGTTGCGCGCAACGAATAAATACGAGGTTAAACTCATTCCCGAGGCGTTGACAATAAAAGACGGCGGCAGGCCGGACCAACTCTCCTCCAGCGTGTGGGGTCTTGACCGCCTCAGGATACGGGCTCTGTCAAAAATGCTTTCTGCCGGTCTCCTTGACGATGAAAAATACAAGATCACTTACGATGAATTTGAAAAAAAATGCAAGATATTCGCCGCGGGATGTGAAAAAAGAGAAAAAAAAGAAGAAGTAGCATATTATCAGCACCTACCCGAGCGTTTCATCCGCAAGAAAAAATCATAGAGCGAACGACGCCAAAAACTCCACGCGATTCCCTTGCCCAAGCAGCCATAAAAATAAAATTCGTAGGGGTGAATAATCATTCGCCCTTCGCCCCGCACGACCCGAGGCGCCCCGCGCCGAACGCCCCGAAGAATCGCCTGGGGGCCTTACTCCTGGGGACGGTCAATTCTTCGCACCGTCCATACTTGTGATGCGGCCAATTCTCGATTTTCGATTTTCAAAGAAAATGTTCTCGGGGACAGGTTTAATCTTAAAAATGGGGACACCGTGAAGGTTTAAAATTGCAAACGGTACAAATACGCCTCAAATAACATGGACGAAAAGCAACGCGTCAGTGATCTGTAATCAGTGAGATGTGATCTGTCGTAAGGGCTCGGAGAGCGTGGGCGCGCGGAGGGTTCGGGGGCTCGCCCTGAAGGGCGGGTTTGGAACCCGCCCCTACGTCTTTTATTTCCACTTCCCGCGCGTTCAGGGCGGGGTGACCCCGCCCCTACGGGTTTTTTTATGGTTTGTTCAAAATTTGCGGGGCAAATTTTGGTTGCGAACGAAGAGCGGTGCGAAGAATTGACTGGTGGGCTTGCCCTATGCGCCCAAACAAAAAACCACAACCCTGAATTTACACTACATTTTGCCAAATAAGACGCGTTGGGAGTGTTTCGTACGGACTATGTCCGGTAGAAATACTCCCAACGTGTCCTATCCAAATACATTGCAAAGAATTTCGGACGGTTTCTATTCTCTTTGTCGCCGGCAAGGCCATCAGGCAATTCTCGTGCCGTTCGAGGCACGGGGAGTTCGGGGGCTCGGCCCGAAGGGCGAATGATTATTCGCCCCTACGGGTTTTGTTTTTATGTGTATGGTTGACGGGGAAGAGATGGCCTCGGTTCTAGACAAAAGGGGCCATTTGGTTATTGGTTATTTTACGACGTTTTCCCCCGCCACCTTAAGTGGGGAGGAATTATCGTTCCAGTCCAGTGTTCTGATGGGATATGGGATGATTATTCCCTCTTTTTTGTAACGAGAGTGAAGATTTTTGATGAACTCGTGTTTTACGAGGTAACCGTCTACGAATTCTTTGACGCGCAGTATTACCGTGAAACCTATGCTGAAATCTCCGAACGTGTGATAACGTATGAACGGTTTAAAATCGGCAACGCCGCCTGTTACTGCCTTCAGGGTTTCTTCCGCGACTTCTATTGTTACCTTTTCCACGTGGGACAGGTCTGAATCGTAATGCACGCCGGCCTGAACCAGAACGGAAAGTTCTTTCTGCGGATAATAATAGTTTAGAATACGGGAATTGACTATCATCTTGTTGGGGATGACCACAACGTTATTCGCAAGCTTACGAACCCATGTGGAACGCCATCCGATTTTTTCCACATACCCCTCTTCCCCCGAATCCAACCGTATAAACTGACCAATCTTGATCGGTTTATCCATTATGATCTGGACCCCGGAAAAAAAGTTTTCCAGCGTGGGCTGCAGCGCGAGTGCCACGGCTAAAGAGCCTATCCCCAGAGAGGCCAGAATCGGAGTTATGGAAACACCAAAATTGTCCAGAAGCAACAACGCCCCAAGACCCAAGACAACGCCGCGCACTACCACGTTTAACACGCCGCGCGAACCTTTCAGCGCGCTGACCTTAGGCACGTAATGTTCAATGGTCCCCTTGATCAAACGATCAAAAAATATGACAACCGCAACGATCGCCGTGGCCTCAAACCCTATATTCGCGAATTTGAGAAGTTCACCGTTACTGCCAAGGTCAAACAGTTTATCCAGGACAAAAATACCGCTTACGAAAATCATTAAAAGAAGCGGAAGGTCCAGGGCATGAACAAGGATATCATCTATCTTTGTCGCGGTTCTCTCTGAGAATTTTCGTATCCTGCTGTAGAAAAATTTTTTCAGGAGCAGAAAAAAGCTGACCCACAGAAAATACAATACCGGGACATATATCCACGGAGCTATTTTAATTCCTAATACAGCTATATTTTCCAGGTTTTTCCCCCTTTTTCTATAACAGGTATTTTACGCTTTTCCGGCGCTGCCAAGAACCTTTTCGTTCTTGTGGCTGTACATCTTGATCAGCTCTTCGCGGGCCGGTCCGAGATATTTTCTTGGATCAAATTCCCCGGGCTTCGTCCATAGCACTTCACGTACTTTGGCTGTCATGGCAAGCCGCCCGTCGGAATCAATATTTATCTTACATACCGCTGATTTCGCCGCCCGCCGCAACTGGTCTTCGGGAACTCCTACGGCATTTTCCATTTTTCCGCCATATTTATTGATCATGTCAACATATTCGGGCATCACGGAACTTGAGCCGTGCAGGACTATCGGAAAACCCGGTAAACGACGCTCTACTTCCTCAAGGATATCAAACCGTAACGGGGGAACTTCCTCTCCCGGTTTTAACTTGAATTTATAAGCTCCGTGCGAAGTCCCTATGGATATAGCCAGGCTGTCCACACCGGTCTTTTCAACAAATTCTTCCACTTCTTCGGGTTGTGTATAATGCGTCTTTTCGTGGCTGACTTCGTCTTCTATGCCCGCGAGAACACCTAGCTCCCCTTCCACCGTAACATCGTGCTCATGCGCGTAAGCGACCACCTTTTTGGTGAGGGCTATGTTATCCTCAAATGACTGGCCCGAACCGTCTATCATGACGGAAGAAAAACCCGTCTCTATACAGGAAACACACAATTCATATGAATCCCCGTGATCCAGATGCAAAGCGACGGGAATGTTGGATGAAGCGTCCTTGACGATATCCATGGCGCCGGCGGCCATGTGCCTCAAAAGTATCTGATTCGCGTATTTCCTGGCTCCTGAGGAGATCTGCAGGATAACCGGAGAATTCGTTTCTATACATGCGGTTATGATAGCCTGCAGCTGTTCCATGTTATTAAAATTGTACCCCGGAATTGCGTATTTCCCATCCACGGCCTTTGCGTACATCTCTCTGGTATTTGAGAGTCCTAGTTCTTTGTAACTGTGCATGATTTTTCCTTCCCTTTTAGTCCGTAAATCCCCTACAAGCGGTTCGCTGTGCGTGTCTTATAAGGGAGTTATTTTACCAAGTTTCGCCTACAATACAAGCGAAATCGTCGTTTCCCGCTTCAGCAAAAATAAACTATGTCGGCGAGTGACTGTTTGCTCATAGCCGTTAGCTCATCGCACCACGAACTCTGAGCCATGAGCCAACAGCCATGAGCACCTTTAGAGATATTCTTCTCTATTATTAAAGCAGTTTACCGTCATGCCCGGGACCGGCTACAGCAGCCCTCCTTAC
>Ga0208325_1000011_pt1 | contig 43507 bp, 39 predicted proteins | sample PL_2010_330m_FD_185486 | JGI IMG/M metagenome (GOLD analysis project Ga0208325, IMG submission 185486) | Freshwater microbial communities from Powell Lake, British Columbia, Canada to study Microbial Dark Matter (Phase II) - PL_2010_330m... | ecosystem: Environmental > Aquatic > Freshwater >...
CTTTTATCCGTTGAGCGACGGCCCTTCCACACAGAACCGCCGGATCACTAAGTCCTACTTTCGTATCTGCTCGACTTGTAGGTCTCGCAGTTAAGCTTCCTTATGCCTTTACACTCTAAGTGCGATTACCGACCGCACTGAGGAAACCTTTGAACTCCTCCGTTACTCTTCAGGAGGAAACCGCCCCAGTCAAACTGCCCGGCTGGCACTGTTCCCGATGTTGATTCAAACAATCGGGTTAGAATCCTAACACAGTAAGGGTGGTATTTCACCGTTGGCTCCATGAAAGCTGACGCTCCCACTTCAAAGCCTCCCACCTATCCTACACATACCGGGTCAAAATCCAATACCAACGTACAGTAAAGGTTCCGGGGTCTTTTCGTCTAGCCACGGGTAACCGGTATCTTCACCGATACTTCAATTTCGCCGAACCCCTCATTGAGACAGCGCCCAAGTCGTTACACCATTCGTGCAGGTCGGAACTTACCCGACAAGGAATTTCGCTACCTTAGGACCGTTATAGTTACGGCCGCCGTTTACCGGGGCTTAGAGCCGCAGCTCACAGTCCGAAGACTGGTCACCGAAGCTGTTAACCTTCCGGCACCGGGCAGGTGTCAGTCCCTATACATCCTCTTACGAGTTAGCAGAGACATGTGTTTTTGCTAAACAGTCGCTTGGGCCTCTTTAATGTTACCCCCTCACGCTAAGTCAGCAAGTGACTTCACGCTAACGGGGCACCCCTTCTTCCGAAGTTACGGGGCCATTTTGCCGAGTTCCTTAACGAGGGTTATTTCGAGCGCCTTGGCATTTTCTGCCTGTCTACCTGTGTTGGTTTACGGTACGGTCGCCCATTCAGCTGACAACAGGATCTTTTCTCGGCAGCGTAGCATTAACCAGTTCGTCATCACCTTAGATCAGACTCCCCATAACCTCTCACCCCGAAGGGCTACAGGCTTGGACGCGCACAACCAATCGCGCGCTGGTCCAGCTTTCTGCGTATCCTGCGCTCATAACGCTAAATAGGCGGTTCCGGAATATTTAACCGGATGTCCATCGTCTACGCCTTTCGGCCTCGACTTAGGCCCGACTAACCCTGAGTGGATTAACCTTCCTCAGGAAACCTTAGACTTACGGCGAATCCGTTTCTCGCGGATTTTTTCGCTACTCATACCGGCATACTCACTTCCATTTCGTCCAGACGTTCTTACGATCGTCCTTCAACCTACAATGGAACGCTCCCCTACCAATCCGGTTTTTCAAAGAAAAACCGAACTCCATAGCTTCGGTAATAGACTTTAGCCCCGATTATTTTCGGCGCAGAGCCACAATTGACCAGTGAGCTGTTACGCTTTCTTTAAATGATGGCTGCTTCTAAGCCAACATCCTGGTTGTCTAAGCAACTCTACCTCCTTAACCACTTAGTCTATATTTAGGGACCTTAGCTGATGGTCTGGGCTGTTTCCCTCTCGAGTATGGAGCTTATCCCCCACACTCTGACTTCCACAGCATGGTACAACGGTATTCGGAGTTTGATTGGGTTCAGTAGGCTGGTAAGCCCCCTAGCCCATTCAGTACTCTACCCCCGTTGCCATCTACTGTGAAGCTAGCCCTAAAGCTATTTCGGGGAGAACCAGCTATCTCCAAGTTTGATTAGCCTTTCACTCCGACCCACAGCTCATCCCCCAACTTTTCAACGTTGGTGGGTTCGGACCTTCGCTCGGTTTTACCCGAGCTTCATCCTGGCCATGGGTAGATCACTTGGTTTCGGGTCTACTCCATTCAACTCAATCGCCCTGTTCAGACTCGCTTTCGCTGCGGCTCCTCCGCCAAACGCGGATTAACCTTGCTGAATAAAGTAACTCGCCGGTTCATTAATCAAAAGGCACACGGTCAGACATTTCCTGACTAAATCAGGACATAGTCCTTCCGCCGCTTGTAGGCTTACGATTTCAGGTACTATTTCACTCCCCTTACCGGGGTTCTTTTCAACTTTCATTCACATTACTTGTGCACTATCGGTCACGGATTAGTATTTAGCCTTACCTGGTGGTCCAGGCAGATTCCCACGGGGTTCCACGTGTCCCGTGGTACTTGGGAGAAAGTCCCAGCCGACTTGTTTTATTTCACCTACAAGACTATCACTTCCTTTGGTTAACCTTTCCAGGTTATTCGGTTATAAAACAAGCTGAAGCCGACAGATCAGCACCCCTGTCCAGACTCTTCCCACTACCATCCGCGGACAACGCGTGCAGGCTATTACGTCCGCGGATTTTAGGCTGTTCCCCTTTCGCTCGCCGCTACTGAGGGAATCCCTAGTTTGGTTTCTTTTCCATAAGTTACTTAGATGGTTCAGTTCTCTCTGTTTAACTTCCGCATAAAGCGGATGGCCGGATATTACTCCAACCGGGTTTCCCCATTCGGAAATCTCCGGATCAAAGCCTGTTTGCGGCTCCCCGAAGCATATCGCTGCTTACCACGTCCTTCATCGCCTTTCCGTGCCAAGTCATCCACCATAAGCCCTTTGTAGCTTGACCACATAATGTAATTTTATCCTAAAATAAAAAAACACCTATGCAGTCTGTTATACGACAAGGTTTCCCCTGTCGTAAACCATCGCCGCCCCGAATCTGTCGAAACAGACCGGGACTTGAGACGCTAGTGTCCGTTTATAGAACACTAACTTTATTTCTCGGCGTTAGATACCTTTATTTACATCTGTCAAAGAGCAAAGGCCTTCAAATTTGTTTTACAAACTTGACTTGCAGGCCAAAAAAACTCTATATATAAACGGTTTGCTATAATGCGATTTTCAATCTGCTGTATGGCTGGTGGAGATGAGGGGACTCGAACCCCTGACCCTCTGCTTGCAAAGCAGACGCTCTTCCAGCTGAGCTACATCCCCAACTTTCTAATTTGTTCGAGATTAATTCTGCGCTCAGCAAAACTGGTGGGCCCATCTGGAATCGAACCAGAGACCTCCGCGTTATCAGCACGGCGCTCTAACCAACTGAGCTACGAGCCCGAATTTCGCCACGCGCTGCGCCGGTAGTCTACTTCCTCAACCGCAATAACCGTTTATTTACAAATAACCAAAAGCACACGAGTCTTCTTTTTTTTGGGTTTTTGGTACCTCGAATCTTTATCCCCGAAGGGACAAAGACCATTTCTCCTTAGAAAGGAGGTGATCCAGACGCACCTTCCGGTACGACTACCTTGTTATGACTTAGTCCTCCTCGCCAAACACACCTTCGACGTCGTCCTCCCGTAAGGGTCAGACTAACGGCTTCTGGTGCACTCAACTCAGGTGACTTGACAGGCGGTGTGTACAAGACCCGGGAACGTATTCACCGCAGCGTGGCTGATCTGCGGTTACTAGCGATTCCAACTTCACGAAGGCGAATTGCAGCCTTCGATCCGAACTGGGGCCGGCTTTTTGAGATTAGCTCCACCTCGCGGTTTCGCAACCCATTGTACCGACCATTGTAGCACGTGTGTAGCCCTGGGCGTAAGGGCCATACTGACTTGACGTCATCTCCTCCTTCCTCCAGTTGAAAACTGGCAGTCTCCCTAGTGTGCCCCTTCGTCAAGCGAAGGGTAGCAACAAGGGACGATGGTTGCGCTCGTTGCGGGACTTAACCCAACATCTCACGACACGAGCTGACGACAGCCATGCAGCACCTGTGTAAGCTCCTGACTGAACAGGTCGTCCCCCTTTCAGGTTCCTACTACTTACATGTCAAGCCCAGGTAAGGTTCCTCGCGTAGCATCGAATTAAACCACATGCTCCACCGCTTGTGCGGGTCCCCGTCAATTCCTTTGAGTTTTAGCCTTGCGACCGTAGTCCCCAGGTGGGGCACTTAACGCGTTAGCTGCGACACAGACCCTTGCGGACCTGCATCTAGTGCCCATCGTTTACAGCTAGGACTACCAGGGTATCTAATCCTGTTTGCTCCCCTAGCTTTCTCATTTCAGCGTCAGTATCGGTCCAGAAAGCCGCCTTCGCTAATGGTGTTCTTCCGGATATCTACAGATTTCACCCTTACTTCCGGAATTCCGCTTTCCTCTCCCGTACTCAATCTTGCCAGTATCGAATGCAGTTCCTTGGTTGAGCCAAGGGATTTCACACCCGACTTGGTAAGACGCCTACATGACCTTTACACCCAGTAAATCCGAACAACGCTTGCCACCTCCGTATTACCGCGGCTGCTGGCACGGAGTTAGCCGTGGCTTCCTCTGCTCGTACCGTCAGACAGTAAAGTTATTAACTTCACTGTTTTCGTCCGAGCTGACAGAGCTTTACAACCCGAAGGCCTTCATCGCTCACGCGGCGTCGCATTGTCACCCTTTCGGGCATTGCAAAAGATTCTCGACTGCAGCCTCCCGTAGGAGTCTGGGCAGTGTCTCAGTCCCAGTGTGGCTGACCATCCTCTCAGACCAGCTACCCGTCTTCGCCTTGGTGGGCCTTTACCCCCCCAACAAGCTGATAGGACGCGGGCTCATCTAAGGGCGACAGGTCCATTTTCAGGATCCCCACCTTTAACCGCGGTCCCTTTGGAACCGTGGTCTTATCCGGTATTAGTCCGCCTTTCGGCGGGTTATTCCGAACCCGAAGGTAAATTACCCACGTGTTACTCACCCGTTTGCCACTATCCCCTTCTTGCGAAAGGGATCGTTCGACTTGCATGCCTAATCCACGCCGCCAGCGTTCGTTCTGAGCCAGGATCAAACTCTCCAGTTTGATATTCATTGACCCGTGTGCTTTTGGTTATTTGATTTTCAAAGAACAGTAGACCCAAAAAAAAGCACCACGTTTGATGCTTTCTTAAGTGTCTTCAAAAAAAGCGCCTTGATTATGTAGATGCCATTCTACATTAATTCGGTATAATGTCAAGAACCTTTTTTTATGTTTTTTTTGGGCCGATGCGGGCGGCCTTTATTCTGCAAAACCGGCGTTTGCCGGCCTTCAGCACCGCGCCTTGAGCCCTAAATGTAAGCGTTTGGGCGGGATCCGAGACCCTGGCCCCGTCATATGAAACGGCGCCCTGAGCTATGAGCCGTCTCGCCTCGCTGGTTGAGATATTAAAACAATCCGCAACAACGGCGGACGCGGCCATCGCGCCTGTAGAAAAAACGCGTTCCGGCATGTCTTCCGGGGTTTCTTTATTTACAACTATTTTTTCAAAATTAACACGCGCTTTTTCGGCTTTTGCCGCGCCGTGATACTCTGCTACTATACTTTTTGCCAGATCCGTTTTTGCCTGCTTCGGGTGAACCCGGCCTTCTTCCACATCCCGTTTTATTTTCTCGTGATCAACGTCTGTAAGAAGGTTATAATACCGCCACATCAATTTATCCGAGATAGACATCAGCTTGCCGAACATCTCTTGCGGCGCTTCCGAAATGCCTATGTAGTTATTGAGGGATTTTGACATTTTGTTAACGCCGTCGGTCCCTTCCAATATCGGCATGGTTATGACTACCTGCGGACTTTGTCCGTAACTTTTCTGGAGGTCTCTTCCGAGCAGTAGGTTAAATTTTTGGTCCGTGCCGCCGAGTTCCACATCGGCTTTCATGACAACCGAATCGTATCCCTGCAAAAGCGGATACATGAATTCTAAAATACTAATCGGAGCTTTTTTTCTGTATCTGGCCTGAAAATCATCGCGCTCCAACATGCGGGCGACAGTATACTTTGAAGCAAGATCAAACATTCCTTCAGTTCCCAACTTTGAGCACCATGCGGAATTAAACACCACTTCGGTTTTTTCCTTGTCTAATACCTTGAATATCTGTTTTTTATAAGTCGCAGCATTTTTTTTAACTTCCGCGGCGGTAAGATGTTTTCTTTCTTTGGACTGCCCTGACGGATCGCCGATACGCCCGGTAAAGTCTCCTATAAGAAAGAACACTTTATGCCCTAAATCTTGAAAATGCTTCATCTTGCGCAGGAGAACGGTGTGACCTATATGAATATCCGGAGCAGACGGGTCAAACCCGGCCTTTACCACGAGGGGTTTCTTCCGGGAAAGTTTTTTTTCGAGTTCCGAAAGGCCTATAATCTCTTCCGTGCCTCTTTTTATTATCTTGAGTTGCTCTTCAGTAGGTTTCATCGTGCGGTCATTTTAGCATAGGCGTATCATGCGGTCAAGTAGGGGCGCACCCATGTGTGCGCCCGAAAAAGCGCCCGAAAAAGAAACGTACGTTTCGGGCGGGCACAAGGCCCGCCCCTACGTCTTTTATTTGTGATTTTGTCTCCGCCGGGAAACATGATAGAATATTCCATAAAAGGAGGAACCTATGGGGAGAGAATATAAGGATATCGCTGATGCTGTGTTAAAAGACGTGGCGGAATTCATGTGCGCGGCGGCGCGGACGGCGCCGAAGGCAAAAGGGGTGGATAACCTTGTCATAACCATTCTTGACGAAGCCGACAAACAAAAAGTCATACAGGCGATGGAAAAACTCGCCGCGAAAGACAAGTCCCGTCCCGGCATGGTGCGCGATGCGAAAAATATCAAGAAGATTAATCATATCATTGTTATCGCCGCGGAAAAGTCTCCGCTCGGCCTTAACTGCGGTTTCTGCGGGTATCCCACGTGCGAGGAACTCTCTAAAACGAACGGCATATGCTCCTACAGCACACTTAACCTGGGAATCGCCCTGGGATCGGCAGTTTCGGTCGCCTCTAAATTCCATGTTGATAACAGGATGATGTATTCTATAGGAAAGGCTGCAATGGAGAGCGGCGTCCTCGGCAAGACCGTTTCAATGGCCATCGGCATTCCTCTTTCGGCCACCGGGAAGAATCCATTTTTTGATAGGTAATATATATTATAGTGAACAGTGAACTGTGATTTGTGATCTGTGAAAAAAAAGTAGGGCACCTTTAAAGGTGCCCTACTTTTTTATACGAACTTATTTTTTGCTTTATACGATTGGCTCTGTTCCCTCGGCTTCTTCCTTCTTTTCTTCCGGGGCCTCGGCCGGTGCGCTTTCTTCTTTCTTCTCTTCCTCCATGCCTTTTCGGGAGAGCGCGATCTTTTTCTGAACACCGTCTATGTGTATTATCTTGACATCAACGACGTCTCCAACCTTATACTGCTCTTCCATTTTTTGTTCGGACGCAAGAGCCGTCTCGGAGATATGCAGAAGCCCTTCAAGATCTTTTTCCAATTCCACGAATATACCGAAATTGGTGATATTGGTTATCGCCCCCGTGCAAAGCGTGCCGGGCTCATATTTTTTGACGATATCATCCCACGGATCCTGATCAAGCTGCTTGACGCCGAGAGCTATCCGGCGGTTTTGTTCATCCACGTTCAGCACGACAACCTCTATATCCGCGCTTTTCTTAAGCCGTTCCTTTGGATGAGATACCCTTTTCGTCCAGGAAAGATCAGAAACGTGAACAAGGCCTTCTACGCCTTCTTCAAGCTCGACAAACGCGCCGTAATCCGTAACCGTATTGACAACTCCCTTAACACGGTCGCCCGCTTTGTAACGATTGCTGACGCCTTCCCAGGGATCCTTTTCCAGCTGTTTTATTCCCAGCGAAAGTTTCTGGTTCGTTTTATCTACTCGTAACACCACCGCGTCCACTTCATCGCCCACATTGAACCGTTCGCTCGGATGGCCGTATTTCTTGGACCAGGAAAATTCAGATATGTGAATAAGCCCCTCTATACCCTTCTCGAGTTCAACAAACACTCCGTAGGGCATGATGTTCACGACCTTGCCTTTAACCACACCCGATTCGGGATACTTTGTTTCAATTTCATCCCACGGATTGGAAAGTTTCTGTTTCAGACCGAGCGAGACCTTTATGTTCGTTTTGTCAAAATCCAGAATTTTCACTTCTATTTCATCGCCGATTTTCACGACATCACCCGGGTGACTCACGCGTCCCCAGCTCATGTCGGTTATATGCAAAAGACCCGTTATCCCGCCGCCGATATCCACGAACGCGCCGAAATCGGTCACATTACGCACGGCGCCTTTGACTATATCTCCCTTGTTTATACCTTCAAGGAGAGCCAATTTCTCGCCACGGCGTTTTTCGTCAACGATTTCTTTTCTGGATAGCACGATGTTCTTGCGCGGAATATTGATCTTGACGATCATAAATTCCAGTTTTTTGCCGAGGATATTGTCCGCGCCGCCAAATTCCTGCATCATCGACAGGCTCGCCGGCAAAAACGCTCCCATCCCCACATCAACCATAAACCCGCCACGGACCTTTCTGAAAACCTTACCTTCAATAACATCGCCTTCTTTTTGGTTCTCAATGATATCCCGCCAGGTTTTGAACCTCTTGGCCTTTTCGTGGGAAAGAACGACCATTCCCTCGTCATTTTCCTTGGCTTCAAGTATAACGTCTATTTCATCGCCGACTTTCAGCCCATCGGAATCTGTTATCTCCGACTTGAACACCACACCTTCGGACTTATACCCTATGTCTACGAGAATGTCCTTATCGCCAATCTGGACGATTGTTCCTTTAACTATCTCGCCTTCCTTGATATCGGCGACGCTCTCCTCATAAAGACGCGTCAGCTCTTCATATTCCCTGTTTTTCTCTTTTTTTTCAATCTCCATCAATTCGCTCAACTCCTTGCATTGGATTTTTGGTGGTGTATTTTATCCTTTTTTGGTAAAATATGCAACTTTTTTTAATCAGCGCGGGACAACTCATCCTTTTTCTCTTTTATCTCCGCAATGCGTTCCATGACCATATTCGAGATTCCCTCGTAGTCCGTTCTCTTTTCACCAGAAGGAGATACGAACTCCTCAGGCATCATCGGCCGGCCTACAAAAACGCCGAGCGGGGCCCCCCGGCAAATCTTTCCGTCTTTTTTCATCGCATATCCGGAGCCCTCAATATAAATAGGCACGACCGGAACACCACACATGGCAATCAGAAAACCCACTCCCCGTTTCGCCTCTCTCAATCTGCCGTCTTCTGCTCGCGAACCTTCGGGGAAAATGCCGATAACACGACCTTTTTTCGCTTGCCTGATGGCCTCCCTCAAAGCGCTGATGCTTTTCGCATCGCGATCCGTGCGTATGATACCGACAAGGCGCGCCCATATTCTCACACCCGGCACCTCAAAAAGTTCTTTTTTCCCCATAAAACTCACGGGATTTCTCCTGCAAGCTATCGCGACAAGAGGAGGATCCAAAAAACTGGCATGATTCGATGTCACTATATACGGGGCATCCGGAAAATTCTCTCTGCCGAAAATCCGGAGCCGGAAAAGTATCCTTATCAGTATCTCAAATATCGTTACCGAAATTCTATACCACATGTTCTTCTCTTCGCACGGCGCGTCACGCCTCAATCTTCTTGATAATTTTTTCAACAACCTCATCCACGGAAAGCTTCGTGGTGTCAATGAGTTCCGCGTCGTCTGCTTTCTTCAACGGCCCGACCTTACGGGTTCTGTCTGCGTGATCACGCTGTTTGAGATCCTCCATGACTTCAGCCCGCGTGACCGGATGACCTTTTGCGCGCAATTCCGTCAAGCGGCGTTCAATACGCTCGTCAAAAGAGGCATCAAGATAGAACTTGTGCCGCGCTCCCGGCAACACAACGGTCCCTATATCCCTTCCCTCCATGACGGCGCCTTTCAGGCCGCGAACCAGGTGCCGCTGGAAGGCAACCATGTTTTCCCTCACGGCTCCTATCGCGGCGACATGCTTTACGTTTCCCGTAACTTCCATCTCCCGTATCCTGCCGGTAACATCCTCTCCGTCCAATATTACGCGAACAGAATCTTCTTTCGTCCCGGACGGAATAAGTTCAATGTCCAGGTCAGCGGATAATTTCACTATCTCGCCTTTTTGCTCAAAATCCACGTTTTTCCGCATGACCTTGAGCGTGAGAGCCCGATACATGGCCCCGGTATCTATATACACAAACCCGAGACGTTCGGCCACGAGCCTTGAAACCGTGCTCTTGCCGCTTCCCGCCGGACCATCTATGGTAACTGTTTTCGCGCGTTTAAATAACTTCATTTCTTATCTTTCTGCAGGCGTCCAGTTTTTTTATCAAATCTTCCTGCCGGCCGTTCCGAATATCATCCTCAATACCCGAAAGTGTCTCCCTGAACTTGGCGAGAGCGCTAAGCATGTTCCCGCTGTTATTCGTGAAAATATCACTCCATAACTGCGGATCGGAAGCGGCGATTCTTGTCGTGTCCTTGAACCCCGTTGACGTGTATTTAAGGTCTTCTTTTTTTTGAGATCCCGCCAGCGCGTACGCCACGACATGCGGAAGATGGCTCGTAAACGATACTATCGCGTCATGCTCTTCCGGCGTCATGACGGATACCACGGCTCCCATCGCCTGCCACAGCGCCTGTATCTTCAGAAGATCGTCCTCACAAGTCAAAGGATCACGAGTCAGTATGCACGGCGCTTTTTCAAAAAGATCCGGGGATGAGTGCTCCACGCCGGACTCTTCGGATCCGGCGAGAGGATGCCCTCCAACAAAGGAAAATTCCTTTTTGAAGTTCAACGCATAATCCGAGATTTCTTTTTTTACACTGCCAACGTCCGTGACTATAATTTTTTTGCCGCGCCGGGACGCAGCGATATTTTTCAGCACCGTTTTTATCATCGGAACAGGCGTGGCTATGAACACGACTTCAGCGCCGACAAGTGCTTCATCAAGAGAATTTAAATACCCGGCGCTTAATGCTTCTTCCTTGACGGCCCTGTCCAGAGAGGACTGCCTGCGGAATACCCCGACCACTTCATCTGCCAGTTTTCGTTTTATAAGCGCCTTGCCGATAGAGCCGCCGATAAGCCCCATCCCTATCACGGTCACTTTTCCGAATTTCATTTTACCCTCCGCCTTTGGCATAAACTAAACAATTCTCCCCAATGCCTTGGCAATCTTTCTTACATCGTTCATGAGTTCCTCGAATTTTTCCGGAACGAGAGACTGATCTCCGTCGGAAAACGCATCTTCCGGGTTCGGATGAACCTCAACCAAAAGACCATCCGCGCCGGCTGCTATAGCAGCGCGCGCGGCCGAAGAAACCATTCCCCATCTTCCGGTCGCATGCGAGGGATCAACTATTATAGGAAGATGACTCAACCGCTTTACCGCGGAAACGGCGTTTATATCCAGCGTAAATCTCGTATAATCTTCAAACGTGCGTATACCTCTTTCGCAGAGAATAACATTTGCATTACCGCCGGCCAGAATATATTCAGCGCTCATGAGAAACTCTTTTATGGTATTGGCCATACCCCTTTTTAATAACACGGGTTTCTGTGTTTTGCCGACTTCCTTCAAAAGATCATAATTCTGCATGTTCCTCGCGCCTATTTGTATCACATCCGAGTATTTCATTACTAGCTCAAGATTACGAACATCCATGAGTTCCGTTATCACGCGAAGGCCGGTTTTATCCCTGGCTTCAGCCATGTATTTGAGCCCCTCCTCGCCGAGCCCCTGAAAACTGTAGGGACTGGTCCTCGGCTTAAACGCTCCGCCCCGCAAAATCGTCGCCCCGGATTTTTTTACCGCTTCCGCCGTTTCAAGAAGCATCTTTCTCGTCTCAATGGAACAGGGCCCCGCCATGACAACGATTTTTTTGCCTCCAACGCTTACACCGCCGCCTATATCTACTTTTGTCGGGTCTGACTTATACTCAACTGACGCCAGTTTATAAGGCTTCAGGATCGTCATGACCTTTTCGACAATCGGTATCCCCTCAAGAGGCAGAGTGCGAATAACGTCTTCCTCTCCTATCACGCCTATAATCGTGCGTTCTACCCCTTTGGAAATCCAGGGTTTCAATCCGAGATTCTCAATCTTTTTTACGATATGGTCTATCTCGCGTTTTGTCGCGCTCGGTTTAAGTACGATGATCATGCGTTAGCTCTCCTTTTTCTGTGAACAGTGATCTGTGAACAGTGATCTGTAAGTATTAAAATTCAAATGACAAAATCCAAAGCACAAAATAAGCTCAAATAACAAAATTCAAAAACAAAACAAGATCGGATGCTAAGTTAGCATAAAAAGTTTTATTATTTGGATTTGAGATTTTGAATTTATTTTGAATTTTGTGCTTTGTCATTTGACATTTCTTTGCTCTTCACTCTGCTCTATGCCTCTTCTTTAGGTATCTCCCTCATTGCGTCCGTAAAAACTTTAAAAAACATTTCATTTTCGTCACGGAGGCCTATATTTACCCTGATGCACTGTTTGAGTCCCCATGCGGTCATTTCGCGTATTATCACACCGCGGCGCAACATATATTCAAAGACCTTTTGCGACGACCGTCCGGTATCCACGAGAACAAAATTGGTTCTGCTCGGGACATAGGCTACGTCAAGTTTATCAAACACTTCATAAAATCTTTTTTTCTCTTTTTCCACCAGCCCGAGCGAGTCACGCAAATATTTTTCGTCTTTCAGCGCGGCCAACGCGGCCACCTGGGCCAGAGAATTCACGTTAAACGGTTCCCGAACTTTATTGAGGGCGTCCGCGATATCCTTTCTGGCAAACGCATACCCGATGCGCAGGCCGGCCAGACTATACGCTTTGGAAAAAGTTCTCGTGACAATAACATTCACGTCTTTGCGCTTAATCAGCGGAAGGCTCTCCGGATAATCTTCGCCTTTCGCGAATTCATAATATGCCTCATCAAGAAAGACCAGCGCATTCGCGGGAAGCTTCCCGATAAACGCCTCTAACGCCTGATCGTTCACATAAGTGCCCGTCGGATTATCCGGATTGGCAATGAAAACGATCTTTGTTTTCGGCGTGACGGCTTCCGCCATGGCTCCAAGGTCGTATTTGAAATTCTTCAAGGGAACCGTCCGGACTTTTGCGCCTTCAATCAGCGAGGCGGAGCGGTAAACAAGAAATGTCGGCTCGGCGATAACGACTTCATCTCCCGGATTCAGAAACGCTCGAAGAGCAAGAAAAATTATTTCATCCGAACCGTTTCCGAAAACAATATTATCCGGTGAAACAGAAAATTTTTCGCTGACGGCTTCTCTCAATCGGAAACATCCGCCGTCCGGATACCTGTTGACATCCCCGGCAGCTTCCGTTATCGCCTCTATCACGCGTCGGGACGGCCGCATGCCGTTTTCGTTTGAGGCAAGCTTAATAACTTCCTTCAATCCCAGTTCGCGTTTTACCTCTTCAATGGGCTTGCCCGGAACATACGGCGATATTTCATCAAGTATTTTTTTGCGAATCATGTTTTATCAACCCTTCGGATACGATCCGAGAATTTTCACGAAATAACATTTTTGTTTCAGCATCTTCAGCGCTTTTTTCACTTTCTGTGTCTCACGGTGTCCCTCCATGTCCACGAAGAAATAATACTTCCAGAGTTTTCTCTTTGAGGGCCGCGATTCAATCTTGGTCAGGTTTATCCCGTTATTTTTAAAGGGTTTAAGCACGTCATGCAATACTCCCGGTTTATCTTTTACCGAAAACACCACGGATGTCTTGTCCCGACCGGAAATACCGCTGGTCTGTTTTCCTACAATAAGAAACCGTGTTACGTTGGCCGCTTTATCCTGAATGGACCTCACGAGAACCTTAAGACAATATTTTTTCGCCGCCATCTCGCTCGCGATACAGGCCGCATCGGAGCGTTTGGAGGCCATCTCGGCAGCTTTAGCTGTTGATGCAACACCGTGAAGCTCCGCAAGAGGAAGGTTCTTTTCTATCCATGCGCGGCACTGTCCGAACACCTGCGGGTTTGAATATATCTTCTTTATCCCCTTCACGTTCTTCTTCACTGCAAGAAGGCTGTGCCTAACCGAATGATAGATCTCGGAACAGATCAGAAGCGGCGAATCAACGAACATATCCAGAGTATAGTTAACCGCGCCTTCGGTAGAATTCTCTACCGGCACCACTCCGTAATCAGCGTTCTCTTTCTCCACCGCATAAAAAACATCGGAGATGACGTCGCACGAAAGATACTTCGCGCTTGAACCGAATTTTTTCATCGCCGCCTGATGCGTGAAAGTCAGCTCCGGGCCCAGATACGCTACTGTCATCGGCTGCTCCAGAGAAAGACAGGCCGACATGATCTCGCGGTATATCGCATTCGCGGAATCGGCCGTCAAGGGGCCGGTGTTCTCTTTCTCCACACGCGCGGCTATCCGGCTTTCTCTCTCCGGGCTGTACAGCGGCAGTTTTTCTTTTTTCTTGGTGTGGCCTATTTTGCAGCTTACCTTTGCGCGCGAGTTTATCAGCTGCAATATGCGGGAATCTATCTTGTCAATCTCTTTCCTGAGTTTATTCAGGTTGTGTTTTGTCACCATCATCAGACTCCTTTGTTTCCGGCATGTTTCCGTTTTCCGATGCCTTCACGTTTTCGCATGGGGTCTCTTTTTCTTCGGACTCCTCCGCGGTTTCCTCTTCGTTCACGGGAATACCCGGACGCGGTTTGTCATACTCAAGGTCTTCTTCTATGAAATCACTAAGCATAGGCAAATCTTCAAGTGAATTCAGACCAAATATCTCAAGAAATTTCTCCGTCGTCGCGTAAAGAAGGGGCCTTCCCGGGGCGTCCTTCCTGCCCTTGACGCGCAGAAGCCCCTTATCAAGAAGCGTCTTGATAACCCCGCCGACGTTAACCCCGCGTATAGCTTCAACTCCGGCCCTCGTGACGGGCTGTTTATACGCAATGATTGCCAGCGTTTCCAATGACGGTCCTGTTATCCGGTCTGCCTCTTTCTGATAAAGATTGCTTATCCAGGGCAGATACTCGGGTCTTGAGACTATGCGATATTTTCCCGCAATCTCGGTGATATTGAACGCCCGTTCGGACGAGTTGTATTCCTCTTTCAGCATCCTGATGCCGTTCTCGATATCTTTCGAGTCCGAAGCGGTTACCGCTTTAGTCAATTCCTCAAGATTAAGCCCGTTTTCAGAGACAATAAGAAGCGCTTCAATTATGCTTTTCACTTTTCTCACGTCTTCCATTTTTCCTCCCCCAAAAGAACGGCGGCCTATGCCCCGCTTTTAATCATTTCCGGATTCATCATGATCTCTATTTCTCCCGAAAAACTTTTCTGCACGATAAGTATCTCCCTTGCCTTTATTAGCTCCAGCAAAGCCAGAAAGGTCACGATTATCTCATCTTTGTCTTCATTTTTCTCAAACAACGATGAAAAATATATCTTTGAACGTTTCGTCAATAAATGACATATCTGGTGAATTTTATCACTCACCGAGAACTTGTTTTTCACGACCTGGTGAAAAACTTTCTTCGGGACTTCTTTCAGAATCTTCTTGAAAACCGTTATCAAACTAAAAAGACTGGCTTCAAAATATTCTACGCCGTCATCCGATATTATTATTCCCTCCGGAGAGGAACCCTTGCGCAGATATACGTCTTCATGATTGGCGCGCATCTGGCCGAGATTAGAGGCCGCTTCCTTGTATTTCTTGTATTCCAACAGCCTTTTTACAAGCTCATCCCGCGGATCTTCCTGCTCTTCTTCCCCGTCATCGTTCTCTTCCGGAGGCAGAAGCGTTTTACTTTTTATGTGCATTAATGTCGCGGCCATGACGAGAAATTCCCCGGCGATATCAAGATCAAGCAGTTTCATCAGTTCCATGTATTTCAGATACTGCTCCGTGACCCGGGCTATTGGGATATCGTGAATATCAATCTTTTCCCGCTTGATAAGAAATAACAGCAAATCAAGCGGCCCCTCAAAAACATTAAGTTTTACCTTATATTGCATGGAACAGCCCTTTTACATGATGACCTGATGGAGACACTTCTTCACTTCATTCATCGTGCGCTTGGCGGTCTTGGCCGCCTTGACCGCGCCTTCTTTCACGATCCGGAGAACATCCGCATCTGAAAGTTTCGCCCTTCTCCGGCGCACCGGATCAAGAAACGCATTAATGGCCAGGGTCAGCTTTTTCTTAACCTCAACGTCCCCTACCTGGCCCCGACTATACCGTTCCTTGAGATCCGCAACTTCCGCCGTATCCGGGTTAAAGAGGTCATGATAGATAAAAACCGGGTTCCCCTCTACCTTGCCCGGAATATCGGCCCGCGTCCTCGCGGGATCCGTATACATGCTGTGCACTTTTTTACTTACCGCTTCCGGCGTATCTGACAGCGCTATAAAATTCCCGTAGCTCTTGGACATCTTCCGGTTGTCCAGTCCGATTAGCCGCGGCGTTTCGGTTAACACCGGTTCGGGCTCTACAAATATCTTTTTCTTATAGAGACCGTGAAACCTGCGTATGATCTCCCGCGCGAGTTCAAGATGCGGCAGTTGATCCATGCCTACAGGCACGAGGTTAGCGTTATAAAGGGCTATATCAGCGGCCTGAAGAACCGGATATCCAAGAAACCCGTAAGTCGCGAGCATCCGGCCTTTTATTTCCCGTAATTGCTCTTTATAAGTTGTGCATCGCTCGAGCCATCCGAGAGGTGTCAGAAGCGAAAAGACCATGGCCAGTTCCAGATGTTCCGGGATCATGCTTTGAATAAAAATGGTGCTCTGTGAGGGATCTATACCGCACGATATCCAGTCCTTGACGACTTCAATACTGTTTTTGGCGATATCCGAAGGATTTTCATACTCGCCCATGAGCGCATGCCAGTCGGCGACCATAAAAAAACAGTCATATTTCTCCTGGAGGCTGGTCCAGCTTTTCAGCGCCCCGACAAAATGCCCCAAATGAAGCCTTCCCGTGGGACGCATTCCGCTGAGTATACGTTTCTTCACCGTTTATCTCCGATCTTATCGCAGATATTATTTCTCAAGACGTCTTGCCACTTTCTCGATGATAAATGCTTCAAGAACATCGTTTTTTCGGATATTGTTGAATCCTCTTAGCGAAATTCCGCATTCAAATCCGGTTTTAACTTCCTTCACATCGTCCTTAAATCTCTTGAGAGAATTAATCTGTCCCTCAAAAACGACTTCTTGGCCCCGTGTGATTCGTATATTGTCTTTTCGGTGGATTGTCCCCTTAATGACAGAACATCCGGCGGCCTTGCCGACCTTCGAGGCGGAAAACACCTCTTTTACCTGAGCGCTTCCCTGAAAAATTTCCCGTTCCTCGGGTTCAAGAAGACCTTCCATTCCGGCCCTGACATCGGCTATAGCTTCATATATTATGTCGTAAACGCGAACGTCTATCTTTTCCCGCGCGGCAACCTCTTCCGCCTTGGGATTGACCTTAACATGAAACCCTATAATCACGGCGTTTGAGACTGCCGCAAGCATGATATCGGATTCGTTAATCTCGCCGACCGCCGAGTGGACCATTTTCAGCTTTACCTCGTCCGTTGCGAGTTCTTTAAGGGAAGTTTCCAAAGCCCCGACTGACCCCTGCACGTCCGCTTTCAGAATCATTTTCAGTTCCTTCATTCCTCCCTCAACTATATGGCTATGCAAATCTTCAAGCGTAACTCTCTTATTCCCGCCTATGTGCTTCGTTCTTCTTTCGTTCTGTTTCAGCGCCGCCAGTATCTTGGCTTTTTTTTCGTCCTTGACGACAAAAAACTCCTCACCGGCTTCCGGAATACCCTGCAGTCCGAGAACCTCCACCGGCGTGGATGGAAAAGCATCTTTAACCGGATTGCCTATATCATTCCTCATTGCCTTAATCTTTCCGTAATACGCCCCACAAAGAACAATATCACCCGAATGTAAAGTGCCGTTCTGCACCAGCAAGGTAATTGCCACTCCCCTGCCGGGCGTCTTTTTGCTCTCTATCACGACACCGCGCGCCCTCAGTTTCGGATTCGCCTTGAGTTCCAGCATCTCCGATTCCAGCATAAGCATTTCTACAAGATGATCTACCCCTTCGCCGGTAATGGCGGAAACTTCAGCCATTACCGTTTTGCCGCCCCAATCTTCAGCTACAAGGTCTTCTTTCTGAAGTTCTTTTCTGACACGTTCCGGATTCGCACCCGGCACATCACACTTATTGATCGCCACTACTATCGGAACGTTCGCGGCGCGGGCATGATCTATGGCTTCTTTAGTCTGCGGCATGACTCCGTCATCCGCGGCAACAACAAGAACAACAACATCGGTTGCGTGAGCTCCGCGCGCGCGCATGGCCGTAAAGGCCGCATGCCCGGGCGTATCCAGAAACGTTACCGAACCGCTGGGAGTTTCTACCTTGTACGCTCCGATATGCTGCGTAATACCGCCTTTTTCCCCTTTTGTGACCATGGTCTTGCGTATATAGTCCAAGAGAGAGGTTTTTCCGTGATCAACATGCCCCATGAAGGTAACAACGGGGGATTTGACTTCGCCCGTTGTTTTTTGCTCCCCGTGGTGTTCCTGCATGAGTTCTTTCTCAATGATCTCCATTGTCCGGGGAAGTTCCAGTTCATATCCAAAATTTTCCATGATGTCACGAACAACTTCTTCGTCAAGATCCTGATTTATATTAACAAAGGCGCCTTTCTGCATGAGATACTGAATTACGATGTTTGGCTTAACGTTGATCCGCGGCGCAAGGGTCCTTATATTCACCGGGACATGTATCTGAACTTTCTGCAATGTCTTTCTTGCCGATGACTGACCGGCAGCCGGAGTTTCCCCTTTGGCCTTTCCTGCCATTCTCTTGTGAAAACTCGACCCGCCTTGATACTTTGCCCCTTTTTCTACTATCTCTATGGTTCGTCTAAATGACTTTGTCTTTTTCGATTGAAATCTGGCTGTCCGTTCCGACGGTGCGACTTTTCTGATTATTTCCACGGCGGAAGGCTTGGAAACCGGAGGCTTTTCTTCTTTCTTCGGCGCGGCGGATACTTTCGCTTCTACCTTGGACGAGGTGGCCGGCTTCTTTTTCCCGGGTTTTTTCGCTTCAAGAATGGTTTTTACGGGTTTTGCCGTTTCTTTTTTAACTGTCTTTTCTTTTTTGCCCGTTTTCGCATCCGGGGCAGGTTTTTTTGATAACACGGCTTTTGTTTTTGAGGCGGTCTTTGTTTTTGCTACGGCTTTTCCGGAAACGGTTTTGGCCTTTTTGGCGCCACCCATCTTGATGCGCACAAGGGCGGCTACCTTGTCATCTATCTTACTGTTTTGATTCTTGACCTCCACATAAAGCTTGTGCAGCTGGTCCAGAATTTTTTCGGCCGAAACTCCGAGCTCTTTAGCTAAAACGCTGACTTTTATCGACATAAAACACCTGTTCCATTCTTTTTATACGTCTGGATCTTTTTCCTCTTCTTCAGCCGGTTTTTCTTCTTCTTCCGGGGATTCTTCTTTCGCCTCTTCTTCGGCCGGCTTTTCTTCTTCTTCCGGGGCTTCTTCCTTTGCCTCTTCTTCGGCCGGCTTTTCTTCTTCTTCCGGAGCTTCTTCCTTTACATCTACATCTTCTTCGGCATCTTCTTCGGCCGGTTTTTCTTCCTCATCCGGTTCTTCTTCTTTTGCCTCTTCTTCCGCCGGCTTTTCTTCTTCCGGGGATTCTTCCTTTACCTCTTCTTTGGCCTTTTCTTCCGCCTCTTCCCCTCCGAGTTCACCGGTTTCGTCATCTTTTTCTTCCGGAGCAATCTCCGGAAAGATAGCTTTTTCCTTTTCGGCAAGATCCGCTTCTTTTTTCAACGCCAGGGCTTTCTCGGAAGCCGCCAATATCTTCTCGGCCGTTTTAGGCCCTATCCCGCTCAGGCCGGACAGATCCTCAACACTGGCCTTGCTCAGCTCCCTCGCGGTATTATACCCTGCCTCTTCCAGCGTCACACGCACTTTCTTCCCTACACCGGGAATATCAGAAAGCAGAACCTTCTCTTTCTCTTCTTCGGCCGATTCGGCAATCAGTTCCCAGTTCAGAAGCTTTGACGCCAGCCTGATGTTTCGTCCTTTTTTTCCGATAAGAAGAGCCAGTTGATCGCGGGGAACCGTCAGAGTTATGCTCTTTTTAGCCCGGTCAATAACCATTTTTATTATCTCGGCAGGACTCACGGCGGCGGGGAGATACTCGCGGATGTCATCGTTCCATCTCACTATATCTATCCTCTCGCCGTGCAGTTCCTTAACTATGTCCCTGACCCTGGACCCCCGCATACCTACACAGGCCCCCACCGGATCAACTTTTTCGTCCTTTGAACAAACTGCCACTTTGGTTCTCTCGCCGGCTTCTCTGGCCATTGCCTTTATCTCAACTATCCCCTGAGATATCTCCGGAACTTCCAGTTCAAACAGTTTTTTCACAAACCCTTCATCGGTCCGCGACAGGATTATCTCGGGAGCGCCGGTTTCGCGGTCAACCTTCAAAAGATATGCCCGTATAACCTCCCCCTGTCTGAATCTTTCCCGCGGTATCTGCCCACTGCGCGGCAGGATGGCCTCGGTATCATCAAGCTCAACAATGACTTTCCCCTTCTCAAACCGGTGAACCGAACCGCTTATGATTATCCCGACTTTTTTAGTATACTTCGCGTATACCACATCTCTTTCCGCTTCCCGTATTTTCTGTATAATCACCTGCTTGGCGGTCTGAGCCGCGATTCTGCCGAAGCGGGCGCTTTTCACTTCCTCGCCTTCCGCAAAAATCTCTATTTTACCGGTCTCTTTATTTATGTTGACCGTGATATCCTCTTTTGAGATATCGGGATCGTCTATAACTTTCCGCGCCGCGCTTGCCAACGCGCTTTCAATCGCCTCAAAAAGTATCTCCTTGCTGATACCCTTCTCCCGTTCTATTCTCTCCAGAGCAGTTAGTAATTCTCCATTCATGTCATTTCTCCATTATCCCGATTATCATTTTCACAGCGTTTTTTATAGCTTATAACCGGTTTTAGTTTTGCTTTTACGATATTTTTTCCGTCAATTTTCACCGCATCACCGCCGGGCACTTCAACAGTAATACCTTCTTCGTTGTTTCCGGACAAGAGCCGGCCAAGAACGGCGATTTTTCCCTCCACAGGTTCGCGCACTATCACTTCAACCTGCTTTCCCGCAGCCCACGAAAAATCGCCCGCGCTTTTAAGTGTCCTGTCCAGCCCCGGAGAAGACACCTCTATAGTGCATTCGTAGGCAAGAATCTTTTTTTCCTCTATTAATGCCGCGATGTGCCTGTTAAACCCGCTGCATTGCTCAACCGTAACCCCGTTTTTGCCGTCAATAACGATTTCAATAAAAACCTTTTTCCTGCCATTGGTGAATACATCCACTAACGTGTATCCCGCCTTTTCGGCTTCGGCGCTTATCATCTCCGTCAATTCCGCGGGTATGTTTATCGGTTGCATTGTGACCTAACCTGTTTTAACCTTTGTCTTTTCCGCCAAAAAAATAAGCGGGCATCCGGGCCCACTTATTCGCGTAGTACGTTCGCATAGTACATCTGCAGATGATTTTAATCCAACAGCACCCTATTGTCAAGAGGGAAATGCGGCGCTTTTTAAAGTCAGATAAACGTGCCAAGTAAGGGCGAATGATTATTCGCCCCTATCGAATTCTATTTCTCTTTTCCCTCCGAAAGACGGAATCACACATAAAAATCGTAGGGGCGAATAATCATTCGCCCCTACGGGGTGTCCTCAGAAGATATGTCTCCGATTTTGCTTGAATCGTTTCGTGTTTAATGATAGAATTCTGATTAATTGGTAAAACAAACCCTTCTAAAAAGTCAGAAAGGAATTACAATGACCGTGACAAAAAGTACCTTCAGACAAACAGGCATAATGTTCTTAACGGCAGTGCTCGCCGTAACCGTTCTTTCTTCATGTGGACGGAAACGCCCGATGGATCCCGAAGCCGACAAATACCAGAAAGAGGGTATCAAGTGCACGCAAGAAGGACGTTTTGACGACGCGATTTCAAATCTTGATAAAGCCATAAAAATTTCCCCCAGACAGGCTACGCTGTATGTGGACAGAGGCACCGCCTGCCTTCTGAAAGGCGCGCATCCTCAGGCCATTACCGATTTTGATAAGGCCGCAAAACTCGACCCGAAAAATGCCTCGGCCTTTTATAACCGCGGGAATGCTTATTATCTCAGCGGTGACAGCAACAAAGCTTTGCGCGATTACGCAAAGGCTCTGGAACTTGACCCGAAAAATGTCGGAATATACCATAATCGGGGATTCGTTTACAACGCGCTGAACCTCTACAATCAGTCCATACCCGATTTTGACAAAGCGATAGAGCTGGGCGGGGATTCTCCTGCTCTTTATTACGAACGCGGACGCGCTTACCTGGCAATCGGCCAGGCTGACAGCGCTCTGTCGGATTTTGACAAGGCAATACAGCTCGATTCCACGCCCGCCGCGTTCCATCTCCACCGCGGATACGCCTATCTCATGCAAGGCGCGAATGAAAAAGCTATTGAAAATTTTACCAAGGCCATTGAAATAAATCCTGACTATCTCCCCGCATACCAGGGGCGCTGGACTGTTTATCTCAAACAGGAACTCTATGATAAGGGTATCGTCGATCTTGACGCGGCGATAGCAAAGGCGCCGCAATTTGCGCCGGCTTACCAGACACGTTCATACGCCTATCTAATGAAAGGCCTCTACCAGAAAAGTCTGAGCGATATCAACAAGGCGATTGAACTGAGCCCCGATAACTCGGTTTTTCATATGGATCGCGGATACGCTTATCTGATGGAAGGGCTTAATGACAATGCTATCACCGAATTTAATAAGGCAATAGAAATTGATTCCGGAAACGTGATAGCTTATTTTAATCGCGCATGCGCTTATAACGAAAAAGGGATTAACGCAAAGGTAAATGCAGATCTCAGTGAGATTGTTAAATTAGCACCGCAAGCGGCGGGCATCTACACGCAAAATATACAGGCCGGCCGTTCTGAAACAGAATCGCTTGAAGCATTCAAGGGTTTTGTTCTGGGAGAATTCAAAAAACAAAAAGAAATGTATCTCGGAAGAAAAAACGCAGCGAAGATCTAAGCTGTTGTTTGAAGATGTTATCTGAAGTTATTCTCTAAGGCACATGTTGAAGATGTTATCTCTTTAGCATGTGCCTTAGTCGCTCTATAAGGTCTTCTTTCTTCAAAAAGGTCTTTTCGCCCGTAGACCTTTCTTTGACCTCTACCTTTCCTTCTTCGAGGGATTTGGCTCCTATTATGACCTGAACCGGAAATCCGACAAGGTCAGCATCCTTAAACTTTACTCCAGCGGATTTCGTCCGGTCGTCCAGAATCGCGTCAATGCCGGCTTTACCAAGTTCTGTATAAATCTTTTCCGCGGCGTCCTGCATCTGACTGTCTCCGGCTTTCACGATTATCACCACCACTTCGCAGGGGCTCAAGGCGGGCGTCCATATTATCCCGTCCTTATCGTGACTGGTCTCTATCATGGCGGCAAGTATTCTGTTAATACCGATGCCGTAACACCCCATGGTCACAAACCGTTGTTTGCCATTCTCGTCCAGAACATTCGCCCCCAACGGCTCGGAATATCTGGTGCCGAGCTTAAAAGTATGCCCCACTTCTATCGCGTTTTTCAGTTCTATCCCGGCATCGCACCGGGGACACGAATCAGTTTCGGTTATAACCCTGATATCAGCCCATTTATTCACTTTAAAATCTCTGCCCGGGTTAACATTCCGCAGGTGCCTGTGGTCTTTATTGGCTCCGGTGACAGCGTTGACGAGATCACGCACAGCATTATCGGCCACTATTTTTAGCGACAAGCCCACGGGGCCGGAAAAACCTACGCTGCTTCCGGTAAGTTCCTGTATCTTATCTTCATCGGCAAGCTCAAGAGTGCCGGCCTTAAGACAGTTTTTTATCTTTGTCTCATTTGCGGTGTGCGAGCCGAGAACAAGCACGGCAACCGGTTCGCCATCCGCAAGGTATATAAGCGTTTTTATCATGTCCGACGGAGACACCTTCAGAAAAGCACTGACTTCCTTCACGGTGCTTACCCCGGGAGTGGCAACTTCTGCCATTTTTTCGGGACGGACTGTAGCTGCTGCTGTTTTTCCCGCTCCAACAGAAGCGACCTCCACACTCGCGGCGTAGCCGCACGAAGTACACACGGCTATCCTGTCTTCCCCGATCTCCGACGGAACCATGAATTCGTGCGACACCGTTCCACCCATAAGCCCCGGATCCGCTTCCACGGCAATATACGGAAGGTTACATCTCTCAAATATACGACAGTAGGCATCATACATTGCCTTGTAACTTTTTTCCATGGCCGCGGGATCCGCGTCAAAACTGTATGCGTCTTTCATTATAAACTCGCAACTGCGCACCACACCAAACCGCGGACGGACTTCATCCCGAAATTTCGTCTGTATCTGAAAAAGCCGTACCGGAAGGTCTTTATACGACCGTATCTCTTTTGAAACAATATCAGTTATAATCTCTTCGTGCGTCGGGCCTAAAAGCATTTCCTTCCCGTGCCGATCCTTGTATTTGATTAAAACTTTTCCCATATCATCATAACGGCCGGTACGCTTCCATAGTTCCGGCGGCTGCAACGCCGGCATCAGGAGTTCAACCGAACCCGCCCGAATCATCTCTTCACGGACAATGGCCTCGGCCTTGCGCAGCGCCCTGTAGCCCATCGGCAGGTAGACGTACGCGCCGGCGGTAATGCGCCGGATTAGTCCGGCTCTTATCATTAGTTTATGGCTTGCCGCTTCCGCATCCTGCGGATCTTCTTTCAGCGTGGGTATAAACGCATTAGACCATTTCATATTGCTCCCTTCGTCAGGGCGGGTTTAGAACCCGCCCCTACGTCTTTTATTTTCGTCCGGCGTCTCGGGCGGGCACAAGGCCCGCCCCTACGTCTTTGTTTATCATCTCAACCAGCACTTTAACTGCTTCGTCGGCTCGCACGGTTCTCGTGACCTTGCCCTTTTGGAAAATAGCTCCCTTGTTATTCGCGCCGAACGCGATACCTATATCGGCGTCCCGGGCTTCGCCCGGACCGTTTACCTCGCATCCCATCACCGCAACAACGAGAGATTTTTCAACCCGCTCCAGCGCCTTACCCAGCTCCTCTGCCACGGCGGCGATGTCTACACGGCATCGTCCGCATGTCGGACATGATATTATCTCGGGACCGAAATGTCTCACGCCGGCGGATGCGAGTATCCGCCTGGCGGTAGCGACTTCCTCATCGGGACTACCAGTCAGAGATACCCTTATTGTATCCCCTATACCGTCCAGAAGAAGAGCGCCTATACCGATACTTGACTTGACTATTCCCTCGCAGGGAAGACCCGCGGCGGTAACACCCACGTGGAACGGATAATCACATTCACGGGCGATTTTTCTGTACGCTTCAACGGTTTCTTCTACCGATGAAGATTTCAGTGAGATCACGATGTTATTGAAACGCCTCTTACGGAAACGTTCTAGATGATTAAGAAGCGCCTCAGGCATGGTTCCTCTCTGCCCGTCCGCTCTGCGCGGCAGAGACCCGGAATTCACTCCTATCCGGATGGGAATATCCTTTTCCGACGCGGAATTTATAATAGCGTCAATTTCCGAAGGTTTCCGTATGTTTCCCGGGTTGATCCTGATCTTATCCGCACCGCGTGCTACGGCTTCCAGCGCAAGAACATGATCAAAATGTATATCCGCTATAATCGGAATGCGCGTACTCTGCTTGATAGACGATATTGCGCGCGCGGATGATGCGTCTTTTACCGCGACTCGCACCAGTTCGCATCCTTTTTCTTCAAGCTGCCGGATCTGACATACTGTCGCGTCTATATCAGCGGTGTCCGTCTTTGTCATGGATTGCACGGATATAGGGTATCCCGATCCTATTTTCACCGTGCCGACCGAAACTGTTCTTGTCTTCCTGCGTTGTGCCATTTTATTATGCTTTTTGTTTTTTTGCAGAATCGCTTGCCAAAGATACGGATTTTTGCTTCTCTATACCCCTCTTCCCCAGCGGCGTGAATTTAAGCAGATCCTGCCAACTGACGAACAGCATGAAAACAATAAGCAAAACGAGCGCTATCTGTGTTATTATCTCCTGCGCTTTTACGCTGAGGGGTTTTCCGCGCAGTTTCTCAAGCCCTAGAAATATAATATGACCGCCGTCAAGCACCGGAAACGGCAGAAGATTAAAAATACCCAGCGCCATGCTTATATGCGCGGTTATTACCAAAAGAGGTACCACGCCGAGATGAACAGCCTCTCCCATAAGCCGCGCTATTCCTATGGGCCCGGTCACCGAGGCCCCGAGGGGAAGGGCTCCCGAGACAAGAAGCCATATGCCCTGATATGTCATCCCCGTAAGCGTAAGAAGTTTTTTGCCGCCGTAATATAGTGCTCTCAAAGGATCATAGGAAACCGGAAGCACCTTGCGCGCCGGGGCAATCCCTATCATGTAACGCGTTATCGGCTGACCGAAAATATTCTTCGTCTCGCGGATGTCCGGTTTAACATCTATCTTCACCCTCTTTTCCCCCCTCATGACCTCCATGTCCAGGGTGTGCCCGCTGACGGGCGAGCGCTGTATCTCTTTCACTACATCTTCCCAATACTTGACTCCTGAGCCGTTTATAGCAAGTATCTGATCTCCTGCCTTCAGGCCGGCCTGGGCAGCCGGATATTCCCGAAGAACCTCACCAATCTCCGTTGAAAGCATGGGCGCGCCGAGCATATAAACAATACTGAATAGAACAAAAGCGAAAAAATAATTGGTCAGAGAACCGGCCGCGATGATCCAGAAACGCTGTCCCACCGGCTTGGATGCCAGTTCGTCCTCTTTTCCCGTAACTTCGGAAGGTTCCTCACCCGCCATCTTTACATATCCGCCTAAAGGAAACAGTGAAATCCTGTAATCGGTTCCGCCTTTTTTTACTCCAAACAGGCGCCGGCCGAAACCCAGTGAAAACACTTCAACTTTAACTCCGCATTTTTTCGCCGCGAATAAATGTCCCGCTTCATGCACGATAATGATAATGCTGAAAATGATTACTACGAAAATTATTGTCAAAAACACTTTAGCACCTCCTCAGACGCCCATTTTTCAGAGTTTATAATATCTTCCAATGACGGGTCCTCTATTTTCTTATGCCCTGTCATTACTTTCTGCACCGTTTTTATTATATCACCGAACTTAATCCTGCCGCTCAGGAACAATTTCACGGCCGTCTCGTTGGCGCCGTTCAGAACGGCCGGCACCGTCCCACCCGAACGCAAAGCGCTGAATGCCACCTCAAGCGCCGGGAAAGCGGCAGTATTCGGCTCCGAGAACGAAATATTTCCCAGATCTGAAAAATCCAGTTTCGGGAAATCACTCTTGAGAATATCAGGAAACGACAATGCCCTTAGAATAGGAAACCGCATGTCGGGAAAAAAGAGTCCCGCATTAACGGTTCCGTCCACGAACTCCACCATGGAATGAATGATTGCTTCGGGATGTATAATGACCTTGATCTTGTCGGGAGGTATATCAAAAAGCCACCGCGCTTCTATGACTTCAAGCCCTTTATTCATGAGCGTCGCGGAATCAACGGTTATTTTCCGCCCCATGTTCCACTTGGGATGGGCGAGAACGCGTTCTATGGAAATCTCATCCGCATGGCAGTCCATCCTGTTACCAAGAGGGCCTCCTGAGCCCGTGATATACAGCGTTCTTACATCTTCCTTTTTTCTTCCCGCAAGACATTGCATGATAGCGCTGTGCTCACTGTCAACCGGCAGGATGCGTGAGGAATTCTTTTCCATGATCTTTTTTATAAGCTTGCCCGCGCTGACCACGGGTTCCTTGCTTGCAAGGGCCACTGTCTTTCCCGCGGAAAGCGCAGCGATAAGCGGCCTTAGGGCCGCCGTGCCCGAGATAGCCATGAAAACCATGTCGTCTTCTTCGGACGCAGCCAGCTGTTCAACGGCTTCGGCACCGGCGATGACCCTGGTCTTGGCGGAGATTTTTTTCTTTAGTTCGGCATAGGCGCGTTCATCACTGACCGCTATTATATCAGGAGCGAACTCCTCTGCCTGTTTAACGAGAGACGAGATATTCGCATTAGCAGAAAGCGCCTTGATGCGGAATTTGTCCGGATAACTCCTGACAACATCCAGAACACTCTTGCCGACAGAACCCGTTGAACCTAAGAGTATGATATTCTTCATGATATTGTAGTAATCTGTGAACTGTGATCAGTAAAATTCAAAATCCAAAGCACAAAATCCAAAATAAATCCAAAATCTCAAATCCAAATAACAAAACTTTTGTGCTTTGAATTTTGTTATTTGACATTACCCTATTCTGCTCTCTGCACCATGCCCTAAAATCCTTTAACGTAAAAATAAAAGACCGGGGCGGTAAAGAGCAGGCTGTCTATAAGATCAAGAAAGCCCCCTATGCCCGGCAGATAAGAACCTGAATCTTTCACCCCGCAATCCCTCTTAATCAGACTTTCCGCGAGATCCCCGGTTTGCCCCAAAGCCGCCAGAATAATACCCAGCGCTAATAGATGCATCAGGGAAAACCCCGTAAAAAACCTGCCGGCCGTCACGGCAATCAGCATGCTCACGAAAATGCCTCCGAGAGTGCCTTCTTTGGTTTTTTTGGGACTGATTCTGGGAAGGAGTTCGGTCTTGCCGAAACGGCTGCCTATCGCGTATGCCGCCATATCCGCGCTTTTGGTAACGAGAATAAGAAAGAATACAAGATTGGCGCCGTTATCAAGAAGACGTAATTTCACAAGAAAAGAAAAAAACCAAGCCACATAAAAAATAGAAAATAAAGTAAGTGCCGCGCTGATGAGATGATCATGCGCGTTATCGCGTCTTGCGAACTGCAGGGTGAGAACAAGAAGAGTTGCTACGACTATCAAAAGCGGTTCAAGATTCTTTAATTCCGGGAAGCTGTTCCCCATGAATATAACGACAGGGATAAGCCCCCCTATAATCGTGCCGAAATATTTATAGACAAATATTTCTTTTTTCTCAACCATTCGAAAAAACTCAAACAGACCGAAAACCACAAAGACTGTCACGACCAGACAGAACAGCCATCCCGGAAACCTATATACCACCACTACCGTAAAAGCACCTAACACCGCACTGATAAAGGCCCTTCGGAGAAATTTACTCACCAAATCTCCTTTCGCGGTCGCCATATTCATTCAGCGCTTTTTCCAGTTGGGCAACATCAAAATCAGGCCACAGTGTATCCGTAACATAAAATTCGGAATACGCCGCTTGCCACAGAAGAAAATTACTGAGACGCATCTCACCGCTGGTTCGGATAATAAGATCCGGATCCGGCAAATCACGCGTATAAAGAAATTTGCCGAAATCTTCTTCTGTCATGCGTTGCGCTCCGGAGTCGGAATTATTGTTTGTGCCACATATTTTTTCAACGGCATCAAGTATCTCCTGTCGGCCGCCGTAATTCAACGCAAGAGCAAGAACCATGCCTGAATTGGACGCGGTCTCCTCCTCTATTTTTCTGATTGATTCCGCAAGGCTCCGGCTCAGTCCGTCTACTCTTCCTATCACACGCATTTTTATGTTGTTCCGTTTTATTTTCTCCCTGTTTTTATCCAAGGCATACCCCAATAGATTCATGAGCGCATCCACCTCTTTTTGGGGACGTTTCCAGTTTTCCGAAGAAAAGGCGTATAATGTCAGCACTTCAATACCTTTCATCGCGCAGGCCTCTGTTATAACAGAAACAGTTTCCACGCCCGAGCGGTGCCCCATTATGCGGGGAAGGCCTTTCTTTTTCGCCCATCGCCCGTTACCGTCCATGATAATAGCAATGTGCCTCGGCATTTTCATAGATTATTCTCCCGCATACGAAAAACAGGGACAGACCGCGCGGCCTGTCCCTACTTTCCGACTTTCCAGATGTATCCAAATCAAAAAACGTTATTTTACGTCTTCCTGATCCTTCTTTTCATCATCCGGTCTCTTTTTCTCAAACTCGGGAAGGATCACGATTTCGACCCTCCGGTTTTTAGCGCGGCCTTTTACCGTCGCGTTTGACGCTACGGGCCTGTATTCACCATACCCTGTAGCGGATAATCTCTTCGGGGACACACCATTTTTCACGAGATAATGAAGTACATCTGTGGCCCTGGCCGTTGAAAGCTCCCAGTTGGACTTCCACTTGGAATGTTTTATGGAAACATTATCGGTATATCCGTTAATGCCTATGTCTTTGTCGGGAACTTTTGTCTTCAGCACAGCAGAGATATTGTTAAGAATGGAAAACGCATCGCTTTTTATCTCCGCCTTACCTGAATCAAAAAGGATGGCGTCGGATATCGTTATAACAAGATTTCTCCCGCGCATTTTTAAGCCCACGTTCCTGTCCGCTATCTCGGTCTGGAACTCCTTGGCCAGCATCTGCTTTACCTCTGCAAAACGTTTTCTTTCCGCTGTGCGTTGCTTCTCCAGAGAGTCAACGGTTGCTTCCAGACTCTTGATTTTGTCCCTCTGTTTAGGGTTCTGTTTATAGAGATTTATCGCGCATCCCGACAACAATAGATTCGCCGCGATAAACACGACCGCTCCCGCTAAAAAACACCTTTTTGCCCGCATTTCAGCCTCCTTTGCAACACTGAAAACACTGAATTTTTAGAGAACACTGAAACCCTGCAACACTGATAACACTAAAACCTTGCAACACTGATAACCCTGAATTCAGTGCCCTCTGTTTTCTTCAGTGTCCTCAGTGTTGCAAATAATGTAACACCGACTCTGTTCTAAGTCAAGGATAGATACCTTACTTGCCATCTTCATATGTTAAAGTCTGTTTCCGGCTTTTTCCCACAGAAACAAGCATTACCTCAGTGCCTATCAGTTCCTTTATTCTGTTAATATACTTGCGCGCATTTTCAGGAAGCTCGTCATACGAGGTAATCTTTGAGGTGTCTTGCTCCCACCCGGGATGTTCTTCATAGACAGGTTTGCACGTCTCAAGAAAGCCCGGTTTTCCCGGAATATTGCGATACAGTTTATTATCATAACTATACGCCGTGCAGATACTAATCGTCTTGAGGCCGTCAAGAACATCCAGCTTCGTTATGATCACTTTATCTATACCGTTGATCTCAACGGAATTTTTCACAAGAACGCTGTCAAACCATCCGCATCTGCGCGCTCTGCCTGTCGTAGCGCCGAATTCACCGCCCCGTTCCCTGAACCTTTCCATGAGAGAGGGCCCGAACTCCGTGGGGAATGGGCCTTCGCCGACCCTTGTCGTATACGCCTTGACCACGCCAAGCACTCTGGTCACATGAGAAGGACCAACCCCTGTCCCGGTGCAGGCCCCGCCGGCAGTTGTATTGGATGATGTCACGTACGGATATGTCCCGCAGTCAACATCTAGAAAAGTTCCCTGCGCGCCTTCAAAAAGGATATTCTCTCCTTTTTTGAGGGCTTCGTTCAAAAGCGAGGCAGTATCACAGACAAATTCCTTGAGTTTTTGCGCATATCCGAGATATTCTTGAAAGATCTCGTCAACGGAAACCCCTTCGAACTTGTAAAGATGCTCGAATATTGTGTTTTTCTCCTCAATATTGTTACGCAGGCGGCTCTTGAAATATTTTTCGTCATAAAGATCGGCCATTCGTATGCCGATACGGGAAACCTTATCGGCATAACAGGGTCCGATGCCCCTTTTTGTCGTCCCGATCTTGCCCTTTTTTCTTCTGGCCTCTCTGAGTTCGTCTATTTTTCTGTGATACGGAAATATTACATGCGCTTTATCACTCACTTTAAGGCGGCCTTCAACTGATATGCCCTGCTTTTTCAAGAGCACTATCTCTTTTATAAGTGCCTTCGGGTCTATCACGACACCATGACCGATAATGCAGATTTTTCCTTCATGGAGTATCCCTGAGGGAACCAGATGGAGAACATATTTTTTATTTTCGATAACGACGGTATGCCCGGCGTTATTTCCGCCCTGATAACGGACAATATATTGCACGTCTTTAGCCAGAATATCAATTACCTTGCCTTTTCCCTCATCGCCCCACTGGGCTCCAACCAACACCGTTCCCTGTCCTGTCATATCTTCTTCTTTCGTGTTATTAAGCAGGCACCATCATAAAGATTTTTTTAGCAATCTCGGGATATTTAGCGATAAACAGAAGTTCATCCCGGATTAGAGGTTTCTGCGTATGCACATTCGCGTAACGAACAAGCTCCAGTATCTTCACGGCTTCCTTATCGTTCTTGAATTTCACTTCAAGCTTGTGATACACGTTGCGAAAACCTTTTATACCGCTGTACTCACCGGCAGTAATACTCCTGCCGGTCTCTATTATTTCCGGCTCACCCCTGCCGAGATCTTCAAAATCATAAAGTTCGTAATTCCTTCTGTCTTTAAGCGCGCCATCGGCGTGAATCCCGGATTCATGCGCAAACGCGTTTGTGCCCACACCCACCTGATTTATGGGAATCGGAACCCCGAAAGCGTAAGAGGCATATTTGGCGATTCTCCATGCCATTTTAAGATTAATCCTTGGATCCAGCTTGTATTTTGGATTTCCGTGAAAACCGCTTGAATACTTTAGGGCCAGAAGACAGCTTACAAGATCGGCATTTCCGGCTCTTTCGCCCATGCCATTCACGGTAGTATTGATATACGCGTCAACACCGCTGTCAATGGCGGCTTTCGCTCCGGCAATACTCACACCGACAACCATCCCGAGATCATTATGACAATGAATCTCCACGGGCATCCGGGTCGCCGTCGCCAGCGCCGCAACCCGGTCATAGATCGTAAAAGGATCATCATACCCGAGAGTATCGCAGTAACGAATACGTTCGGCACCGACGTTTTTCGCCGCCAGGGCGAATTCTATAAGATACTTCACGTTCGTCCTTGAAGCATCCTCCGCGTTAATGCCTATCGACTTGATGCCTTTTTCCTTGGCGAGTTTCACCGCACGCACGGCCGTTTCAATAACACCGGCCTTATCTATTTTTCCGCCAAACTTGTTTTTTATCATCTGATCCGACGTGGAAATCGACAGGTTCAGATATTCAACATCGGTCTGTTTCACGGCCGTCTTGACATCGGACTCCAGCGCCCTGATCCATCCCGAGAGCCGCATGGGATACAAAACCTTTCTGCGCGCCAGTTCAAGATTGGCGTTGATATAATTAATTTCGTGATGAGTGAACGGAAACCCGAACTCGGACTGAAAAATACCCATCCTGTTAAGATGCAGGTTAAGCATTGTCTTCTGCAGTTTTGACAATCCGAGGCGTGAGGTCTGAACACCGTCACGATTCGTAACATCAATTATCCTGATAATATTCTTTTTTTTCGGGGCCATCTTATTCTCCTCAAATTTCAAATCATCACCCTAACCCTCTTGACATCATTAATATCTTTTACACATCTGAGTTTTTTGAGAAGGGCGTCAGAAACCTCACTGTCCACATTCAGAAGGCTGATTGCCTTTCCCGTTTTCTTATCCCGGCCGAAACTCATTTCCGCTATATTGATGCCGTGTTTTCCGAGCAAAGTTCCCAATTGCCCGACAACCCCGGGAACATCATTGTTAGACACCACAAGCATGTAACCGTCCGGAATGGCCTCAACATAAAATTCGTCCATCTTGACGATTCGCGCGTCCTTATTAGCGAAAAGCGTACCCATGATGAAGTGTTTTTTCTTCCCTGTGTCAAACTCAACACTAATCAGGTTGGCGAAATCCGTTATCTTTGATGTCTTTTTTTCGGTAATCTTGATGCCTCTTTCTTTCGCGATCAAAAGCGCGTTCACGTAATTAACGTCCTCTTCCAGAATCGGATCAAATATCCCTTTCATCAAAGCCCTCGTGATCACGGCAACGTCTATGTCCGCCACCTCACCGATATATTTTACAGTGATAGATCTAATCGGTTCACTTATGAGCTGTGACTGAATAGATCCCAGACGTTCCGCCAGATTTACGTACGGCTGCACGGCCTTCAGGGCTTCTTCTTCCATTGCCGGAACATTCGCCGCGTTGCGGAACCCGCGGCCAAGAAGCGCGTCCGAGACGGACCTCGCAATGTCTATGGCCACATTCACCTGGGCCTCTTCCGTGGAAGCGCCAAGATGCGGGGTCGTGATCACTTTTTCCATGTCAATAATAGGGCTGTCCACCGGGGGTTTCTTTTTTGTCTCAAATACGTCAAGTGCTGCTCCGCTTACTTTGCCGGACTTCAGGTGTTTTGCCAACGCTTCTTCATCAATGATGCCGCCGCGGGCGGCATTCACGATGCGCACGCCTTTTTTCATCTTATTGAACGCCTTATCATCAAGAAGATGCCTGGTCTCCTCCGTAAGAGGCGTATGGATCGTGATAAAATCTGATTTCTCAAGAAGAGCGTTAAGATCTACGGGCTCCACTTTAAGTGATTTGGCTTTTTCTTCGGACAGGAACGGGTCAAACGCCACGATCCGCATTCCGAAACTCAAAGCCCTTTTAGCAAACTCCGCGCCTATACGGCCGAGGCCTATAATCCCGAGCGTCTTGCCGTATAATTCCACGCCCATGAACTTCTTCCTGTCCCATTTCCCCTGTTTCGTGGACTGATTCGCCTGCGGAATGTTACGGGATAAGGAGAGCATCAGGCTGAAAGCGTGCTCCGCCGTGGAAATAGTGTTTCCGGCCGGGGCGTTCATCACGATTATTCCCTTTTTGGATGCCGCAGCCACATCAACATTATCCAATCCCACACCCGCTCTGCCGATAACTTTTAATCTATCGGCGGCCTTGATTATTTTTTCCGTTACCGTCGTGCCGCTTCTCACTATGATAGCGTCATACCCTTTTATTTTTTTTGCGACTTCATCTTCGGAGAGTTTTGAAACTTCCTCTACCTTAAATCCGTTGTCCTTTAAAATATCTATTCCTTCTTTGGAAAGAGGATCGCTTACAAGAACTTTTATGGTAGCCATGCTGCCTTTCTCCTTCTTGATTCTGTTTTTCCGATTGTTCTTTTTGTCCGACACGCGATTACTTTAACAGCTCCTGGGCCTTTCCGACGCCCTTGCCCAGTTCTATCGGATACCCCATCTGGCTGAGAACGATCTCTACGCCGGCAATAGCCCCTATCGTATCATACTCATCCATGTAGCCGAGATGCGCTATCCTGAAGATCTTTCCCTTTAGTTCCGACTGACCACCCGCTATCGTTATGCTCTGTTCATCCCGCATTTTTTTGACAAGAACCGTGCCGTCAAACCCCTCGGGAACTTTTACCGCCGTTACGGCATTTGACGGGCTTTTTGAAAAAACTTCCAGCCCTATGGCTTTCACGGCTTCGCGTGTTGCGCGCGCCAGACGAGCATGCCGGGTAAGAACATTATCAAGACCTTCCGCCAGAACCATGTCCAGAACACTGTCAAGCCCCGTTATCAGCGATACCGCCGGGGTCCACGGCGTGTCATCTTTTGCGTGTGATTTTTTCGCCGCTTTTAGATCAAAATAAAACTTGGGTAAATTTGATTTTTCCACGAGTTTCTCGGCCTTCGGGCCCAGGCTCAGGAACGCTAACCCGGGAGGAAGCATGAAGCCCTTCTGGGAACCGCATACCACCACATCCACGCCCCAGTCATCCGGACGGAATTCGTCCGCCAATAGTCCGCTGATGGCGTCTACCACAAACACAGCATCCGTGACGGAAACAACTTCGCCGATCTTCTTTATGTCATTAACCACGCCGGTGGATGTTTCGCACAAGGTTCCGTAAACCGCTTTTATATCCGGATTTTCCTTTAAAAGCTTTTTCACTATTTCCGGAGAGGCGCTCTCGCCCCACGTGACATCGTAATCCACGGTTTTCACTCCGTACGCCTGACATATTTTACCGAAACGTTCACCGAACTTACCGCCGTTTATGATAAGCGCCTTATCGCCCTTTGAAAGAAGGCCTGTCACGGAAGCTTCCATGGCGCCTGTCCCGCTTGACGCAAAAATAAACACCGGGTTTTTTGTTGAAAAGACCTTTTTTATCTTGCTGTTTACATCTTTCAGGATATTTCCGAACTGCGGAGTCCTGTGATGGATAATGGTATCAGCCATTCTCAATAACACTTTTTCCGGAACCGGAGTCGGCCCCGGCGACATCAGTCGATACTTCCTCATGATCTTTTTCTCCTCCTTTTTACGATAAACGCCTACTTGGGTATGTTCGTTACCACGTGATCTACTATCCCGTATTTCTTGGACTCCATGGCGCTCATGAAATAGTCTCTGTCGGTGTCCTTTTTTATGCGTTCAAGAGACTGCTTCGTATGTTTTGCCAGAATTTTTTCCAAATCATCTTTTAGCCTGAGTATTTCATTGGCCTGAATGTGAATATCAGCGGCCGCGCCCTGCACTCCGCCCCAGGGCTGGTGGACCATAATCCTGGAGTTCGGAAGCGCGTATCTCTTGCCTCTTGTTCCCGCCGCAAGAAGAACAGCCCCCATGCTGGCGGCCTGTCCCATGCAAAAAGTATTCACATCCGGCTTCACAAACTGCATGGTATCGTAGATAGACAACCCGCTCGTAACGCTTCCCCCGGGTGAATTTATATAAATACTGATGTCTTTTTCCGCATCGTCCTGCTGCAAATACAGAAGCTGCGCTACCACTATATTCGCGACATTATCATCTATTGCCGACCCGATAAAAATTATTCTGTCTTTCAATAAACGCGAATAGATATCATAGGCCCTTTCCTGCCTGCCCTCTTTTTCGATCACCATCGGTACTAAATTCATCGTGCTCCCCCTTTTTTTGCCACATGCGCCTCTTCAAGCAGAAAATCCAACGTCTTTTCCTCTTTGAGCTGTTCCTTCAATCCGCCCATGAGGCCATGCTCGCTGTAGTATTTTTTGACTTCATCAAACGGCTGGTTATAGGATCTCGCAAGAGCCTTTATCCATTCATCAACATCGGCGTCTGTTGCTTCCACATTTTCCTTTCGGGCGATCTCATCAAGGATAAAATATGCCTGCACTTTATTCCGCGCCTCTTTCAAAAAACTGTCCTTCAGTTTCTCTTTATGGGTTTCTATCGCGGCCTCTTCCATGCCTTTTTGCGCAAGTTCGCCTCCGGCTCTTTCCATGAGAACCTTGAACTGTCGTTTAATCATGGATTCCGGCAAATCAAAAGAATTTTTTCCCAATAATTGCGTCAGGATTTGGTTTTTCATGTCCGCGCCGGCATTAGCTTTTTTTCTTTCGGCAAGCTGCGCCCGCACTTCTCGCCGGATTTCCTCCGCCGTGTCTTTTCCCAGTTTCTTGGCCAGGGCATCATCAAGCACCGGCACTTTTTTTTCTTTGGTTTCGTTAATCTGCACTTTAAACATGACTTTCTTGCCGGCATATTTTTTGTCGGGATAATTCTCCGGCAGAACCGTCTCAATATCCTTTGATTCACCTGTTTTCATGCCGAGAAGATCTTCTCCCATGCCGAGCAGCGACGCCTCTTTATCCGCTTCTATCCACATTTTATCGCGTTTTTTCGCGGCGGTCTTGCCGTCAAGAAACATTTCCACCGTGCATATACCGAAATCGCCTTTTTGAAGAGGCCTGTCAGTCGTAATGAACTCCGTCTGAAGGTTTATGACCCTTTTAAGCGCTTCTTCAAATTCCGCATCCGTAACATCGATGTCTTTGGAAATGACCTTCATGCCCTTATAATTTTGCACCTTTACCTCGGGAGAAATATCAACCTTTGCCTTAAAAAGAAGTGACCCTGACGGGGCCAGATTCACTTCGGAGACCTCCGGATAACTTATAGGATTAATTCCGTGTTCCTCAAGAGCCTCCTGATATGCCTCGGGGATAAGCAGTTGTTTTGCCTCATCCATGGCATCGCCGTAATGACGCTTACGAATAATATCCGCCGGAGCCTTCCCGACCCTGAAACCGGGAACCACTGCCTTTTTTCTGATGTCTTCCAAAACCCGGCCAATCGCTTCAGCCACTCTTTCCTTGGGCACTTCGATCTCAAACTGCCGCGCTGTTCCTGCCAGTTTTTTTATCTTGTTTTTCATATGTGGTTTCCAAAAATCTTAAAAAGTTGGTTCAATTAATCCAAAAGCACCGTCATTTTTTTTATACAGCACGTTAGCCGCGCCGGTGTCCGCGTTTTTAAACATTAAAAAGTCTTTTCCCATGAGTTCCAGCTCAAGCCGCGCTTCCTCCGGAAGCATCGGTTTCTCAGCAAAAACATTCGTCTTGATGATATCCTCAACGCCTGCGGGAGCGGTTTTTTCTTTCTTTCCTCTGCCGAAGACAAACCGTCGCCGCCTGAAGGAGAACATCTTATCTCTCAGCCGCCTCAGCTGTTCCTTGAGATTTTCATAAACATTATCAACCGACGCATATATGTCAGGTGAACTTTCCATGGCTACAATTTTGTTTTTGCCAAGATGCAGGATTACTTCAACATTCATCATGGATTTTACCTCTTCCATGACAACATCACATTCGGGAATGCGAAGATGGCGGTGCTCCAATTTGCCCATTCTTTTGGCGATATATCTCTTCAGGGCGCTGTCTAATTCAACATTACGACCGGTAATTATTATGTTCATTTTATGACCTTTTCTTTGGGTTGTGTGATAAGAGAACTATTAATATACCACTACGAACTTACTTTTTCAACATGGATTTTGCCTCATCGTACAACTGGATCCCGCATCACTCGCTTAGCGCTCGTGTGCGGGATAAATTCGGCCAACAAACTTATGTTCGCTATCGCTCCATAAGTTTGGGCCTTATTTACATTGAGAATCGTTCTCCGAGATATATTTCGCGGGCCTTGGGGTCGTTTATTAGCTCTTCCTTATTCCCCGCTATCAGTATCTGCCCCTCATACATTATATATGCCCTGTCGGTTATAGTGAGGGTCTCCCGCACATTATGATCCGTCAGCAATATCCCGAGCCCCATGTTCTTTAATTCCCTGATTACCTCCTGGCAATCAAACACCGCTATCGGATCTATGCCGCTAAAAGGCTCATCCAGCAGAATAAACATCGGGTTCGTGACGAGAGTGCGGGTTATCTCAAGCCGTCTTCTTTCCCCTCCGGATAACGTATATGCTTTATTTTTACGCAGATGCGATATTTTAAGTTGGCTGAGCAGATGATCCAGCTGGCTATATCTTTCTTTTCGCGGAAAACCCAGCGTCTCCATGATGGCCATGATATTTTCTTCAACCGTAAGTTTCCGAAAAATAGACGGCTCCTGCGACAGATACCCTATCCCCGAACGCGTTCTCTGGCATATAGGAAGATTTGTTATATCCTTTTCATCAAATATAACGCTACCAGAATCCGGTCTTATAATCCCGGTAACCATGTAAAACGTAGTGGTCTTACCGGCTCCGTTCGGGCCCAGAAGCCCCACGACTTCGCCTCTTCTGACGTTTATACTGATTTCTCTGACGACTCTTCGGCCGCCGTATTGTTTCACAAGTTTTCTGGTCTCAAGTAAATGCATCAGGTATCCCTTCCGCCGTTCATCATATTAACTTTTTTTCCTCTTCGCCGAGCGAGTCAAGTTCATCTAATTCTTCAAGATCGATAATCACTCTCGGTTTTCCTATAAGCCGGGCGCTCGCGGTGGTATCGCTGTAGATGGCTTTATCGCTCATGGTATAGGAGTTTCCTTTTTTGATTTTCACGTTACCTTCCGCGACCACTTCCGACATTTTCCGGGTCTCGGTATTAAAATTTACCGTGAGTTTGTCTGCAAACAAGTCCCCGTCTTTATCTATCACCTTAACGTTGTCGTGAAACACGGCCTTATTTTCATTATAGCTTACATCCAGAGATCCGTCACAGGTTACTTTCATGTCCGGTTCTATTATAACCGTAACGTCTTCTTTCAACGTTGCTTTCTGCCCGTCAGAATCAGCCATGCCTCCTGTGCCCATAGCGGTCATCGTCTCCCGTTTTATGGTCACGAAATCGTCCGTGGAGATAATCTTGGTCGTCTGCGACCATCGGGCGCGCTCGGTTGTAAGGCAAAGACCGTCATCAGAAACGGCCACCACATCCCCCATTAGCTCTACTTCGCCTTTATCCTTGATAAACACTCCTCTGTCAGATGTAATATTTACGACACCCTCTTCCCCGTAAACCACCGCTTTCAACTCGTAAAGATGGATTTCTTCTCCGATTATCTCCGCGGATGCGCCTTCAAGACGCCACTGATTCGCGCCTTTGGCACTGCGTCCGTCTATGCTGAAAGCCGACATCTGTTGTTCAATGCCTGAGGTCTTATCCTCGGGCATCTCACCTTCGGGCAAAACACTCCCGAGAACCGTTTTTTTTGGAACCTTTTCCGCGGATTGTCCGGCAAAAAACCTCAGCACTAAAACGAATGCGGCCGCCAATGCAACTATGATGATGATGATCATGAAAATACTTTTTTTCATTTTTTGACCTCGGTCTTCCAACGACGGTGCATCCATACCCATTGATCCGGATAGGCCTTTACATACCTTTCCAGAACATTTGTCCATTCCTGGGTATATCGCTTAACTGCTTCTTCGTCATTGCGCAAAGCGCCCACGTCAATTGGCTTTTCTATGACTATCTTATGTGTATTATCCTTTTTTCGGATAACAAAAGCCGGCACGAGCTTCGCGCCCGTAGCCATCGCCAGTTTTACCGGCGCGGTTGGGGTGAATGACGGACGTCCGAAAAAGTCCACGAAGGTTCCGTCCACACTGTCAATGTCCTGATCCGCAAGAATACCGAGAACCTCGCCTTTTTTCAAAACGCGCAGCATCGCTTTGGGGGAAGAGTCACGATATATTCCGTGAACATTGTACCGCAAACGCAGGTTTGTAATAAAATCGTCATACTTGTGAAAATACAGCCGGCGGACGATCATGGTCCCCTTGTACCCAATATTCCTCAGATAAATGCCCAGTAATTCCCAGTTCCCGAAATGAGCCGCCACTATAATAGCGCCCTTCCCCTCAGAAAGAACCCCATCAAGATGTTCCGCTCCATGAAACTCTGTCACCATATCGCCAAGGTTCTCCGGGTCAAGCAGGGAAAGTTTTACCCACTCCGCTCCGTTCTTGGCCACGTTCTCAAAAACACGTTCCGCTATGCGCATATTGTCTTCCCGGCTGCCGCCCAGCGCCAGGCACAGATTATTAACGGCTATGTCCCGGTATTTACCGACCAGACGAAACGCTTTCCTGCCGAAAAAAGCGGCAAGCATGAGGCTTATGTTCAAGGGAACCAGAGCCACTATAAAAAACGCAAGCCGCGCCAGGTAATAGATATAGTATCTGCGAGTCTTAATCTTCATGTTAAATTACCCACCATCAGCTAAATTCAAATGACAAAGCACAAAATTCAAAATAAATCCGAAATCTCAAATCCGAATAACAAAACTTTTGTTCCTTTGAATTTTGTCATTTGACATTATTCCGTTCTATGCACTTTGCACTATGCTCTCTGCCCGTATTCCGCCTCTACCGTCGTAACTATCCCCCCCCTGGTATTAAAAACGCCTTTGACCCTCATCCATCTCGGCTTGCAGTTTTTCACGAGATCTTCCAGCATGCGGTTAACCACATGCTCGTGAAACACGCCCAGGTCTCTATAGGCCATCATATATTCCTTGAACGATTTCAATTCAACGCACCATCTTTCGGGTGCGTATTCCACAAAAATACGCGCAAAATCCGGAAGCCCTGTTTTTGGGCATATACACGTGAATTCAGAAGTTTCAAATTTCACCGTATATATTTTATCAGCGTACTTATTCAGCCACACGTCTATCTTCGGGAATTTAAGTTTTCTTATTTTCTCCTGCAGTCCCTCATATGCCGGTTTTTTTTTCATTTTTTCTTTCTGGCGTTTCTCTCTTGCCGATGCCCTATTTTATGCCGAGACATTTATGCATCTGCCCCAACACCATTACATCTTTTTTAGTCTCTTTTTTCACGTACGCCCTAAAATGGGAGAGCATCTCATCTCGGGCCTCTCCCACGGAATCATTTAGAGGGGTGACGGGCTGGAGGACAACAGTTGCATCTATCTCTAAAGGCGCTATCATCCGGCTCATCCGTTTTATATCATCAAAATCCGTTGAAGCCGTAATAACGGCTTTTATTATCAGCTCGGCGCAAGACGCCGCCGCCCTTTTAAGAAACTTATCATGCGCGGTCCATGGATCTTTTAAACTTGCCGTTGAAGATGGAAGTTTCATGTCCATGGCGACAATGTCAATGTAATCCGCTACTTTATCAAACGCGTCCGGCAGAGTGCCGTTCGTCTCCAGATAAACTTTCTTAAGACCGCACTTTTTAAAAAGCGGTAAAAACTCTTTCAAAAAATCCGCCGCAAGAAGCGGCTCTCCCCCCGTGAGAACAAGCTCGTTATAATCGTTCCCTTTGGACAAGATCTTTTCCAGAAGACGTCCGCTTGAAAAAGCCCTATAGCTTTCCGGAAAGGTATCACAATAGACACAGTCAAGGTTGCATCCATAAAAACGAACAAATAACTGTCTGCTGCCCGTAAAAGGGCCTTCTCCCTGATACGATAAAAAAATTTCTGATATTTTTGTCTCTTCCTGGCTCATACCGCTTCCTCAAACGCCTTTATCCGCAGGCGGCACGATTCACACTCGCCGCATGGGGACTCTCCGCCCAGATAACATGACCATGTATGCTCGAGAGGCACGTTGAGCCGGCGGCCTTCTTGGACTATTTCTTTTTTTGTCTTATTGATAATCGGAGTGATTATCCGTATGCCTCCCTCCTTGCGTCCTTTTTTCGTTCCGAGCAAGACCGCTTTCTGAAAAGCCGAGAAAAAATCATCACGACAGTCCGGATAACCCGAAAAATCCAGTTGCTGAGCGCCGATAAAAACGGCTTCTGCGCCGATAGCTTCCGCATACGAAACTCCATACCCCAAAAACAGCATATTTCTCGCCGGAACATATGTGTCCGGTATTTTTCCGTCTCCGGCCGCCGGTCGCATTGAAACTTTTCTCTCATCATCCAAAAGAGAGCTGCCCTGCCACGGCAGAGATATGTTCATCATATAATAAGCACAGCCGGCCTCTTCGGCTATTTTTTGCGCGAAAAGGACTTCCTTCGCGGCTTTCTGCCCATAATCGAATATAAGCGCGTGGCATTCATGTGTTTCTCTTGCCATGTAAAGTGTAACCGCGGAGTCCATGCCTCCGGATAATAGTACTATCGCCTTTTTCATAAATATACCTTTAATCTCCGGCGTAACTTGCTGATGAGGAGTCCGTTTCCCAGACAGTCACTTCTCTTATGTTTATACCGGCATTTTTACCGGCCATCTCTTCGTAAATATAGCGGGCAATATTCTCGGAAGTGGGATTGAACTTTTGGAAATGATCCAATTCATTCAAATATTTATGGTCCAACTCGGACATGATCAGATTCAGGTCTTCTTTCAATTTCTTGAAATCCACGACCATTCCGGTCTCATCAAGAACTTCGGCATCCGCGGCGACTTCAACGCGCCAGTTATGCCCGTGCAGATCCTCGCATTTTCCCCGGTATCCTCTGAGCTTGTGAGCGCTGCTGAATTTTGAAGTGACTCTTACTGTATACATAAATTATATGGTTG
>Ga0208325_1000013_pt1 | contig 42083 bp, 30 predicted proteins | sample PL_2010_330m_FD_185486 | JGI IMG/M metagenome (GOLD analysis project Ga0208325, IMG submission 185486) | Freshwater microbial communities from Powell Lake, British Columbia, Canada to study Microbial Dark Matter (Phase II) - PL_2010_330m... | ecosystem: Environmental > Aquatic > Freshwater >...
TAGAACGACTATACCCTCTCTTATAAAGTAACCCGGGCCGTCAAAACTATCCAGATTCTTTTTATTGGTTATACTGACATTATCCCCTATTCTGACGTTTTTATCCAGTATAGCTTTTCGTATCGTACAATGCGCTCCGATTCCCAGCGGCGGGATGCCTTTTGAAAAATTCTTTTCAATCTCATCAACCGTCTCATAATAATCACTGCCCATCGCAACCGTGTCTTCAACAACGGAACCGGCCCCGACCCTGAATCTGAGCCCTATAACAGAGTGTATTATTTCCGCTGAAAGGATTATCGCCCCTTCAGCAATTATGCTTCTTTCCACGCGGCTGTTCTCAAACTTGGCGGGAGGAAGATACCGGGTCCTCGTAAATATCAGCCAGTCCTCATCAAACATGTCCAGAGGAGGTATGGCCTCCGTCAGTGAAAGATTCTCCTCGTAAAAAGTCTTTATCGTCCCTATATCGCGCCAGTAACCGTCAAAAATGAATGCATGCGCCGATTTTTTATGAATCGCTTCGGGTATTATCTCGCCGCCAAAATCCACTTTCCCGCCTTCGACAAGCAGTTCCATTAGCGTTGATTTATTAAAGAGATATATGCCCATTGATGCCAGAAAACTGGCCTTCTTTTTTCCGCAGTCAACAGCCATATCTTTTATCTCTGCGGCGTTTTCAGGTTTTTCTACAAACTTTGTTATTTTTTTGTCCCCGTCTACCCCTATTATCCCGAACCCGGAGATGTTCTCCGAAGAAACGGGATTGCAGGCAATCGTTAACTCAGCTTTTTTTTCAAGATGATAGCGGAACATTTCCCCAAGATCCATCTTGTATAACTGATCGCCCGAGAGAATGAGTATATGCTCTATATTTGGATCGTTGAAATGTTTGAAACATCTTCTTACCGCATCGGCCGTTCCCTGAAACCAGTCGGTATCATCCATGGACTGCTCCGCCGCCATGATCTCAATAAAACCCTTGGTAAAAGAGGCCATTTTATAGGTGCGGTTTATATGTTTGTTTAGCGATTCGGAGAGAAACTGCGTAAGGACATAGATGCGGTTAAACCCGGAATTAAGGCAATTGCTGATAGGGACATCTATCAATCGGTATTTCCCGAATAAAGGGGCCGCCGGTTTACACCTTTCTTCGGTTAGCGGAAAAAGGCGCGAGCCCCTGCCTCCTCCAAGAATGACACATAGAACTTCCTTCATCAAAACCCATCTTTCTTATCGCACCATCCGGGTGGAAAGAACAACTGCCCGAACCGGAGACATACCCCGGACCGGGCCATTCTTGTCCAAACTTTAAACAGATCTTATTTCTGGTTATCCGAGCTTTCCATTACAGCTTTTTCGGCTTCATACCAATCAATCAGATCGTTGCCTTCCGTACGGCCGCGTTTTTCGTAAAATTCATACGCTTTTTTCTCTATTAAAGAAAAAAGTTCTTCCGGGTTTCCGGCTGCCGGGGATGTTTTTTCCGACTGCTCCTGCTGGACAGATTGTTTTTTCGCTGCGGATTTTCTTTTGAGTTTTCTAATTACCTCCATCATCATATCTCGCACCTCCTTTAAATTTTCACGTCTGCCCGGCCGGCGGCCGGATCTCCATCTAAAAACCAATAACCAAACAGCAACCCTTCTTTACTCTTGTTTGGTTATTGGACTTTGGTTATTGGTCATTGTTTGGTTATTGTATCTTGTTTCTTGTATCTTATTCCGCTTACGCGGCATATACCCCATAATCTATCTCCTCAAATATATTATACTTTTTCTCCGCTTCGGCCAGCATCTCCGCATCGATATTACCGTTCCTCAACTGATCGTGCAGCGCGATGAACCTTCCGATATGTTCTTTAAGCCTTGAAGTGGCATAGTCCGAAAACGTGCCTGTCTTTATTATGAACGCCCAATCGCTTGACTGCGCGAGAAGCAGCTCCCTTGCCATCTGCTTGAGTGTTCTTTTTTCAATGCCGGTAGCATCCTTAAATTCCGCCGCGGCCTTAACCATGAGCGAAGCCATCTTATGAAGATGCTTGTATATCCAGCTGTTGGAGCCGTCCAGCCATACCTCGCTGTGACCTTTCAATCCCCAGCTGGACGCGGAAGGCGTAATGGCGGGATAATCTTCATACAACCCCAGATATTCTCCCGGCGTGATTGTTGTAATGCCGGATTGATCGACATGCATTTTTCTCAGCAGAAAATCCAGCCACATCGGACCTTCATACCACCAGTGCCCGAAAAGTTCGGCGTCAAAAAGAGAAACGATCACGGGATCCCTGTCCATGATGGCCGAGATCTCTTCCGCTTGTTTTTTTCTTTCCTGCGCGAAATTATCCGCATGGAAGGCTGCCGTTACGGCAGCGCGTTCCACGTTATAGATATCCTTGTGTTCAGAACGGCCGGTTACCCGATGATATTTAATGCCGGTGTTTACCCGCGTTCCGCCGCTATCTATAAAAGGCCTGATATAATCATGGTCCAAATCAAAACCTATATCCCGATAAAATTCCCTGTAGTCGGGATTGCCCGGATACCCCTCGTCTGCGCTCCACACGGCCCTTGAGCTTTTCCGGTCTCTCCCGAAAACGGATACGCCGGACTCACACGTGTACGGGCTATAAACTCCATATCGCGGCCGCGGCGAACCAAAGAAAATACCGTGTGTCTCCACGAAAAAATATTTTATTCCAAACTCCTTCAGTATCTCGTCATGCCCCGGACAAAAGCCGCATTCGGGAAGCCACATGCCTTTCGGTCCGGCTCCAAATACACTTTTGTACGTATCCACCGCTATCTTAATCTGCGCCCTGACCGCCGGCTTGCAAAGATCCATGAATGGCAAATAACCATGAGTCGCGCAACACGTGATAATCTCAATTTTCCCGAGATCCTGGAATTTTTTAAACGCGCTTACAAGATCATTGCGGTATTTTTTCTTGAACACATGTTTTACCCTGCGGAACTTTTCCAGATACATCCGCGCAAGTTCATTAAGCCGTTTATCCGACCGTGTTCTTTCAACTTCCAAGTTTGCGAGTGTTATAAGTTTTTCCAGATGGGCACGATATCGGGACAAGAGAAGCTCATCCCGCAGCATGTTTATGAGCGTGGGGCTCAAGGATATTGTCAGACGAAAATCAACGCCGTCTCTTACGAGACCGTCAAATACGTCTATAAGCGGAACATAAGACTCTGTTATAGCCTCAAACAGCCACCTTTCCTCCAGAAAGGTTTCATGTTCCGGATGCCTTATGAAAGGCAAATGTGCGTGTAATACTAGAGCTAAATAACCTTTCACCATGTTTAAGCGTTATACGCGTTCTAACCCGGTTAATAGGAGCTCTGTCCGTCTTCACAACCGCCCGTGACGGCAAGCATTTTATCGTAAAGATTTTTGGAACACGGCCATTTTTTATTGCTCTTTTTTGACATGCCGTCAACCGGCGTCTTCTCGATATCCGACTGCGCCAGCGACATGAATTCCCCTGTCTTGCAGACTATCCCGACTGAGGCCATCCACGCCTTCCCTGATTCATCAACATCCACATACCAGTTATCTATAGCGCCTTCCAAATCAAAATCACAGACCAGCTTCGGATCATGCACGGTGTTGACCTTGGTTATTTCATATATTCTTAGAATTTTTTTTGAAACTGAGCGGCCGGTATTTTTTATTTTTTCTATCATGCTGTCCTCAGTGCTTTTCGTTATATCCCAGTACGCATAGAGGGTGTGCGAATCTTTTGTCATCAATGTTATCTTGTTGTCGCCGTATTCCTGAGGAAAATCGAATTGTCTGTGCGGCTTAAATCTTTCCTTACCGGAAGAATACAACAATGTCTTCTGAATGGTCTCTTGCGGAAAAACATTGTCTTTCTTTGAGCCGGGCTTCTCCATTGCACTCCTCCTGTCATTATCTTTCTGATTATAAAAATGCGATATGATTATATCACATTTTTCGACAAATATTGACTCTAATATGAATATTTTTTCGGCAGGGCTCTGCCATGTTACGCAATCAGTTTAATCCCGATCTTTATTTGTTTTGCCGCGCCCGGCGCCAGATTTAGTCTTACCAGCGGTAACAGCACAGAACTCTGGTAATTAAGCTCATACGCTCTTTCGGACTGAGAAACCGTCTTTACCGGAAACTGCCACAGACCGTATTTTTCCCCGAATACCATCTCAAAAGAAAGTTGTCCGCGCGTATCACGTATCTTTATCGCCTTCACCGCGTCATGCCGGGCCGTATCTGCTGCGTGATTTTCTTCGCCGGTATCGGTAAAAACTGAATACCTTTCACTGTCAGCCTCAGGCATTGTCACATTGAATTCCGGCGCGAACACCACTTTCACTGCGTTATCTCCGCTATTGACAAGGTTATACCTCACCTCAAAAGCGGCTCCTCTCTTATGCAGGGTTATTCTCTTCGTAAGACGAATCCTCGAACGATCAACGGCCGCTTCCCTCTCCATGATCAGAATAATTTTCCCGATAGATCTTTTTACTTTGAAAGCATAAGCCTCGTTGACAAAATTACCCGCCTCTTTATAGTCGCAGCGGGAAAACGCCGCAAGAGGCGTACCCGGCTTGAAAAAATGATCCACGAGTCCGTACCGCCCATATTTGTCATAACTCAGGTTACGTATCAAACCCGCGCCGGGCTTTCCGGTAACATCATGTATGTTCCGGGGGGCCTTGCCTTCCGCTCCCTGCTTTTTCAAGGGTTTCAGGACCATAATTTTTTGATGATATGATTCTTTCCTGCGCGCGAGAGAATTCGTGAAGTTGTGTTGAACCGTTTTTGAATCAAGTTCTTTCAGGGTTCCGCCTTCAGCCGGAGCGAAACACAACGATATCTCTCTGTTTTCCAAAAGCACTTCATCAAACCCGTCGGCATTTATGTCCAGAATTTCCGCTTTGCAAAAATGCCGTCTGCCGTGACAGATTTTATCTATTCCGGCTTCACTCCTGATCAAGTAATGATAAATAGCGCTTCTCAAGTGAAACAGATATAACCCACCGAATACGCCATGCCAATATGCGCAGTTGCATTGAGCGCGAAAAAGATCCTTTTCGGCTTCTATAAAAAGGCCCGAGGTCTTCCTTTTCGCGCGAAGCGTGTCCAGTTTTCCGCTTACATGAATCATCTTCTTGTTCATGTGGTTGGATTCGGGATATTTAATAAAGAAATCTCTCCACATCGCGCCCTTTATGAACGCGCCGTATTCTTCGTATTCCCCCGAAGCGCGGAGTTCTTTTATCATTTCTTTGAATTGTTCCTGTTTGGAGGCCGGAAGCGCCCACTCAAGCATCTCTTCGTATGACGCCGGCGGAAAATAGACGCGTCCTCGGGGCGGTTCTCGTCTCATGTATCCGGATAATTTCACCGTGCTAAGCCATTCTTTGTTCTTTATAAGTTCGTCAAAGAATTTCTCAAGCCATTTTTTCTTAAAAACCCATTCATACATCCCCTCCCATTCGCCGAACTTTTCGCCGTCATCGCCATAAACAAAAAGCGGGGTCGGGCCGGGTTTCTCGCGCGCCGCATTGCGCATGTAATTCACGCTTACAGACGGAGCCTTGTAAGGAATGGCATACCTCATGAACCTGTCGGAAGAAAAAACCGCGACGGTCTTAGCATTATCTTCCGTTATGTAGTATCCGTGTATCTCATCTTTCGGTATTCCTGCGTAAAGAAAATGTGTATCGTCCAGCACGATATACTTAATCCCCGCGTCATGCAGAACTCCCGCGAGATCCGGCTCCCATACCCGTTCCGCGATCCATGCGCCTTTTGGATCATAAGAAAACCGGTCACGGATATATTTGTTCAGCATTTTTATCTGCCGGAGACGGTCCGCCGGCGGTATCGACGGAAGTATCGGTTCGTAAAATCCGCCGCTCATGAGTTCAATCTGTCCGGTTTTCGACAAAATACATATCAGATCAATAATCTCGTGTTTTTTCTTCTCGGCCCATTCCAGGAGACATCCCGAAAAGTGGAGGTTCGTTTTTATTTCCGGGTATTTTTGCAGGGTTTTAAGTAGCGGAACGTAACATCTTTCGCATGCCCGTTCAATGACATGATCAAAATTCCCCACCGGTTGATGAAAATGCAAAACTATCGCAAAGTCAACTTTCACATCCGTCCTTTTTTTGCTACGGTGAACGACAATTAGTGATCTGTTAGTAGTGAACAGTAATCTGTCAGTCCGACGACTCTCTGCTGTTTGCCGTTGGCCGTTTGCTGATTGTCCATCGGCTCCTGTGACCGCCTGTCCTCCCCGCTATGTAAATAACCAATAATCAAGTTACAAGATACAAATAATATCCAAATCACAATAACCAAATGGCAGTTCTTTTTCTGGATTGTTTGGTTATTTGAATTTGGTCATTGGTTTTTATTTGGTTATTGTTTCTTGTATCTTGATTATTTTCCCCCAATGAGCCATGAGCCAATAGCTATGAGCCAATTCTGATCACTGTTCACTAATAAGCTCTTTATACAGCCGCAGATACTTCCCCGCTGACCGACCCCATGAAAAATCGCATTTCATGGCGTTTTTCATGAGACGGGCCCACGATTTCTTATCCTCATACAGAAGGATGGCCCTTTTTATGGCCCGGTAAAGCGCCTCGGAAGTTGCGGGTTTAAATTTAAAACCGTTACCCTTTTTCCTGTCCCTGCCAAAATCCACGATAACATCGTCAAGGCCGCCCGTAGCTCTCACAACGGGTATCGTGCCGTATTTTATGCTGTACATCTGATTCAGGCCGCATGGTTCATATCGGGAAGGCATTACCAGCATATCGCACCCGGCTTCTATCCTATGAGCGAGAGGTTCGCTGAAACCGTTGTATACGTATACTTTCCCGGGATATTTCCGGGCGATAGCGTCAAAAAGTTTGTTATAGCGTCTGGCGCCGACACCGAGAACCACTACTCCCGCGCCGAGCGCGATAACCCTGTCTATAATACCCGCAAAAAGATCTACACCTTTCTGTTCGTCAAACCGGGCGATCAGTCCGATGAGCGGTTTTTCCGATGAGATACGGAGAGACGCGCGCCGGAGAAGATCTTTCTTACACTCAAGTTTTTTGTCTATTTTCCCGGCAGTAAAACGCGCTTTTATATAAGGATCTTTTTCCGGGCTCCACACGGAATAATCCACTCCGTTAAGTATGCCATGAAGCTGTTTCTTGCGTTTTTGCAGGATTTTTTCAAGCCCCGCGCCGTATCCGGCTGTTGTTATCTCTTTCGCGTAACGCGGGCTGACGGTGCTTATTTTGTCTGAATATAATATGCCCGATTTCATGAAATTCAGTTTCCCGTAAAATTCCAGCGCGTCCATGTCAAAAAACTTCTTCGGCATACCTATCCTGCTCATGATTCTGCTGCTGAAAACACCCTGATACGCCATGTTATGTATGGTGAAAAGCGTTTTTGTCCGGCTGAAAAAATCTTCTCCCACAAGCGCATGTTTCATGTAGAACGGAACAAGCGCCGACTGCCAATCGTTACAATGTATGATATCCGGTTGAAAACGAACCGCCTGCGCCGCCGCCAGAACCGCTCTTGAAAAAAAAGCGAATCTTAACCCATTATCCGGATAATCTCCCGAGGATGTGCCGTACAGCCCTTCCCTTCCGAAATATGCTCCGTTCTTGACGAAATAAACGGGCACGCCGCTTGAGGTTCGGCCGGTATACAAGCCGAACGCGGGACTGTCTTTCACTACCGGGTCTTTTATTCGGCCAATCTTTTTTTTGAGGCCGAACTTCCCGTCCGCAACGCATTTATAAAATGGCATTATGATCCTCACATCACAACCGTGGGATTTAAGCGCTGCTGCCAGGCTGGCGGTAACGTCCGCAAGACCTCCTGTTTTCGCGAACGGAATACACTCGGACGATACCAGAAGAATCCTGAACGGGCGCGCCATTTCTCCACGCACGGACGATCTCCCCGACGCGGAACGAACGGCCTGACGGCCGGACACCGGACGCATCAAATATGCGGGAGTTTTTTTACCGATACTGGTATAGATACTGGCCAGGTGCCGACGAAAAAGTTTATCAAAGACCAGATCCAATTTACTGCCGAAATCGTCATACCACCAGAACCAGTCGCTTCCTTCGGCGATATACAATGCTTCCATGGCTTTGGCCTTTCCGGAGCCGGAGGTCATGAGATCGTCTCTCGCTTTTTCAAGATATTTCCACGCCGTGTTTTTCTGCGGCGAACCGCGCCATTTATCAAATCCACGGTTGATCCATGACCCGCTAAAAAGCCCGTTGATTTTCTTCTTCCGGCCGCACGAAGAGAGATATTCCCCTATCGTGACAAGCTCTGTTTTCTTGTCCGAGATTATTTTACGGTAAACCTCAGTAAGAAATCTCATGCCGCCGTCCGCGTAATACGGCCATGGATTCTCTCCGTCCAGTATTACCGCAACTATACTTTTTCCGGCGGCGCTTACAGTTTTGCTGATATTTTTTATGCTGTCCATTAATTCATGGGCGGCCTCTTCGGCGGGCATCTGGGAATACTTAAAACTTACCGCGTTGGAAATATCCGCGTCTCTAAAAACCATGTCAATTTCCTCGCCACCCGTTGACGCTGTAAAAGCGTTATAAATAAGATCCTCCCGGCAGGAGGACTCCTTACCGAAAGACTCCAGTAAAATACCTTCATCCGAAGCGGCCCATTTTATTCCCGCGCGGGAGAGAAGCGGTATAATCTCACGGCTGACCGCCCCTTCCGGCGGCCAGATGCCTGCGGGTCCGGAACCGAACACTTTTTTATAAAGAGAAAGCGCTTTGGTAAGATGGACTTTCGCGTCTTTTCTGAAAACGGACGGCCCATCGGAGGAGTTGCGGTATAACAGGGGCACTATCGGATGATAAAAAGGCGACGTGGATATCTCTATTTTTCCTTCGTTCCGTAGCCGTTTATATATCGGTATTATTGAAGCGACCGTTTTCTTCTGACATTTCAGAAGCGAAAGTTTATCACTCTCGGTGTAACCTGAACCTTTACGCACGAGGTCTCTGACAATGGGGTCTTTTTTTCTCAGGGTAAACCCGCACCAGGCAAGATTAAAAAGAACCTGCAGATCTCTGAAGTCATTCGCGCCGAAATCATCGAGCTTTACCGCTGTTTTTTTCTTGCCGCAAGCGTTGCCTCTTCTGAAAAAAAGCTCAGCATACCTCTCCGAAGACGCTATCGCTCTTTTCGGATCACACCAGAAAAAATTTGCCAGGATAAAACGCTTATCCGCGTCTGTCAGTTCTTTCGCGGGTTTTCGCGACAGTTTAAGATACTTATCGTCAGCTCCGCCGCCTTGCGATATGTCAAGCAGCTGCCATATCAGTGATGGGGTAAGATTAAAAGTGCATTTGACTCCCGGCATATCGTCAACCACCGAGGCCATGTCCAGATAGGAATAGGTCGCATGCAGCCTTACCCACGGAAGATGATACCTCCCCGTAAGAACGTCCTTATACATCGGCTGGTGCATGTGCCAAAGAAAAGCAACCGAAAGCTTATTTTCCATAGTCGCCTATAATAATACTTATAAAACCCCCCTCGTCAAGCAGTAAACTTCAGGGGCATGCCTTCCGAGCTTCCCTTCCCCAAGCAGTCCTTCGCCTTTGCTCTTGTATAGGACGCGTTGTGAGTATTTCTACCGGAATGAGATTCCGTACGAAACACTCACAACGCGTCTTTTGCGGTAGAGAGTAGTGTATTTTTGGATATTGGTATTTCGGAAAGCTTTCTGGTGAGCCCAACCCAAATTTCGTTATTTCTACCTTCTTCCGTTCCCGGAACGGTGATGTGGTCTCCGTCACAAATACGGACGGCGCGGAGAATTAAACACCGGGGACATGCCTTTTGGGGACACCCCTGAGCACGGGAATTTGGGGTTTTTTGGGGTTTTGTGTGGTGGGGGTGGAATGCGCTGGGAGCGCGTCGCCAGGGCGAATGTTATTCGCCCGTACGTTTTTTATGTGTCATTTCGTCCCCCGCCGCGAAGATGGAAATCGTCATTTCGTTTTCCGCCGCGAAGATGGAAATAGAATTCGTAGGGGCGAATAATCATTCGCCCTTGCGCTCCCCGCCGCGGCACCTTTAGGGCGAATGTTATTCGCCCCTACGTTTTTTCATCGGAAACGAAATTACAATAAAAGACGTAGGGGCAGGGTTTCCCTGCCCTGCGAACGAAGGGCGGGGAGACCCCGCCCCTACGATTTTTACTTCCATTTTTCCGCCCGGGGGCTTTTTGGTGAACGGGGCTACAAGTAAAGCCCCAGGCAATTCTCGTGTCGTTCGATTACGACTTCTGACGGTTGTATTTTACCCAGGCGAGGATGGCGGAAAGAGGCGTTCGGTGGTTTCTCTCGTAGAGAGCAAGGCCCTTCTGCTTGAGCTCGGAGATGTCGTCCCACAGATCAGCGGACTGAAGCAGAGCCAGGATTACATGCGGGCTGAAAGAAGGATCCACTCCCACGAACGTGCGTTTGGCTTCCCTAGTATAACCCGTTTTCCCCCAGGATACGCCGGCAGGCCGTGAAAATGTCTTGTTATGACTCTTTAAGCGGATCCTTCTGCCGTCAGAGCCGTATATCTCAGCTTCTTTCTTTGACAGCATATCCAGAATAACTCCGTGACGCAACGCGTAACGCATCATCCTGACAAGATCCTCCACTGTGGTATATTGACTGTCCGGTCTGCCGGCAGGCAGGCCGGAAGCAGTCGCAAAATAAGTGTCTCGCATCCCTATTTCGGCCGCCTTGGCATTCATTAAAAGCGTGAATTTTTTCTCGTCCCCGGCAATGCCTTCGGCTATAACCACGGCAGCGTCATTCGCCGATTTAACAATAAGCGCGGTAAGAAGATCCCGCAGACTATACCTCACGCCGACCTTTAAACCGGCTATCACCGGCTCTGTCCGGGACGCTCTCCTGCTAACAGAAAATTCTTTATCCGGCGGAAAATTTTCTATCGCTATTATCGCGGTCATTACTTTTGCCGTTGAAGCGGGAGGAAACCTTTCGCCCGCGTTTTTCGCGAATAAAATACGACCGTTCTCAATTTCCGCCACCATCGCGCATGTCGCGCTCACGGAAATTTCATCAGCCGCAGCGCCCGGCGCGCAAACGCCGGCGAAACAAACCGAGAAAAGGATATAAAAAGCGGTGACAAAATAACGTATGTGTCGCATATCGCCTTTCGGGCAGGCACAAGGCCTGCCCCTACGCCTTCTATTTTTTTTGCCGAAAATGAAAACACAAACAAAAATCGTAGGGGCAGGTTCCAAACCTGCCCTTGCCGCACAAGTGGGCGGGTTTAGAACCCGCCCCTACTGCGCTCTCCGTATCCGCTCTCTTGACGGATTGAAATAGCCATGCATGAGACGCGGGTTGGTCTTCTTGACGTTGCGTATAAGAGCGGCTATGCCCGTCATGTCTTCCCTTTTAACGGATATTTTTAACCTTTTGAAATACGCGAGGGGATCATAATTCAGATTACGCCACTGAATCATGTCCACGCCTGTTTTTTTCAGAAACCCGGACAGCGCTTTTGTCTCACGAAGGGCGTCTGTAAATCCAGGCATCACAAGATAATTTATTGAAACAAAACCGCCGGCTTTTTTAGCTTCTCTTATAGATCTGGTGACGTCCCTGAACGTATATCCCCGCGGTTTATAATATGCCGAATAACATGTTTCGCGGACGCTATTCATGCTGACTCGCATGGAATTCATTCCCGCCGCGAAAAGCCGGCGAACGACATCCGGACGGCTCGCATTGGTATTGATGTTAATCATGCCTTTGGAAGTTGATTTTCTAATCAGCTTTACCGCCCGCTCCAGCACTTCTGCTTCCAAAAGGGGCTCGCCCTCGCATCCCTGCCCAAAACTCACCACGGGAGATCTGACCTCTTTTATGTGAAACAGCGCAATATCCGCCACCTCTTCCGGAGTAGGAACAAACCGTATCCTCGGCTGTGTAACAGAACATTTCTTTTTCGGTTGATGCGATATACACCCGATACAGGCGGCATTACAGCCAGGGGACGTCGGCAGCGGCGCTTCGTATCTTTTAAGGAAAAAATTTCGGGCAGCGGGACAGCCGTAAACAAGCGCGCATGTCTCCAGATGCCGCACGAGGCGGTTTCGGGGGAAAATACCGCGGAAAGATTTGACATTTTTTCGCAGGAGAGCCGGGCGCAGAACGCCTTTAAGCGTCTGACGCCTCTCCCGGTCAACCCGCACCGCAGTCGTATAAAGAGCGTTTCGGTAAAAAACCACCGGAGCATAACTGAATAGGGGCAACAGTTGGGCAGATCTCGATTCACTATATGCGGCACTGTACGTCACCGTATATCCCGGCGGCAGAAAAGCCGCCACAGCATAACAGGTATCATTATGCTGTGTTAAGGGAGAATGGCGCAAAACATTAAAGGTCTTTTTCCCAGAGTCATATCCAACAGGGCTCCTATCCGGCAGCATAAAAAGCTCGCTGTCCGGAGGCAGTTTTATAAGATCACTTCCTGTTAGCCGGAAATATTCTCCGCCTTTCATCCCCGTTCCTTCAAAACGCGGAACATCAAAGGTCTGCCTGTTTTTATCGACTATGAGAAGATACGGGTGGGTCTGCATTACTCAGTCGATCTCCATGGCTGCCATGCTGTCAAAAAATTCACGATAGGAATCTTTTTTTTCAGTCTTGCGCAGCGCCATGGCCGCCCGGGGATGCTCATTGAACATTCCGGTAATCGCGTAAGGAAGGAGATAACCCCATTCTATCTTCTTTCTCATGGGTATAAATTCACTGGAGATCACTTCAAGGATCGGACGCAGGTCAAATTTGGGATTTTTCAGAAAACCTATCAAGAGTTCCAGAGGGCAATTGCCGGCCGCTCTTCCTATCCCATAAATAGTACCGTCTACAAAATTACAGCCGCTTATTATACCTTGTATCGTATTGGCATAGCCAAGCTGCTGGTTATTATGCGCATGTATGCCGACTTCTTTTGTTTTGAGTATTTTTTTATACTTTTCGGCAAGATATTGTATGTTTTCGGAATACAACGCCCCGAAACTGTCAACAATATACACGGCGATTGCCTTGCTTTCTTCCTCGATCTGCCGCAGAGCTTCGTCCAGTTCATTGTCAAGCGCCCGCGATATGGCCATTATATTGATCGTGGTTTCGTATCCTTTATCAAAGGCCTTATTCGCAAGATTAATCGCTTTATCCACGTCTTTGACATAAGTTGCCACCCGAACCATGTCAACAACACTGTCCTTGCAGAGAAGTATATCCTCATCTTCCACGCGGCCGACATCTACCATCACCGAAAGTTTTGTTTTGGATTCAATCCCGTCTATGGCCTTTTTGATGTCTTTTTCATCGCAGAATTTCCATTTGCCGAACTTATCCGGCGACATGATCTTTCTGGAACACCTGTATCCTATTTCCATGTAATCAACGCCGGCTGCGGAAACCGCTTTATACACTTCACGGACAAAATTATCGTCAAAATAATGAGCGTTTATAAGCCCACCGTCTCTTATCGTGCAATCCAGAATTTTTATTTCTTCTCTGTACATAATGTTAAAATAACCAAGATACAAGTTACAAGATACAAACAATATCCAAATCACAATAACCAAGCATCAGACTATTCGGATTTATTACGCTCTCCCTCTTGTTTGGTTATTCGAATTTGGTCATTGGTTATTGTTTGGTTATTGTATCTTGTTTCTTGTATCTTGCTCCTTTTGTTTATCTTGTTTATTTCTCTGCGCGTTAACCTGAAATACTCATCTCTTTCATGCCCTCTTTATATCCGTCCGTATACCCTTTCTTGTAACCGTTCTCGTAACCGGCCTCATACCCGTCCGAATAGGCCGTTCGCGGACTGACAGAATCCACGTTTTGCACATCCTCTACTTTTTCCCCGCTCATGGAATCAAGAAGCGCGCCGCCTATAATGCTCACACCGGCGCCGGCAAGAGCGCCTTTCCAGACATCTCCCCCTTTTGCCCCGGAAGCCGCGCCACCGATTGCCCCGGCACCCGCGCCCAGAAGACCTGCCTTAAGAAGATCGGAGCTGGAATTTCGGGCGGCAAATCCCTCATCAACCGCAGCTACCGCCATTATAAAAAATATCAATAAGAAAACCGCCAATAACTTCGTTTTCATAAACCCTCCTTATGCCTGCAAAGATAACAATAGAATATCCCCGTTATATTAACATACAACGCCTATCATGTAAATGCCGACCCCTGCCGCGTTCCGCGGGACTTGAATTCTTTTCCTATCCCTCTTATCACGGACAGTTTATCGTTCATCCATTCCGGCGCGACAAGAAACTCCCGTCTGGAGTCGGAGACCAGCCGTATCATCACGCAATCAGACCGCAGGTTTTCCATGAAATCGCATGCCGCATCAATATACTCGGAGCGTTGCATGATAAGTATTTTCCCTTTTTTATACAACCGCTCAAGGGATGTTCCCCTGAGAACGTGCAACACGTGCAGTTTTATGCCGGATAGCGGCAGGCGTGATATTTCTCTCGCCGTCGCGATCATATCTTGGCGTGACTCCCCCCCGAGACCCAGGATAACATGCGCGGCGGCTTTTATTCCCTTTCGGGAAGTTCTGTTTATCGCATCGGCTGAATCTGCAAATGTATGCCCGCGGCCAATCGCCTTAAGAGTTCGGTCATGAATCGTCTGCAGACCGTATTCCACCCATACATCATAATCAGAGACATAACTTGCGATAAGATCAAGCTTCTCGTCGTCAACACAATCCGGCCGCGTGGATATAACAAGTGACACTATCTCCGGAAAATCCCTTATCACATCATAGGCGGCTTTAAGCTTTTTGAGCGGTGCGTTAGTTCCCGAAGCATTTTGAAAATACGCGATGAATTTTTCCGTGCCGCGCCGTTTCCTGAAACTGTCCATTGAACGCGTTATCTGCTCTTTTAAAGAAGGGATATTGCCGCCGGGAAACTGGCTGAAAGCTGATTCGTTGCAAAAAAGACAGCCGCCCGAGGCACTACCCGCGCCTCCCGTCGGACAGACGAATCCCGCATTCAGGCCTATTCTTCTGACCTTTGCGTTGAACCTTTTCCGGAGATAATCGTTATACGAATAGTAGAACATGTCCTACTTTCTATTTTTCGCAAACACGTGAAGCTTGATTATGAGAAGCGATACGGCAGCCGGCGTGACACCTGATATCCTTGATGCCTGTCCCAGCGAAACAGGATGAAAACTCGTAAGTTTTTCTTTTATCTCGGTTGACAGCCCGGAAATGGAGAAATAATCAAATTCCTCAGGAATGCGTATTTTTTCCAAATCCCGGAATTTTTTTACTTTTCCATGTTCTCTTTTTATATATCCCGCGTATTTCACGTCAACTTCCAACTGCACTTTTTCGTAATAAGACAATTTCTTCGGCGGCGGCGCGATTGGCAGAATATCGTCATACACAATCTCAGGCCTTTTCAGCAATTCCAAAAAAGATGTTTTTTGGCGAATACCGGATCCGTTCTTACCCTTGAGCAAAGCCTTCATCTCTTTGCCTGGCAAAAACTTCACGGAAGATAATCTTTTTTTCTCTTTTTCCACGTTTATCATTTTTTCGCGGGCGTGCCTGACTTTCGGGGCACCGACAAGGCCCAACTCGCGTCCGATGGCGGCAAGACGGACATCGGCATTATCCTCACGAATCAGTATCCTGTATTCCACGCGGGAAGTAAACATCCTGTAGGGCTCTTCTGTTCCCTTCGTGACAAGGTCATCAATAAGAACACCGATATATGCCTGCGCCCTCTCTAATATGATGGGGTTCTCGCCCCTGGCTCTCCGCGAAGCGTTTATCCCTGCCATGAGACCAAGGGCGGCGGCTTCTTCATATCCTGTCGTGCCGTTGATCTGACCGGCCATGAAAAGACCGCGAACGGTTTTGGTCTCCAGTGTCGGCAAAAGCTGTACCGGATTCACAAAATTGTATTCAATGCCGTAAGCGGGTTTATTAATCCGGACTTTTTCCAGCCCCTTGATGCTTCTGATCATCCGCTGCTGCGCCTCAAGCGGAAGGCTCGTGGATATGCCGTTCGGATAATACTCGTCCGTATTCAGACCTTCGGGTTCAAGAAATACGATATGCGAATCCCTCTGCGGGAATCTAATTATCTTATCCTCTATTGACGGACAATACCGCACTCCGGTTGAACGAATCTTTCCGGTGTAAACGGGAGATTCCTCCAAACTCTCGCGTATAATGCGATGCGTCTCGGTATTTGTTCTCGTTATATAACAGAGGCGCTGCGGCAGAGAAATGGAGCGGGTAGAAAAAGAAAAGGGAACTATTCTTTTGTCGCCGTGTTGTTCTTCCAGCGCCGAAAAATCTATGGTCTTACCGTCCAGTCTTGCCGGCGTTCCCGTTTTCAACGAGGCCGTCCGAAATCCGAGATACGAAAGGTTCTCTGACAAACCAACCGAGGGAGCCTCGCCGATACGCCCTCCCGGAAAATGTTCGAGCCCGATGTGTATAACGCCGTTGAGAAACGTTCCCGGCGTGAGCACCACATTCGGCGCCTTAAAAACACCGCCGTTGGAGGTCCGCACGCCTTTACACACTCCGCCTTCGGAGAGTATCTCCACGACTTCGCCTTCGGCGATCTCAAGGGCCTTCTGTCCGGCAAGGCACTCCTGCATGTAAACACGGTATAATTCTCGGTCTATCTGCACCCTTGTGGATCGGGCCGCGTATCCCTTGGAATCGTTCAGCATCCGGAACTGTATCGCGCTCGCATCCGCGGCGCGCGCCATCTCTCCGCCCAGCGCGTCCACTTCCTTGACAAGCTGCCCCTTACCGACCCCCCCTATAGAAGGATTGCACGAGGTATACCCGATTGTTTCCTTCGTAAAGGTAACGAGTAGAGTCCTGGACCCCATGCGCGCCGAAGCAAGCGCCGCCTCGCAGCCGGCGTGCCCGCCGCCAATAATAATAACGTCGTAATTTTTCATGTACTTTGTTTTACCACCATCTTCCGCGGTCTTGATACGTCTGGATAAACGTGGCGATGCTGCGGTCGTATTTTTTCTCAACATCGTTCGGAAAGAAACAGGCGGGAACCTCACCGTTATCCCGGTGATACGTCAGGCAATCACAACACTTCCCTTTTCTGGAACACGGTTCATAAGAACAGTTACATTTTTTCTTGTTAGCGTTCACCTTACATTCCGACATTGCTCCTCCTACGTTATTTCAGTCGTCAAATAACCAATAACCAAGATACAAGATACAAATAATATCCAATCACCAATAACCAAACGATGTTTTCTCTTGTTTGGTTATTGAACTTTGGTTATTGTTCCTTGTTTGGTTATTGTTTCTTGTATCTTGTATCTTTCCGCAGGCATGTCCCCCGTTATTCCGCACTATCATCATACACTATCATGGCTGTCGTGGAGGCCTCGGGGATTATCTGATAGCCGTCGGTCAGGCGGATATTTAGACGTTTTTGTGCGTCCAGCAGGCGGAAGATTTTTTCCTGTTCCTCCATGCGTCTCCACGATGGATATCCCGGGCTGTATCTTCGGCCCTGATCTTTTTTTAATTTCAGTTCGCTCCGTATCCTGTCGTGCATGTAGGCGGCCAGCGCCTCGGCAAGATGAACACTCATGCCATGCAGAAAAAATGCGCGTGTGAAGTTTTTCTCCTTGTCCAAACCAACAACAGCGTCTGCGATTCCCGCACCGACCGTTACCGCCTGAAAGGCCACGATATCATGGCCTTCGGGGCCGCCGGGAAAATAATCCGCGAGATTTTTTTCTCCGGAATCTTTCGGTCCGGAAAAACATAGTTTTTCCAGGATACAGCCTGATTCATCAAGAATATCCATTCCTCCGTCAGACGCCCGGCACTTAAAATACCCGTAAACTGCTTTAAGGGTCAGCCATCCCCGACGAAGGACCTCTTCTTTCAATTCCTGAAGCAGTGGTTCATACTCTTCCCTGATAAGACGTTTTTTTTCTTCCGCATTCTTGAGCCGGGCGCCCCAAGCGAGCTCAAACAGCATGCGCTTATCAAGATAATGCATCACATCGTCAACGGGAATATTGGTAACTGTTCTTATGCCGTAAAAGGGCGGAACAGGCGTTGTCTTTCTGCGCTCGGGGCGGCTCTTTCCGGCGGACTCTCCGGGAGACCGACTGATATTTTTTTCGTCCGGCGGGAGGTCTTCATTGAACTGTTTGTGATAAACGTCTAATGTTTCCTTCTTTTTCCCGGGATCGGTCAATGCCCGCATTAGAGCGAGCCCCGTAAACGCGTCCCTGGCGTAAAAAACACCTCCCGGGTAGACATTTTTACCGTCCACAACGGAAATGTCTTTAGCAAACTGTTTATTGGTCGGCGCGCCGCCTATGAGAACGGGATACGCAAGACCGGCTTCCTGCATGGCCTGCACGCAGGTTTTCATGTGACGCGCGGTTGACACCAAAAGCGCGGAGAGCCCCACCGCGTCCGGCTTGTTCTTTTCTGCTTCAGTTACTATTGTTTCTACGGATACCTGTTTGCCGAGATCTATCACCGAAAACCCGTTATTACGGAGAAGTATCTTGACGAGGTTCTTTCCGATATCATGCACATCCCCGGAAACGGTTGCCAGAAGCACTTTCCCGCGTTTCACGGAAGAGGTATCCGCCAGGAACTTTTCAAGATAAGTAACGGCCTTGCGCATTACTTCCGCCGACTGAAGAACATACGGCAGAACGGTTTGGCCGCGCTCGAGCCGCTCCCCAACCTCTTTCATTGCTTCCATTAAAATATCGTTTATGATCTTTTCCGCGGAATGTTTTTTCAATGCTTCATCCAGAAGGGGAATAATGCCGCTCTTGTTTCTCTCAAAAACACACTCCCTGATCTTTTCTTCAATGCCGGCGGCGCTTTCCGGCTCGGACCGCGCGGCTATATCCCTGCCGGTGAAATGCTCAATAAAATGTCCGAGGGCATCGGCGCGCCTCGCGAATATAAGGTCTTCCGCTAAACGCCGTTCTTTTGCGGGTATATTTTTGTATTCCATGAATCCCGCCGGGTTCATGATAGCCATGTCCAACCCCGCTCGAACGGCGTGATATAAAAAGACCATATTCAGAACACCACGCGTTTCTCTTGAAAGACCGAAAGAAACATTACTCACGCCAAGGACTGTAAGCATCCCCGCAAGCTTTCTTTTTATGGACTTTATTGCTTTATATGTTTCCACGGCAGAAAGAACATATTCCTCTTCCCCTGTTCCGAGCGTGAATGTCAGCGCGTCAAAAAGCAAGCGGTGCGGCTCTATGCAGCACTGTCTCACGGCTATATCATACAGTCGTTCCGCAATCTCAAGTTTGTGTTCGGCTGTCTTAGCCATGCCCTTCTCATCAATAGCCAGGCAGACGATAAAACTGCCGTGTTCGGCGGCAAGCTTGAACACTTCGCGCGCCCTGACGCCGCGGTCCTCAAGATTGACCGAATTGATAAACGCCGTACCGGGATAACTCTCAAGCGCCGCCTTGATAACACCGATATCCGTGGAATCTATCATGAGAGGCACTTGAACGCTTTCGGCCAGACGTCTTGTAATACTAACGGAATCCCTTTTTTCAGTCGCGCGCTCGGTCAACACGCTGCATATATCCAGAATACCTGCGCCGGAAGCCTGTTGATGCTTCCCAATCTCCACAATCCCGTCATAATCCTCAGCCTTGAGCAGCTCTTTCATCCTTCGGGACCCCTGCGCATTCATGCGTTCGCCTATCTTTACCGGACGATCCGATTCCGCAAGATCAAAGGCTCCGTAAGAACCGGCGTACAAACTGTCGGAACGCATTTTCCGTTTCCTGGGCCTTCTCAGCGCCTTGCGCATCAGTCGTATATGTTCCGGACCGGTGCCGCAGCACCCCCCTATTACGTCCAGCCGGTATTCCCTGACGAAACGCGCCATCACGTCTGCCATCTCTTCCGGTCCCAGGGAATACACCGTTTTGCCGGACTCTTCAACGGGTAGACCCGCGTTGGGAGAGCATGAAATAAAAGTTGACGATCTCTCACTCAGGAAACGGAGAGCGCCTTCCATCTCCGCGGGACCGCTGCTGCAGTTGAGGCCGACAACATCAACTCTGAGATATCCCATCACCGCCGCTACCGCGGATATTTCCGTCCCGAGCAACATCCGGCCGTTATTTGCCAGCGTGCATTGCGCCATTATCACTAAATCTTTTCTTTTTCGTTTCAGCGCTTCTTTTGCGCCGTTTACAGCGGCTTTCATCTCCAGAAGGTCCTGACCGGTTTCCACGAGCAGCGCATCCGCGCCGCCGTCAATGATACCCTCGGCCTGTTCGGCGTATATCTCTTTCAGACGGGCATACCCGATACCACCGAGTTCACTATCAAGAGACGACGGAAGCCTGCCCGTCGGCCCCATTGCCCCTATAACGAACCGCGGACTTGATGATGAGGCAAACCCGTCCGCAGCGGAACGAGCCAGTTTTGTCGCCGCAAGGTTGACTTCGTATACGTTTTTTGACAGACCATACTCGGCCAATTTCAGAGAATTTCCGCCGAAAGTGTCTGTCTCTATCGCGTCCGCTCCGGCTTCCAGATAATCTTTATGGATCCTGCTTACAAAATCCGGCCGTGAGATGGAAAGATATTCCATGCATCCCGGGTGCGGTCCGAAATAGGCGCGGTCAAGCCCGAGCAACTGCGCGTAGGTCCCGAAAGCGCCGTCCATAAGCAATATATCTTTTTGTAATTTATCTCGCAAAGTTTTTGTCATATCCGCGTTATATCTTCTCCACCACGTCCCTTTTGATCCATCCGGTTTTCCCATCGGCGCGTTTGATCTTATACCATCCGTTTTTCTCTTGCAGAACGATTACTTTCATGCCTTCCTGGATAGTAAAGAATTTCGTCGCGGAATCAAACGGTCCGAACAGAACTTCCGCTTTCTCGGCGGTCGTAACCGCAGACGCTCTTTTCTCTACCACTTCATGCCAGACAATAACCGCGTTGATGAGAACAAAAACGAATATAAGAAGGCATACAATCAGCAAATACCGTTTCGTGGCAGGACGGACAATCATGACGCATAAAAAAATGATAACCAGCGCAAATGCCCCGGAAGCCAGCCAGGTAAACTCGTCTGCGGTGAAATTTTCGGAATACAGCCTTAACGGACGCCAGTTCCATAGTCCTTTTTCCGGAACGAGGCCCCCTTTTATCTTTCTCCGGGCAAACTTGCAGTTATTGATAAGATCGGCGTCACGCGGCATGATACGCTTTGCCCTTTCGTAATTTAATACGGCCTCCCCCAATTCCCCCATCTTGAAATACGCGTTGCCCAGATTATAATACATGGCTCCGCTTTCCATTCCGGATGCCCGTATTTCTTCGTATTCCTCTATAGCTTTAACATATTCGCCCTTCTCATAATAATCGTTTCCTCTGCTGAATGCAGACGAGGTTAACATGTTCTCTTTTTCTTCGGCCCGGCACGCCGTGATACCCACAAAAAATAAAACCGCAAAAAGGCATATACCTAACAGTTTTCCGCATCTCATCTCAAACACGTCTCCCATTTTCCTTTAATCTGGTCTTTTCCAGATAATCAATTATTTTTTTTACTTTTTCCAGCATTTCAACTTCTTCGTGTTTTCCGGGGGTCAATGGAGCATACCTTGCCATCTCGCAGCCTGAAAAAACGCTCCTCAACATCTCAAGTATTCGTTCGTCACAGCCGGCCGGTTTGAGGCGGTTCTCGATAATCTGCCCCGTAACACTGCCCTTGGGAAGATTGAACCTGTTTCCCAGATATTCCTGAAGGGTTTTAAATACCGCGTCATAAAACAACAAGACATTATCGTGACCGAGACATGCGCGCGCCCGGGCCATACCGGCACGGGCCTTTCTCGGAGCTTTTAGAAAGCGGGCATATCCCTTATCCGTAAGTATTCTTTCCCTTCTCTTGTAAATACCGTAAAACCCCATTGCCAGCGCCAGAAGCATGAACTGGCCCGCCCAAAACAAAGGTTTCTGACAAAGAAAAGGCCCTTCCGGGCACAATCGGCCGGCGTTTTCTTTTATGTGGATTATATCGCTGCCTATCTCCTCCTGCGGATAAAATATTTGTTCCACACCCGGCATTGAAACCATCTTTACCATTTGTTCAGATTCGGGTTGTTTCACCACTTCCACAGGGAACGGCCCCTTTTGTACAGTCATGTATCTCTCGGTTACAGGATTAAAGAAAGTGAAGGATACTTCCGGAATTTCCGTCACTTTGTCCGTCTTTGGAATGATTACCTGCTCGTAAATCTTTCTATTTCCTTTTTTCGTCGCCCGCGGCTCGTATGTTTTAATATCATCGGTGGGTTTAAACAGAGGTGCGGTAACCGTATCCAGACTTCCGCTTCCCGATACTGTCATGCGAAGCGTGATGGGATCTCCCACTTTGGCCTTAACCGGTTCAACTGAAACTTCCAGACCGAAAGATCCAACCGCACCCTGAAAACCGGACGGTCTGCCCTCTTCCGGGAACGGCAGAACGGTAATGGGAACTGCATCCGCCTCTAACTCTACGGGATAGACATCGCTGCCGAATCTCCGTTTGAAAAAATCATCATCAAAAACACTTCTAGACGATATTGCAGACTGTCCCGGGATTGCTCGTTTAACCACCATCTTGCACCGGAGATGCGCCGGACCGATAACATAATCGCCTTCTTTTATGCCGAAAAGGTTCTGCCGGAAAACTAACACATCGTATCTCGCCCCGCGGCGCACTTCCTGTGTCCTTTCCGGTTCCGAGAATTCGTCTACCGAGAAACCTTCATGAGAATAAGTGGGGTATTCAATATCTTTCAACCCCAGTGCATCCACATACACCTTTATGGTGACAGGAACAACTTCGTTGATATATAACCTGTTCTTCTCCACGTCCATTACAAGAAATATCCTGTTGCCCCCATACTGCGTTTGCTGCGCCGACATCGTCCGACTATTCGCAGACGATACCGCGGAAGATACCGGTCCGGAAACCGTTGCGGGGCGTTGAGGCATGCGGCTCACGCTTAGTTCAACAGCCTCGGCCTTATACACCTCTCCACGGGTTTCCACAAAAAAAGGCCCTATTTTGTATTCCCCTTCTTTGCGCGGAATCACGAGGTATGTATATTTTACCGATTGGGATACCCGGCCGTTAACAACCGAAATTTTGGTGAAGGGGCCCACATATTTTATCTGCAGCCCGTTTATGGGAGGCATCTCCGGCACGTTTACATCTTTCTCTCCATACAGAGTGAGATACATGTAAATCGGATTGCCAATGGAAACCCGGTTACTTTCAAGGGCTGCCTCAAACCTCACGTCTTCTCCTGCGGCATGCGCCGCAAAAAAGGAGGTTAAAAGCGCTAATGTTACGAGGATTTTTTTCATGTCGTTACTATGTTATCATACTCACGGATATAATTACAACTCACGTAGATCTCTCACCCCTTCGGGGTTCGAGATAAATTCGGCTTATGCGGCCGCAGGGCGGCAAGGCCGAATTTACCAATCTCTTAAAACCTCGGGGCGATTGGCGCGGCGGCGCCTCTTCATTTCTCCCCTCATTCTTTCTTCCTCTTCTTCCTGACCCCGTAAAAGCATCTTGGCTTCTTCTTTACTCATTTCGCCTTCATCGGGTTTTTCATTAGACCCCTGTCCTGCCGAAGGCTCTTTTTGCTGCTCTTCTTCTTTTTTCTGCTGCTCTTTTCTTTCCTCTTCGCGCTGCTCTTGTTCTTTTTTTTCTTTCTCTTCCTGTTCTCTTTTTTTTCTTTCTTCTTCCTGTTTTTGTTCTTCATCCCGCTTTTTTTGTTCCTCGCGCTCTTTTTCCTTTTCCTTCTCTTCCTGGGACTGATTCTCTTCTTTTTTCTGATCTTCTTTTTTCTGCTCGGACTGTTCCTTTTCCTGCTCTTCTTTTTTATCTTGTTTTTCTTTTTCTTCCTGCTTTTTTTGATCTTCTTTTTCCTGTTCCTTCTTTTCCTCCTGTTTATCTTCCTTCTTATCCTGTTCCTTCGGTTCCTCTTTCTCCTCTTTCTTATCTTTATCCGTCTTTTCTTTAAGATCCTTGATCTTTTTCAGGACAAATTCATAATTATACTTAGCGTCAACATCCCCGGGGGCAAGCTCCATGCTTCTTTTATAAAATTGCGCGGAAGTGCGGTAATTTTTCAAGGCCTCTTCCGGCGAGGACTTTTCCATGCCGGTGCCGATACGATACCTGCTGTTTCCCATGTTATACACGTTCTTTTCTTCCAACTCTTCTTTGCCGGCCGCAAGAGAGCTCATAAAAGTCCCTTCAGCATCAACAAATCTTCCCTTTTGATAAAGAGTGACGGCGCGATTATACTGAATTACGGGGTCATCCGGCCGCGAGGTCAGCGCGCGATCATAGCTGGTAAGAGCTTCATCGTATTTTCCTTCACGAAAAAACTGTTCGGCTTTTTTTGCTTCACGTCCCGCGGAAGCGGCATTCGCCGCATGTGTAAAACTCGCGATTAGAAGAATGCCCGTAAACAAGCTGATAATGTGTCTGTGTTTCATCTGTGATTTCTGCTTTTTGCCGTTAGCCGTTTGCTCATTGTCCCCATGAGCCAATCCCGCCCCTACACACCTTTTCGTTTATTTCCGATCAACGGCGTTAAAAAAAGTAAAAATATGGCAAATCCCAGGGGGATTTGAAACCGTTCATTGTAATGTTTTTCCATTCGGCTCTTGAATTCCTCTTTTTCCAATTTGGATAGGCGCTCGTCATAAATAAGTCCCAGTCCGAATTCCGCGCCGGTAGCGCGGACATACATCCCTCCGGTTTCAATAGCCATTTTCTGCAAAAGAGCCTCAACAAGACGTGTTTTAACAATGCCTCCGGAGACGTCCTTGAGAAACCCCTTCTTTCCTTTTTCGTTCTCTATCGGAATGATCTCGCCCTCCGTAGATCCTATCCCCACACAAAATATCCTGATACCCATGGCCTTGGCCCTCTCAATCGCTTTTGCGACCCCTCCTTCAAGATCTTCGCCGTCTGTTATGACAATAAGCACCTTCTGTTGTTTTTTTTCCTTGTCATAACTATTAATCGCGGTATATACCGCCTTCGCGAGAGATGTCCCTCCTATGGGGAGCGTATCCACATCAACATCGTCAAGAGACAGAAGAAATCCGTTATAGTCCGCTGTCAACGGACACTGCAGAAACGCCGTTCCCGAGAAAACCACCAGGCCGACTCTGTCCCCGCGCAGTTTTTTCACGAGATCCTGTATTGCAAGTTTCGCGCGGCTAAGCCTGTTCGGAAGAACATCCTCGGCCAGCATGCTATTAGACGTATCCAAAGCGATCAGTATATCAATTCCCTGACGCTTCACCTCCTGCCATTCATATCCCCATTGCGGTCTTAAGAGGGTAAACGCGATAAAAAGAACCGCCACCACGATCATCATATGTCTTATCTTCCGTTTCTGCGCGTCAAAAGTTTTTGATATCTCCGGGATCAGGGTTTCACCGGCAAAACTCCGCATGGCCCTCGTTCTGGCGCGGCCTGCATAAACATAAAAAAGGGCTACGAGAGGAACTATCCATAGCCATGCCGCCATGTAAATGGCTCCGAATTTCATCTACGGTATCCTCCTCAACAATGTTCCGGACAAAACTACTTCCGCCAAGAGCAATAAGAACGCCGGTATAAGGACAAATGGAAAAAGTTCACGGTAAATATTAAACCCTGATTCTTCTATAGGCGTTTTTTCAAGTTTGTCGATCTCGGCATATATATTCTCAAGAGATTGAGTATCCGTCGCCCTGAAATACATGCCGTCTGTTACCTGCGCTATCTCACGCAGAAGACGTTCGTCTATGTCTATCTGCACCGGCCTCAGAACCGTGTTACCGAACATATCCTTAACGGGAAACGGCGCAAGACCTTCCGTGCCGGCACCAATGGTATATATTCTTACCCCGAGAACCTTGGCCGCTTCGGCGGCAGCCAGAGGCGATATCCTGCCGGCGTTATTTCTCCCATCGGTAAGCAGAATTATAATTTTCTCCTTCGCCGCGGCGTCTTTCAGCCGATTAAGAGCTGCGCTTATGGCCGACCCCACCGCGGTCCCGTCCTCTATCATGCCTATTTTTACCCTTTCAAGATTTCTTTCCAGCCAATCGTGATCAAGCGTAAGCGGGCATACGGTATACGCAAGAGAAGCAAACGCGATCATTCCTATTCTGTCATCGGGCCTTTTCACGATAAAATCCGATACCACATATTTTACGGCATCAAGACGGGTGACTCTTTTTTTACCTACCTCAAAATCCATAGCCATCATGCTGCTGGAGGAATCTACCGCAAGAACTATATCAACTCCTTCGGTGTAGACCTTTGTCTCTTCTGTAATCGATTGAGGCCTGGACGCCGCCAGAATACACAGAACCAGCGCCGCGGCGCGTAAATAGATAAGCCGTCCGGCCATTCTTGCCCGAAAAGAGGGTTTTAACGAGCCAATCAGACCTCCGTCCGAAAAACGGAAAGACCCGTGCATCTTACTGTCAAACTTCCGGACCAGATAGACCAGAAGCGGCACCAGCAAGCACAAAACCAGAACCCACGGATCCGCAAATCTCACGCCTCTTTCACCTCCTCTTTTTCCAAGGTCTCATCAAGCAGGCGTTCCGCTAGAGAGTAGCTGTCAATCATCTCCAGCAAAGTCGGGCCATACTTCGCGAACTTTACCAGGTCACAATGGGACAAAAAATCCTTAAGCAATTGTTTATGCTCTCTTTGCATTTCAGGCGACTTTTTTAGTTTTGCCATGAATTCTTCAGTGGTCATCTCAGGCGCCCGGAAGGAAAACCTGTTTTCAAGATAATGCCTGATAATGTCTGAAAGTATTGTGTAATATTCTCTGATGCGTCCTTTTTTCGGAAAGTCCATCTCCTTCAATCGTTTCAGCTGTTCATACGCGACTTCATAAGCGGATTTTTCCTTCACAACAGCCGCGCCGGAGAAGCCGCGCCTTTTTTTAACCCATATAAACCACGCTATACCCGTTGCGGCAAGGAACAGAATCAGCAAAATGATCACAAAAGCCCGGCCTCCTCCTAAAGCGGCCAGTCCTTTCAAATCCCTGATATCCGTATCTCTCCCCGTCAGGAGACTTTTAACTTCTATAGATGTCTGCGGCGTGTTCATGTCGCGCCAACCCGCATCGCCCTTCTTTCTGAATTTTACACCCACGGGAGGAATAACATGTGTGCCGGTAGTATATATGGTCAGCTCGTACTCATGCCCTGTTTTACGCGAGCTGCCCCATCCGCGCGTGACAGGACGGGAGACCATTAAAACAAAATCACCGAAGGCCTTCGGATCTTCCGAAAATAATACTTCATAGGAGTCCGGTTTTTCGGCAAAAACCTCAAGTTTAACCCTGTCACCCACGTTAATTTCGTTCTTATCCACTTCCGATGTGATTTCTATCGAAACTTCCCCATCATCGGCGGCAAAGGCGTGGGTATTGCCATAAGCGGTAAATAATAAAACCGCGCATACGATACGCGCCCAATAACGAACATGAAACATCCTCTTAAATTCAAATGACAAAGCACAAAATCCAAAATAAATCCAAAATCTCAAATCCAAATAATAAAACATTAGATCTTGTCCAAGTCTTGTTTTGTGCTTTGGTATTTGTGCTTCTTTTGTGCTTTGAATTTTGTCATTTGACATTACTCTGTGCTGCTCTCTGCTCTATGCCCCATGCTCTTATCTCCGCCCGAGGCGTCTTTCTCTCATGCGAAAAAAACGTATAAGGGGTTCCACGTATGACTGGTCTGTCCTAATAACAACATTGTCCACCTTCACGGACCTGAACAGCTTACGTCTCCTGAGGTCCTTCTCAACCGCATGTTTCTCATACAGCGCGCGGGTCAACAGGTCGGAAGTATCAACAAGATACGGCTCGCCCGTTTCCGCGTCATGCAGTTTTACCATACCTGCTTTCGGAAGTTTTGATTCTGCGGGATCGGTAACGGTGACGGCGATTACATCATGCCGCCTGTTCGTCATTGACAGGTTTTTTTTGAAATCCGGAGCAAAAAAATCCGATATTACAAAGGTAATCGTGCGGCGTGGCGCGACACCGTTCAGATACTCAAGAACCTTGTTTAGATCGGTTCCGCTTCCCTCGGGAACATTCTGGATGGCTTCTCGAACAACTCTCAACACGTGGCGGACGCCTTTACGGGGAGGAATGAACTTTTCCACACGGTCGGTAAAAGTCATCATGCCGACTTTATCGTTATTCTGAATAGCTGAAAATGCTATAACGGAACATATCTCGGCAGCGGTTTCACTTTTGGGTCGGCCTGAGGTTCCGAAACGGCAGGACATGGACACGTCCAGGAGAAGCATGATTGTCAGTTCCCGCTCTTCAATGAATTTCTTGATATACGGGTTCCCCGTGCGGGCGGTGACGTTCCAGTCAATTGACCGTATCTCATCTCCCGGCAGATACTCGCGAACCTCATCAAACTCCATACCGGCGCCTTTAAAAACGCTCTGATACTGGCCCGCAAAGACGTCATTTACTTTTCTGGACGTCGTGATCTGTATCCGTCGGATTTTACGTATTATTTCTTTAGAAAGCATCGTGTTTACGGTACTTCTATTTCTTCAAATACCCTCTTGACAATATCTTCGGACGTTTTATCTTCAGCTTCCGCCTCGTAACTCGGAATAACCCTGTGACGCAGAACATCGACGCCTATGGACTTGATGTCCTGAGGCGTAACATACCCGCGGCGTTTTATGAATGCATATGCCTTGGCGGCAAGCACCAGGTTGAGAGTAGCCCGCGGTGACGCCCCATAATCAATAAGCCCCACGAGATCATCAAGACCGTATTCTTTGGGTTCACGCGTGGCAAAAACAATGTCCACGATATATTTTTCTATTTTCTCATCCATGTAGATATCGTTTATAACCTTTCTAACCTTAAGTATCCTGTCGGCTGTGACAACGGGAGAAACATCTATCTTCTTGTCGGTAAACGCCATGCGTTTCAAAATCTGAAGCTCTTCTTCCTTGTTGGGATATCCTATATTGATCTTCATCATGAAACGGTCTATCTGGGCTTCCGGCAGGTGATATGTCCCCTCCTGCTCTATGGGGTTCTGCGTGGCAAGAACAAGAAACGGCTCGTCCAGCTTAAAAGTGTTCTCCCCGATAGTAACCTGCCGCTCCTGCATGGCCTCAAGAAGAGCGCTCTGGACCTTGGCCGGGGCTCTATTAATCTCGTCGGCAAGGATAATATTGGCAAAGATCGGACCCTTTTTCGTAGTGAAAGCTCCATCTTTCGGATTGTAAACAAGAGTTCCGATAAGATCGGCGGGCAAAAGATCCGGTGTGAACTGCAGTCGCTGAAACTTAGTGCTTATGGCAGAAGAAAGCACGTGCACGGACATCGTCTTCGCAAGCCCCGGAACGCCTTCAATAAGCACGTGCCCATTAGCCAAAAGACCGACCAGCAGCCGGTCAATAAGATAATCCTGTCCAACGATTACCTTCCGTATCTCCGCTAACAGATCCTCAATAAAAACGCTTTCTTTCTGAACCTTCTCGTTTATAGCGGTTATCCCTTTTGACATATTATCCCCCTTAAAAGTAAAAACATGCTTTAATCGCAAACCATTAGTACTAATTATATAGGGGGGAACCCAAAGGGTCAATACAAATGGGGCTCTCCCCAAAGGGCGATGCGAAGAATTGACTGGGGGCCTTGCCGGCGGGGAAGGGATCAAAAACCGCCCGAAATTCTTTGCACTGTATTTGTGTAGGACACGTTGGGAGTATTTCTACCGGACATAGTCCGTACGAAACACTCCCAACGCGTCTTATTTGGCAAAATGTAGTGTAAATGCATGGGGTGTGGTTTTTTGTTCAAGGGCGCATATCCACAAGGCCCCCAGTCAATTCTTCGCACCGTGCTTCGTTCGCAAACAAAATTTGCTCCGCAAATTTTGTGTAGGGGCGGGGAAACGTTAGTGATCTGTGATCAGTGAGGTGTGATCTGTCGTGGGGGTGCAACGTAATTGAGAATCGAAAATCGAAAATAGAGAGAACGGAACAAACTTGGCGTTGAGCGCACCAAAAAGCCCGCGGGATTCCAAGGGGCCCCTTGGAGGGGTTTAGCCTTTTCTCTCGTTATTAGAGGCTGGCACCTATCTCCCAGCTGGACAGTCCGCCTGAGCCAGATACCCAGAAATAAAAGGCGATGGTGGACCGAGTTCCCGGAGTACATAATTTATAATTGAAAACGACGGGGACGAGTTTTGGGAGGCCTCTAATAATGAGAGAAAAGGCGTGAAGAACCCCGACGGGGAAGGGAATCCCGGGGGCTTTTTGGTGTCGTCAGCGCGAAGGCAAATGGCGAAAACGTGTCAAAAACGGTGAATTTTCGTGCTCAGGGGTGTCCCCAAAAGGCATGTCCCCTGTTCTATACGATCGTAATGTCTCATCGCTAAGCTTTATATTGTCTATTTCAAAGAGCTTCTCACTCGCCAATGTAGGCCCAAAATCCCAGTATTTGTCTCGGTAGAGCTTGCATGCCGCCTTTTTTACTTCTTTCGGATACGCTCTATTTGAGGTCCTGCCTCTTAATCTGTGAAGTAGTCCTTTTTCGCCTTCATCAAAAACTCTTTTTGTTATTCGTATTACCTGCTGTCTGCTTATGTCCAAAATCTTTGCCGCTTCTGTCTTATTTATCCGCTTTTCCAATATCTTGCGGATTACCGCTAAGTACCTTAATTCCTTCTGACTTATCATGATAATGTCACCTTCCGCCATACCGTCCTCCTTTCGAAGTAACGATTATAGCATTTTAGAAGTGTAACATTTCTATTTTGGTTAACTGTAACATTATCATTTTGGTATTACACACAAATGGGGTGCGACCCGAAGCGCGGGGTGACCCCGCCCCTACTCAAAATTTGCGGAGCAAATTTTGTCTGCGAACGAAGCGCGGTGCGAAGAATTGCCTGAGGGCCTCGCGGTTATGCGCCCTTGGCTAAAAAACCACACCCATTAATTTACACTACATTTTTCCGCAAAAGACGCGTTGTGAGTGTTTCGTACGGAATCTCATTCCGGTAGAAACACTCACAACGTGTCCTATCCAAATACATTGCAGATAATTTTCGGGCGGTTTCTATGCCCATTCTCCGCGAGCAAGGCCCTCAGGCAATTCTCCGCGCCGTTCAAGGCCAATTCCAAAAACGCGTCAAAACGGCTATTTTTCGTGCTCAGGGGTGTCCCCAAAAGGCATGTCCCCTGTTCTAATTTGTTAGTAATATTCTAAGTTTCGTTCCTAACAAAATAGGTGACGTCCCTATTTGTTTACGGATTCGTGCTCACGTAATCTAATATATCCAACTTTGTCTGCGTGAATAGGGTGCTGAGGCGGGTCATGGGGAGGCCCAGGATGTTGAAGTATGAGCCTTCAATATCGTCAAAGATAAGCGAGCCGATGCCTTCTATTGAGAATCCGCCGGCCTTATCATACGGCACGAGAAGCTTGAAATATCGTTTGATGCGTTCCTCCGTGAGCGCCGTTATATTCAAGGCGCTTTTCTCAAAGCCCTCCGCCTTTTTGCCCGCGGAAGAACGGATGACCGAGAGCCCGGTAAAAACCTCTATCCTGCTCCCCGAGAACCGCTTCAATGTCTCAAACGCTTCTTTTTCATCGGCGGGTTTGCCTATTATATCTTTTCCGTGCACGATGAGCGTGTCCGCGCCTATCACAACGGCGTCCGCATGCAGCGCGGCAACCGCCTCGGCTTTCATCACGGCGTTAATCACTACCGTTTCGGAAATGTGCCGGGATGAATCCTTTGTTTCCTCAACATCCGCCGGCACGACACGATGACGGATACCACTCTCGTAAAGAATGCGTGACCTTCTCTCCGAAGAAGACGCCAGGATAATCTCTTCTTTTATCATATAGTTCCCTCTTTTCGCGTAAGTTCCAGACTCAAACAATTGTGTTCATCCACATGAAGGCGTTTCATGAATTCTTCGAATACTACACCCTCTTCCCGCATCCGTCGATACTCTGCCATGACAGTGTAGCAATTTTTAAACCCTTTTAGATACCACATGAGATGTTTATGCATCCGCCTCATGGCGGTCTTTTCGCCGCCGAACTGTAGACAAAGGGAAAAATGCCGCGCTATCACGTCTTTTATGCGGTCAAATGTCATTTCCTCCGGCGGAGCGCCATTCAAAAGACGATTGTTTATCTGACTGAAAATCCACGGCCTGCCGAGCGCTCCTCTTGCCACGAAAACCGCGTCGCATCCCGTTTCCTTGAAAACATCAACAACGTCATCAGCCGAGAAAATTCCTCCGCTGGCAAAAACCGGAACAGTTATTTTATTTTTCAAATCGCGGATAATCTCACGGTTGGCCCTACCCTTGTACATCTCTGCTTTCGTCCGCGAATGTATGCCTATTGCGGCAGCGCCTTCTCCTACAACCGCTTTTGCCACTTCCAGATAGTTAAGATTCTCCGCGTCCCAGCCACTTCTTATTTTTACGGTCACCGGGATACGAATATTTTTTACGAGCCCTCGGACGATCCGCGCAAGCTTTGCCGGATCACGTAATAACGCGGCGCCTTTTCCGCCTTTAACCACCTTACGGGCAGGACAGCCGGCATTAACGTCAAGAACTTCAAACCCCTTCTCTTCACATATCACGGCCGCCTTAATTAATCTGTCCACGTCTTCTCCCACGAGCTGAACGCCGAGAGGACCCTCTTGCGGAAATCTTTCCATCAACCGGAATGTCTTGCGGTTACCGTACGCTATGCCGTTAACGTCTATCATCTCGGTAAACGCATAAGCGCATCCAAACTCCCTGGCCATCATGCGAAAAGGAATATCCGTAATCCCTGACAGCGGCGCAAGAATCGCCCGCGCCTTTATCATGCGGTCTATTGCGGAATGTTGTGTTTTGTTTTTCTTGGTGCTCATAATAAATTACAGGGCGGGCTATCATGTAAATCATCAATAACCAAGTTACAAGATACAAATAATGTCAAATGACAAAATCCAAAGCACAAAATAAGCACAAATAACAAAATCCAAAACGCAAACATAAAGTTTTGTTATTTGAATTTAACTTTGCCTGTTCACTACTCACTATGCTCTATGCTCACTTATCTTTTATTTTCACTGTGACGATAAGATCGCCTTTGTGTCCGCAATGCGGGCATTCTTCGCCCTGACCGGCTAACCGCATTTTCTGGCCGTCTTTTATGCCTGTCGGTATTCTCAAGGTTATGGTCTTACCGCTGGAAAGTTTAAATTTGGCTTCTCCGCCTTTACCGGCAAGCCGCAGGGGTACCGGAAGCACCGCTTTTACATCGGTATCTACTCCGGCATTCTGTCTACGCGCTCCGCCGCGTGGTTGCCCTGCTGTAAAGTAGTACGAAGACCCGCCCTTTCGGCCGGAGCTGGCCCTGCCGGAAAAGAGATCGCTAAAAATGTCGCTGAAGATGGAATCCTCCGAAAACCCTCCGCCGTTGGAAAAATGCCGTGAAAACTCGGAAGGATCAAATCCCTGAGCCGATGAAAAACCACCGGTCTGGCCTCCCAATCTCCTGAGATTATCATACTCTTTTCGGCGTTTTGGATCTCCGAGCGCATAATAGGCCTCGGATATTTCCTTGAATTTTTCCTCGGCTTTTTTATCGCCCGCGTTCTTGTCCGGATGATATTTCACCGCAAGCGCGCGATAAGTTTTTTTAATCTCTTGCGCGCTCGCGTCTTTCGGAACTCCAAGTACTGTATAATAATCGGCGCCGCTCATTATGCTTCAATCTCCTGCTGGCGAAACAAAACTTCCTTGGCGATATACGCCCCCAGCTTTCGGTATTCCAGCTGACCGACAAGCTTACACGAACCCTCTTTCTCTAAAACCGGTATATATCCGATGTTCTTGGTGTTAAATATATCCATTACCGTTTTTAATTCCTGTTTCACATATGCGACTATGTCCACCTTGCGGACTATGTCCTCTGCGAGAATCAGCTGATCCATCTGCTCTTCATAGAAAGTATCGCGTATTTCACCCAGTGAAATAATCCCGATAAAATCGCCGTTCAACGCGACCACCGGGAAATTATATGCGTCGCTTTTCTTCATGACATCCATTATCTGATGAAGATTATCGTTTTCCTTTAAGACGGGAAATTCTTTTTCCATGACATCGCCGACCTTGTGCTCCGCAATTATATCGTCTTCCGTTACATCTCTGTTTATTTCATCCGCTTTCCTGATGCCGTATTTTATCATTGCCGGAGATACCAGCTGCAGCAAAAAAGTTGTGGCTGTCACGATACTTATCACAAGGATCCCGGCGGCGCGGGCCTCCGGTCCCAGAGAATTGAACATCTGGAACACGGCAATACCCAGACCAACCGCCACACCGGCCTGATCAAAAAGACAAAATCCGAGATATTTGGTCACGGTATTTTTTGCTCCGGAAATTTTTCCGCCGATATAGGCGCCGGTTATTTTCCCGAGGCCCCGGCTTATGATATACGCTAAGGCAAGAACAAGAACCCCGGTTTTCATGAGAATCCTGGCGTCAAGACGCGCGCCGACGAGAACAAAAAACAGAATAAATACAGGCGGGCTCAGTTTTTTTATAAGGTCAAACATCTCCCGTTTCTCGGGAGGCTGGAGATTTGACACGGTCACACCCAGAGCCATTGATGCAAGTATCGGATCCACCTTCGTATATATTGAAAGGCCTACGACAAACAGAATTGTTCCGAGAGCGACCGAAAGTATACCTTCTCTTTCTCTTTGTCTGGACGCGATCTTGTGCAGCACAAAACCGGACGCGGCGCCTATGACGACCGAAAGTGCGATATGGAACAACGGCATCATCATAGAAGCAGCGAACGACGGGGTTTCGTGAATAATAAGCGACTTGGCGAATACACTCATGAATCCGTATAAGAGAAGCGCCAGCGCGTCATCTAATGCCACGATGGAAAGCGTCGTCATCGTCACGGGCCCTCTTGCCTTATATTCTCCAAGAACGCTGTATGTCGCCGCCGGCGCAGTGGCTGACGCGATCGCTCCAAGCACGAGTCCTATGTATACCTTCTGCGTCAGCAGAGTGGTTACCGTGGCAACGAGAAAAAAGGTCACAAGCGTCTCGGCGAAAAGTATAGTGTATATTGAACGACTGTACTTCTTAAACCGATCAAATCTCAGTTCTGAACCTATCATGAACCCTATAATCCCGAGAGCCAGACTTATAAGTGGACTGAATGATTCGCTTATGACGGATCCGCTCAGAAAACCGCCGAAGGACTCCCCGAGCACAAGACCAATCACCATATACCCTGTTATGCCCGGCAGATTCAACTTGCGGAATACTCTGGCTCCGACCATGCCAAGCAGTATAATTACCCCTATGATTAGCAATGTATTCATGTTTCTTGTTTCCTGATTTTTGCGAAAGGTTATTTCTTTTTGTTTCTGGAACCTGACTTGCTCTTGCTGTTTTTATTTTTTTTCTTCGCGCCAGGATGAGATGATTTCTTGGAATATTCGCGCAGTTTCTGTTCTACCAAATAGTTGATAGTTCCCTTCGGATAATTACTTTTACTGTCTTTCTTTCCGGCTTTCTTCCCCGTCAATATCTCTATCCCTTCATCAATGTTTGACACCGACCATATGTGGAATTTTCCTTTTTTTACGGCATCGGCTACTTCATCTTTCAACATGAGGTGACTGACATTAAGTTCCGGAATTATCACTCCCTGTTCCCCGCTAACGCCCTTAACCTTACAAACATGATAAAATCCCTCAATCTTCTCGTTTATCCCCCCGACTGGCTGTACCATTCCATGCTGGTTCATGGATCCCGTTACCGCGATTGATTGTTTGATAGGAACTGCCGAAAGCGATGAAAGCAAGCAGTAGGCCTCCGTGCTCGAAGCGCTGTCACCGTCTACTCCGTCATATGACTGCTCAAAACATATGTTCGCGTTCAGGTTTAACGGCATGTCCTGCGCAAATTTCTCTCCGAGATATCCGCTGAGGATCATCATTCCTTTTGAATGAATACTGCCTCCCATTTTCGCCTGTCGCTCTATATCAATAACCCCTCTTTTTCCCATGTAAGTCGTTACCGTTATCCGTGACGGCTTGCCGAACATGTATTCCCCGATATCCAGCACGGCAAGACCGTTAACCTGTCCCGTGACCGCGCCCGCGGTATCTATCAGCAGAATATTCTTATCAATCAGCTCAATTATTTTTTCTTCTATCAAACTGGACCTATAAATTTTCTCACATATGGCTTTTTCCACATGTGACGACTCAACATATTCCGCATTATCCTTGCCCGCCCAGTAATCCGCTTCCCTGATTATATCGGCAATATCCATGAAGCGGGCGCTGAGTTTTTCCTGGTCGCTTATAAGCCGCGAACCGTATTCTACGACCCTTGCCACCGCTTTCCGGTCAAAATGACGCAGTGATTCCTCATCACATCTGACCTTTATGAAAGCGGCGTATTTTTGCACCATATCCCTGTCTCTGTTCATTTCTATGTCAAAATCCGCTTTGATCTTGAACATCTTGCGGAAATCCGCGTCAAACCTGTAAAGAAGCTGATACAGCCAGGGTGAACCGATCATGATTATTTTTATTTCCGAAGGTATCGGCTTCGGTTTAAGACTGGTAGTGCTTATCAGGCGAAACTGCTCGTTTATATCCTCTACCTTTATTTCATGATTTCGAATAACCCTTTTAAGGGCCTCCCACGCCATGAAACTGTTTAAAACGTCCGTTGCCTGAAGAATAAGATACCCGCCGTTAGCCTTGTGAAGAGCGCCGGGCGCAATCATCGTAAACCCTGTCGTCATGGCCCCGAAATGTGACGCGTATTCTATTCTTCCGATAAGGTTATAATAGTTCGGATTTGGCTCGCTAATAACAGGCGCGCCTTTTGAATGTCTGTGGTCCACCAATAAATTAACCCGGTATTTCTGAAACGTGTTCTTCTTAGACGGCGCCTTAGCGGCGAACAGGATGGGCGGGGCTTCTTCCTCGTCTTCCTTGAAAGCATCTATATTATTCGCTGCGTCTTCCTGCACGTGATTCAAATATTCAACTATTCCTTCAAATTCCCTGTATTTGAAGCGCAATTCATCAATTATATGTTTAACGGAAAACAGCGTTACTTCTTTCTCCAATTCTTTAAGTTTTGCTTTTGCGGTTTTTTCCATGATGCGCACTTCACTCAATACCTGTTCAATCTTTATGTGCAGCTCGTGCTTTTTTTTCTCTATTTTATCCTTCTTTTTGGGCGGAAGATTTTCATATGCCTCGGTTTCTATGGGATTATCGCCACTGCGGGGGACAAGGATAACACCTGTAGCGGTTTGTTTAAGCATGAATCCCTCTTCAAAAGCTGTTTTCTCTATTTGTTCAAGCGTGACATCCCTTTTTTTCTTGTATCCCTTGAGCATATCCTGCCTGCGGGTCTCGTAATCCTCGCTTTCAAAAGCCCTGGGAATTTCAACCCTCAGCTCGCCCACCAGTTCTTCCATGTCTTTTTTGAACATTATCCCTCTTCCGGCAGGAAGATCTATGGCAATGGGCTCATCCTCATGGATAAAGTTATAGACGTATATCCAGTCATTCGGGGTTTTCTGTCCCGCGGCGATCTCATTAACGGCCTTTTTTACCTGTGTATTACGACCCGTGCCCGTTGGACCGCAGACAAATATATTATATCCGTCGGACTTCACGTTCAGACCGAAATCTATGGAACCGACCCCTCTTTCCTGATGCATGGGTTCGTTCTCAAAAGTGTAATCCTCTGTGGTCTTGAACGGAAACAATGCCGGATCACATTTTTTTCTTAAATCACTGAATTTCAGTTTCCTCATGAATATACTCCTTTGCAACACTGAACACACAGAAAGACTGCAACACTGAATACACTGAACCCTTGCAACACTGAATACGCTATTTAAATAACCAAAATATCCGCAAGAAACAAGTTACAAGATAGAAATAATGTCAAATGACAAAATTCAAAGCACAAAATAAGCACAAATAACAAAATTCAAAACACAAACAAAGGTTTTGTTCTTTGAATTTAAGATTTTGGATTTATTTTGGATTTTGTGCTTTGTCATTTGGAATTTACTGTTCACTATTCACTGATCACTGTTCACGACTCGTGGTAACTTGGATATTATTTGTATCTTGTAACTTGGTTATTGATTATTTCCTCCCCGTGTTCTCTGTGTTGCAACAACGAAAATACATCATGCGGGCCCTGAAGTCAAATGTCGCCGGCGCCGAATCACAGGATACTCTATCCTGTGACCATCTTGAATATCGTCAGCCAGATCGGAATGGTCAAAACCGACGCCACATGCGTATAAAATATGCAGCTGCTTAAAAACTTATTATCAGCTTTCGTATAACTTCCGATAACCACAAGGGATACTGCTACAGGCATTATACTCTGCAAAAATAACAAAAACTTGTAATCAACGGGGAGCGTGACCCGCGTAAGCACCGCCATAATCAGCATGGGAAAAAGCAAAAGCTTGATGACCATACAGGCGACCAGCGGCAATTTGTTCCGGGGGACATGCGCCCGGTATTTACAGAGATACGCGCCCAAAGTCAACATCGCAAGCGGGAATGCCGCCTGGCCAAGGCTTTTAACCGGCCCCTCAAGAAGGGATGGCAGGCTTCCCTTGCCGGCAATTGCCACCCATAACAGCGCGAACACGGTTGCGAGAACCGGCGGATTTAATAAAAGGCTTATCTTGAATTCTTTTCCGGGCCTGCCGGACAGAAAAAGCGGAACCATGGACCACATTAGAACGTTAAACCCAAGAATAAAAAGAAACACGTTAATCAACATCCTATCACCCATCGCGCCCGCAAACAAAAACAGGACCAGGTTCATCGGAAGATATCCGCAATTCTGAAAACCGCAACTGCTTATAAACTCACGCCGCGCGGAAAAACCTTTCAGGAATCCGCAAAAAACCGTCCCTAACAACATTCCCGTCAGGGAAAACACGGCTCCGGCAATCGGCAGCAGCCACCAATATGCATATTCCGAAAAACTGAAATGGCCGATGGTCTTAGAAATGATCAAAGCCGGAAAGAGCACCCGGACAAGCAAGAGACTGAGCGTATCCGTAAACTTTTCGTCAATGAACTTGTACCGGTACAGAACATACCCGACAAGCGTGAGAATAAAAAGCTTGGCAATGGCTGAGATTACAATAAAAAAAGTGGATAAAAAATCCATAACTCCTCATATACATGTCGGGGTGCTTCACCCTATGGCCGGTTTTCCGAGACGTTTGAACATTTTTTGTTTGTATGACTCCACTCCCGGCTGATCAAATGGATTAATACCGGAAATATATCCTGAAACAGCTGCCGCTTTCTCGAAAAAATATAAAAGCTGTCCCAGACAATAAACGGATCTTTCGGCAAGCAACACCGTGGAATTGGGAACGCCTCCCTCAAAATGCGCCTCGGCGGTGGCTTCGTAGGCCTTTCTATTAATGTAATCAACCTGCTTTCCGGCAAGATAGTTCAAGCCATCAACATCCTTCTCACGCCTGGGAATACTGCATCTTTCTTCTTTCTTTTCAACAACGATAAATGTTTCAAATAAATTTCTCTCCCCCTGCTGGATTAACTGTCCCATAGAATGAAGATCCGTCGAAAAATCACAGGAAGCGGGAAAAATGCTGTGGCCGCCCTTGCCCTCGCTTTCACCGAACAGTTGCTTCCACCATTCGTCAATATAATGCAGCCTGTCATCAAAACTCGAAAGAATCTCAATCCTTTTCCCCTTGCGGTAAAGGATATTGCGCACGGCCGCATACTTGTAACTCATATTGCGCCCAAGATTGCAGTGCAAAAGGAGTTCTCTCTGGTCTTTTGCCCCGGCAATAAGATCAACGATATTGATACCGGCGCAGGCCGCCGGAAAAAGGCCGACCGGCGTCAGAACCGAGAATCTGCCGCCAACGTCAGCGGGTATTTTAAAACTTTTGTATCCTTTTTCGCGGGCGATTTCCCTTAAAGCGCCTTTTTCCCCGTCTGTCGTGCATACTATTCTTTCTTTCGCGCCGATAGGTCCATATTTTTTTAGCAAAAAATCCTCAACAACCCTGAAAGCGACAGCCGGCTCAATCGTCGTCCCCGATTTGGAAATCACATTAACGCTCACATCCCTGTCCCGCAACGCGTCCAGAAGAGCATTGAGACGATCGCCGGACAAATTATGTCCGGCAAAAAATATCTTCTTTCCTACAGCCCCCGGAGAAAAGGCCTCAATAATTGAGCGCGCCCCGAGATATGATCCGCCAATCCCGATTATAATTATTGCGTCCGAATTGCTCCTCAGGTCGGCTGCCGTTGTCTCCATCTCTTCAACAAGGCTTCCTGTGATGTTTTCGGGGAGATCCATCCATCCAAGAAAGGCATTCCCCGGGCCGTTCCGCTTTTCCAAAAAAGCGTGGGCTTTTTTCACTTCGGCGAAAATATCCCCCATGTCCTTTTCGGAGACAAAACCCTCAAGATGCGCCGTATCATACGTCACGCCTTTTTTAATCACGTTTAATCCCCTTTCCTGAACTTTCTAAAAACATTGTAATAGCCGGATAACTTTGCCCTGTAAGAAAATGGTTTTGTTGTATCTGAATTTGTTATTTTAACGCGGTTCAGTTCATATATATCAAGATTGGACTTATCATAACCCCTGTTTGTCGTACAGGCGCCTTTATAACCCGCTTTCCTTACAACTTCTTTTATTTCCTCGTTAAATCCGCCTGTAGGATAACAGAAATACTGCGCCGCCATGCCGGTATTGAGCTCTATATCTTCTTTACAACCCGCAATCTCATCCCGAAGAAGGCCGGGATTCTTTACTGTCGGAAGATAAACATTGCTTCTCGTGTGCCCTCCAAAATCAATCCCGTTCTCCGCCATGAGACGGACCTGATCCCAATTTAAATATGTCGGCCGGGTGCCCATGTAATCCGTTATCAGGAATATAGTCGCCGGTATGTTATATTTTGACAGGACAGGGAAAGCATTAATATAATTATCCTTCAAACCGTCATCAAAGGTCACGACTACAGTCCGCGGAATAAACCTTGTTCCGCTCTTGCTATGCTCAACGAGTTTATCAAGGGTTATAACGGAATAACCGCTTTTTGACAGGAACATCATCTGTCGTGAAAAATTTTCAGGGCTGACGTGCAGCGAGCTGCCCTTCTGGTTGCTGATAGAGTGATACATCAATATGGGCACCACCCGGCGGGGCCTCATTGCAAAAAAATAAAACGCCGAACAAAGAATGGCCAGCGCCAGACTCGCAATCGCCGTTCTCTTCCATATTTTAATATTAAACACTTCCCCCTCCCCGGCCATTAAAAACAACGCCGGCTCCTCAAAAAACCGTTTCTATACGGCTTTTCGAGGAGCCGGAATAACTAATGAACTGTTTTCGTAACGCGTCGCATTACGATATGACAATAGCGGTTACGGGACACTGATCGGCGCCGTTTTTGGCTTCTTCTACCTTATCCTCAGCAATCTCATCCCCTATCACAACTGCTTTGTCGTCCTGCATTTCATACACGCTGGAAGCCACTTGAACACACAGACCACACCCTATACATTTTTCCTTATCTATCACAGCTTTCATCCTCAACACCTCTCTTTCTTTCCTCATAGTTTATCAGAATGTCCCGGCATTGGAAAGTAAAAACATAAATAGAAGACGTAGGGGCGAATAACATTCGCCCTAGCGACGCGCTCCCAGCGCATTCCACCCACCACCACACAAAAACCCCAAAAACGGGTAATTTTCGTGCTCAAGGGTGT